>Ga0075019_10000544_pt1 | contig 21664 bp, 20 predicted proteins | sample ColStrG_CSR_2013_FD_71473 | JGI IMG/M metagenome (GOLD analysis project Ga0075019, IMG submission 71473) | Freshwater sediment microbial communities in response to fracking from Pennsylvania, USA - Cold Stream Run_MetaG_CSR_2013 | ecosystem: Environmental > Aquatic > Freshwater > Creek >...
GATATGATTTGCGTAGAACAGCCCCGCTTTGAGGAAGGACATGTGACCGTAAAACTCCATACCATGCATGCTGTAACTGGTTGCAGGCAGTCCCATCGCCAGTATCGTTGACGGTGGGAAGTTACCCTGAAAAGCGAGGTTGTGTATCGCCATCACACTGGGCACTGATCCCGGCGTGAAGTGCAGATAGGCGGGTGTCAGTCCGGTTTGCCAATCGTTGCAATGCACCAGGTCAGGATGCCAGGTCAGCGGCGAAAAGTTGCTGCCCAGGATAGCGGCTACTTTGGACAGCAAACCGAAACGTTGTGGATTATCCGCCCAATCATGGCCGGATTCATCCTGGTAAGGACCGCCATCCCGCAAATACATTTCCGGGCAATCCAACACTAGCAGTGGCACACCATTCCCCATGATGCCCGATAGCAATCGTGCCGGGGGGAAGCCGACCAAGTCTGAAAAAGTCGTCACAATTTCATAAGACGAGCACTGTGCCATGACCAGTGTATAGCCCGGCACCAGCACGCGCACATCCACATCGAGTAAACGCAAAGCTGCCGGTAATGCCCCGCTGACATCGGCCAAACCACCTGTCTTGATTAGTGGTGCAACTTCCGAAGTCGCAAACAAAACTCTCATCTCGGCCATCCCGTTACTCTATTCCTGTTGCGTTGCCCAGCATTCGCGCTGCATATAACGCTGTGCCGAACAGTGCGGCTCTATCATTGAGAATCACCTTGACTGGCATGGCTTCCAAGAGTGGGCGCATCCGCCCTTTGTTCAGAAACGCCTTGAGGAAATCTCCTGTCTGCAACAGAGGCAAAATCTTGGGGGCGATGCCGCCTCCCAGATACAAGCCGCCGCGACTCATCACCTTGAGTGCCACATTGCCCGCTTCCGCACCGTATAAACGTACGAACCAATCCAATGTCTCGACACAAATCGCATCGCGTTTGGTGAGCGCGGCATTCGCGATCACCGCCCCAGCATCTCCATTGCGCATTTCCTCTGCAAGCTCATTAGGCACAGGAGTCTGACGGTAGGCACACAAAAACTCATGCAGACTCACCAAACCCATGCCTGACACCACGCGCTCCCAACTGACGTGCTGGTACTGTCGTTGGAGATAGCACAGGAAGGCGAATTCCAACTCATTGCCAGGACTGAAGCTGGTGTGCCCACCTTCTGTAGCGAAAGGTTGGTGCTGGTGCCCATCCCAATACAGCCCGGCTTCGCCCAAGGCTGTGCCAGCCGCGATCACCGCTTCATTGCCACAAGCACCAGGCAAACCGGATTGCAGAGTCAGCAAATCAGCGTCACGCAAAGCGGGCAAACCATAAGCAGTCGCTTCGAGATCATTGAGCAAGTTGCAAGAAAGAAAACCGAACTGCCGCTGCAAAATATTGGCATCGATACGCCAGGGTAGATTGGTTGTTTGTACTACCCTGCCCTGCACCGGGCCGGCGATGCCGAAAGCCGCATGGATATTGGCATCCACGCCCGATAAAAATTCTCCCAGCAAGGTCTCAAAAAGAGGGAAATCACGACTCGGGTAACTGATTTCATGCCGGATATGCACTTGCGTCCCCGTGACATCGACCAGAGCGAGTCTAGTCTTGGTGCCACCAATATCACCCGATAGGATATGCTTCATAGTTCGTTTAACCTCATTAATTTTGTGAATGGGTCATACATGATTATTTGGACTGGCTATGCCTGACTTTCCAAACCTGGTCGGCATATTCCCTGATAGTACGATCGCTGGAGAATTTTCCCATGCGCGCAACATTAAGTATTGCACGGCGTGTCCATTCTTCCTGGTCGAGATACAGGGAACTGACTTGTTCCTGGGTGACAATGTAGCTGGCATAATCGGCCTGCAACATGTAGTGGTCGCCGAACTTGGTCAGATTGTCGTAGAGCACGCGGTAGCGGTCTGGCTCCTCAACCGAGAAGTAACCATGACCTATCATTTCCAGCACCAGGCGTAACTCCGCGTTGTTTTCGTAATGAACGCCGGGGTTGTAGCCGCGCGAACGCAGATCAGCGACTTCCGGCGTGGTCAATCCGAAGATGAAGATGTTGTCCGCACCGACTTCCTCGCCGATCTCGATATTCGCGCCGTCCAGTGTGCCTATGGTCAGCGCACCGTTCAGCGCCATCTTCATATTGCCCGTGCCGGAAGCCTCGGTACCGGCTGTCGATATCTGTTCGGAAAGATCGCTGGCCGGAAAGATCTTCTCTGCCGAAGACACATCGTAGTTCGGGAAGAACACCACTTTAAGCAAGCCGCGCACGGCCGGGTCGTTATTGACGATGCTGGCCACATCGTTGATCAGGCGAATGATCAACTTGGCGATCTTGTAGCCCGGCGCGGCTTTACCGGCAAAGATCACCGTGCGCGGGGTCACGCCCTGTGATTGACCGGAACGAATGCGGTTGTAGAGGGTAATGACATGCAGCACGTTGAGTAGTTGGCGTTTGTATTCATGGATACGTTTGATCTGCACATCGAATAGCGAATTGGGGTCGACCTTGACCCCGACTTTCTGTTTGATGATTTGCGCCAGACGCACTTTGTTCGCCTGTTTGACAGCGCGGAATTGTTTGCGAAACTCGGCATCTTCTGCGAGCGGCACCAATTCCTGAAGCTGCGCCAGATCCCGCACGAAGCCGTCACCGATGCGCGAGGCGATCAATTCTGCGAGTTGCGGATTTGCCTGGTTGAGCCAGCGACGCGGGGTGATGCCATTGGTTACGTTGATGAATCTACCGGGAAAGATACGGTTGAAATCGACGAACAGCGTGGTCTTCAACAGATCGCTATGCAACTCGGCAACGCCGTTCACGGTATGACTGCCCACGATCGCCAAATAAGCCATGCGCACGCGCCGTCCGTTGTTCTCGTCGATGATGGACACCCGTCTCAACAGGTCCGTGTCTCCGGGAAATTGATGGTTCACCTGCTCCAGGAAATCCTGGTTGATCTGGTAAATGATCTGTAAATGACGCGGTAACACCCGCTCAAATTTTTCCACCGACCAGGTCTCCAGTGCTTCCGGCATCAGAGTGTGGTTGGTATAGGAAAAGACCTGGGTCACGATTTTCCAGGCCTTGTCCCATTTGACACGATGCATATCGACCAGTTGATGCATCAATTCTGCAACGGCAATCGCCGGGTGCGTGTCATTCAGCTGAATGGCGACCTTCTCGGGCAATAGCGCCAAGTCGCTGTGGGCGGACAGAAAACGGTGCAAGATATCCTGTATGGAAGCGGAAACGAAAAAGTATTCCTGTTTGAGGCGCAACTCTTTACCCATCGCCGAACTGTCATTCGGATAAAGCACCTTGGACAAGCTTTCGACGACTTCCTTTTCCTGAACCGCGCCGATATAGTCGCCCGCATTGAAAGACTCGAGATCAAACTCGCGCGGAGCCTTGGCCGCCCACAATCGCAGACTGTTGACTGTCTCGGTCTTGTAGCCCGGAATAGGCACATCGTAGGCCATCGCCATGACCGTCTCGTTATCCACCCAATGATGGTGTTCGTTGCTGCCTTTGCCAGTAGACAAATTGACTACATAACCCATGAACTTGACCGGATACAAACGCTCGGGCCGTTGGAACTCCCAAGGATTACCGTAACGCAGCCAGTTATCCGGGTACTCGATCTGTTGGTTGTGTTCTATGCGCTGGTTGAACATGCCGTATTCATAACGGATGCCGTAGCCCATGCCGGGCACATCCAGCGATGCCATGGAATCCAGAAAGCACGCGGCCAATCTGCCCAGGCCGCCGTTCCCCAGCGCGGCGTCAGTTTCCAACTCTTCTATATGCTCCAGGTCTTGACCGAGCGCCTTCAAGCCATCGCGCAACTCCGGCTGTATCCCCAAATTTAGCGCGGCATTAGACAAGGTGCGGCCGATCAAAAATTCCAATGACAGGTAATAGACCCGCTTCGGATCTTCTGCATAATTGTTATCGATAGTCTCGGACAATTTTTCGATCAGGTGGTCGCGCACGGAATGAGCGGAGGCTTCGTACCAATCTCGCTCGGTAGCTGTTTTGGCAAGTTTGCCTTCGGTGTACATCATGTGGTTGGACAACGACTGTTCGAATGAAAGTTGATCGGAACGGACAAAGGGAACGGAAGCGGGCTTTTTAGTCGTGCTCATGGAAGGGTCTATACCTTTTACAATCTTTATTGTTGGTCCGGTCATTCTACTAGCAAACACGCCGGAAGTCGTCTTGCCGTTGAATCTAACTGCCTTGCACCCCTGTCAAGAATTCCAGGGTCCATCATGTGATTGCGGAGCGCAATCTGTTCTAGAATAGCGCACAAAATAAACCCATCCGTAAAGCCAACCGGGTCCTGCGAGAAACATCGAGGTCATCATGGAATACAAAATACTGGGCAACAGCGACTTGCGTGTATCTACTTTGTGTTTGGGTACGATGACGTTCGGTGAACAAAACACCGAGTCCGATGCTCATGCGCAACTGGATATGGCGGCCGCACAAGGAGTGAACTTCATCGATGCCGCCGAGATGTATCCGGTCCCCTCCCGCGAGGCAACGCAGGGCCTGACGGAATCCTATATTGGCTCATGGTTGAAACAGCAACGGCGCGAGCAGTTCATCGTCGCCAGCAAGATCGCCGGGGCGTCGCGCGGTCTGGCCTGGATACGCGGTATGCCGCGCATCAACCGGACACAACTGCATGCCGCGATCGATGGCAGTCTGCGCCGATTGCAGACCGATTATCTCGATCTATACCAACTTCACTGGCCGGATCGTTATGTGCCGATGTTCGGTGGGACCAGCTATGACGCGAGTCAGGAACACGATGGCGAGCCGATCGTCAATCAACTGGAAGCTTTGGCCGAACTGGTCAAAGAAGGCAAAATACGCCACATCGGGTTGAGTAACGAAACCCCTTGGGGCGTGAGCGAATTCACCCGCCTCGCCAAACAGCTGGGCCTACCCTATGTGGCCTCCATACAGAATGCCTACAGCCTGATGAATCGCACTTTCGAGTCCGGCTTGGCGGAGGTCTGCCGTCACGAGAACGTGGCCTTGCTGGCTTATAGTCCGCTGGCATTCGGCCACCTCTCGGGCAAGTATCTGATCGATCCGCAAGCACCGGGACGCATCACTTTGTTCAACAACTTCGGCCAGCGTTACACGAAACCGAATGTGCCTGCGGCAACGCAAGAATATGTGCGCATCGCCCAAGAAACGGGGTTGAGTCCGGTGCAAATGGCACTGGCCTTCGCCCGCACCCGCTGGTTCACCAGCAGCGTGATCATCGGCGCGACCAATCTGCAACAACTGCAAGAGAATCTGGATAGCGCCGGACTCATACTATCGGCTGATGTGTTGAAACAGATCGAGACGGTACATTTGCGCTACCCGAATCCGGCTCCGTAATGACATGTTAAGATGCAAAATATTTTGCAAGAAATTGAGAGAAAATGCAGCTACAGTCTACGCGGAAAACCTGTCTAAGTTGTATGGCGTTTTTGCAATCTACTTTACGTTAGACCTAAAATGCGCCGTCGTCGTATAGAGTTTCTTGTCTATCTCGTTGGAGTGTTCATCCTAGGAATTTTCCAGTCGCGCGTGCGAGCCACAATTGGGTCAGATCTGTTGGTTTTCATTGCTGTAGTCATGTACCTCTTGCTTCTTCGCGGCTTGGGTTGGTTAATTAACAATTGCAGGAGACATTCGCGGAGAAAAGCCGTAGTCCAGCTTTGCCTGGAGCTGCTTCTACGCCTAATCCTTACTTTAAGCAGCGCCGCCTACGGTGGCTCGCATAAGTCAAAATTTAAACGCTACCAATAAACTCCAGCGCATTGCCATCCGGGTCGTGGCAAAACAAGGCGCGGCGACCGGATCGACTGAGCGTGTATGCCACACCCGCCCCTTCTAACCGTTTGATCAATTCATCCAGATCGGATACTGCCAAGGCCACATGGCGATCACGTCCCCCGTGTGCGGGGCGCGTCGATCCGCTATCCGGATTGGGTAGCAGCATCAAATGGATCTGTTGCTGGGCAGCCACGTCGTACCACACGCCGTCGAAACTCATGTGCGGGCGTTTCCCATCTGCTTGTAACCCGAGCAAGTCTTCATAAAATGCGCGCGACGTTGCCAGATCGCGGGTTAAAAAAGTGGCGTGCAGGATGGCAGTGATCATGTCGTTTGGAGATGGCGGGGAATATGGAAATTATACACAAGCAAACAATTCTGATGATCCATAGCGAAAAACTGCGTCATTCCGACCTAGTCCGGAATGACGTTCGAATGAATTGTTCAGGATGTATACAACCCTTCACACAACAAGAGTAATATTCATCCACCATTCCAACTATCAAGGAGCGAGACCATGACGAACATCGTGCAATTATTGGGAGCCGAAGCCGAGCCTTTGTTGAGTCATCGTTGTGTCGGGATACCCAAAGAATCGCTGCATTTGCCCGGCCCCGATTTTGTGGATCGTGTGGTAGCGATGAAAGATCGCAAGGTCGGCGTGCTGCGCAGCCTGCAAGTACTCTATGGGCAGGGCCGATTGGCGAACAGCGGTTACCTCTCGCTGCTGCCGGTGGATCAGGGCGTCGAACATTCCGGCGGCGCGTCGTTCGCGCCCAATCCAATGTATTTCGATCCGGAGAATATCGTTAAGCTCGCCATCGAAGGAGGCTGCAACGGCGTAGCCTCGACGCTCGGTGTGTTGTCCTCGGTGGCACGCCGCTACGCGCACAAGATCCCGTTCGTCGTGAAAATCAACCACAACGAGTTGCTCACCTATCCCAACGAGTTCGACCAGACACTGTTCGCCAGTGTGGATCAGGCTTTTGATATGGGTGCGGTGGCGGTGGGCGCGACGGTGTTCTACGGTTCGACAGAATCACGCCGTCAGATACTGGAAGTCTCAGAGGCATTCGAGCATGCGCACAGTCTGGGCATGGCGACCGTGTTGTGGGCTTATCTGCGCAACCCGGCATTCAAGACGGCGGACAAAGACTATCATGTCGCAGCCGATCTGACCGGACAAGCCAATCACCTCGCCGTCACGATCAATGCCGATATCGTCAAACAGAAAATGGCCGAGAACAACGGCGGCTACAACGCCATCAAATTCGGTAAGACCAGCACCAAGGTCTACAGCGAACTGACCACCGACCACCCGATCGACCTGGTGCGCTATCAAGTGGCGAACTGCTATATGGGACGCGCGGGCCTGATCAACTCTGGCGGGGAATCGGGCAAGGACGATCTGCATCAGGCGGTGCGCACCGCCGTCATCAACAAGCGCGCCGGCGGCATGGGACTGATTTCGGGACGAAAAGCTTTCCAGAAACCGATGCGGGATGGAGTGGCCTTGTTGAACGCGATTCAGGATGTGTATCTGGATAAGACAGTGACAGTGGCGTAGACCGGACTCGTCAGAATCAAGTCCACGGTTCTTCTAGAAAATCAAATGGGCATATACCGAATTGTTCGACAACTGCATTTTTAAATGCTGTTGTCGGTCTTTTCAGGTGCCGCCTATTTTTTAAACAAGCCGCTAGCATGCCAGTTGTTTGAATTTTTTCGCATCCGAGCCCAAAATCGGGCATGATGATGAAAAGTTCAAATTAAAAATAGGAAAGAGACGATGTTCTTGAAGCTTAGCCTGATCGTGGTGGAAGTTGTAGCGATAACCCTGATCGATACCACCGTAGTCGGCTCTTATTATTCCTTGGATGTTTTTTACTGCCTGCCCGTCTTACAAGCGGCCCGCCTTGGCGCGATCCATGCCATGCGCAAAACCGATACCCAGTTGCCGGTTTATTTTGCAATATTCACCGCCATCGTGTGGAGCATGGCCGAGGCGATTATTTTGCCAAATTTCCCGTTGAGCGCGTTTCTGTTGAACACATTTTCCCGTAGTGTCGCTTTTACAGTCATTGCCCGGGTGATGGCCAAGTTATGGAAAGAACGGGAATACGGCGTGAATGATGTGTTGACACAACTCAATAATCGCGCGGAATTCTTGCAGCGTTTTGAGATGGAGCAAATCCGCAGCGAGCGTTCCGGAAAAGCCTATTCTGTCTTGTTTATCGACATCGACAAATTCAAGGATCTGAATGATAAATTCGGTCACACCGTAGGCGACCAAGCACTCAAAAAAGTGTCCGAGGTGTTGCGGCAAAATTCCAGGAAAGTCGATGTTGTAGCTCGCATCGGCGGGGATGAATTTGCGTTGTTATTTCCCGAGACAGACGAAAAAAGTTGCGCATCAGTTTTGAACCGGATCAAGACCGATGCTGATGCTGAATTCCAAAAACATGGGTGGCCTATATCGCTATCGATCGGGAGTGTAACGGCCAGCGGTGAGAAGAGAACGATCGAGGAAATATTGCACGATGCCGATCAAATCATGTTTTCGGTCAAGCGTGCAAAGCAATAGTCAGCGCGTCCGAACCCCGGTCCACATCATGGCTCGTTAAGTTTTCCCGAGAACAGGCTGGCCAAAACGATCAGAGCCGCGCCTATCCAATCACGCAATGCCATCGCCTCCCCGGCGAAGAAATAGGATGTGACCGCGGCAACCACCAGTTCAAACAAGAACAACAACATGGCACGAGTCGAAGGCAAATGAGTCACGCCGTATTGCACCGCATAACTGGCGGTGCACATCACCAGACCCAGAATCACCAGCACGAGCCCATTCTGCACATCGATGGATAACAATTGTGCTACCGACCCGCCCTGATACCACAACAATGGCAAGGTCAGGGTGGCCGTACCCAGCCACACGCTGAACGATTTGGCTTCCAGGCTCATGTGCTTGGCGCGGCGTGTCACCACGTTGGATAAGGCAAACCCCAAACCCGCCGACAACCCTAACCATTCGGAAAGATTGTTCGGCAACGGCCAGCCGTGATGCGGATCCCATAACATGACGACTGCACCGCCGACAGACAACGCGATCAGCATATAACCGTGGCGGTTGAGCTTTTCATTGAGCAACCAGTAGGACAGCAGAACTGTCCACAAGGGCGCCAGGTAGAACAGCAACAGCACACGCATCACATCACCGTGCAACATCGCCAGTACGTAGCCGAAATTTGCCCAGCCGGCACTGAATACCAACAACGCCCCCCACCAGCCGATATCGGGTAATTCACGCCATACGCGCGGTAACCAGGCAGCGCCATACAGCATCGCCAGAACGAAGGTGATGAGTGTGGCGAGTGGCCCGGAAATACCCGCCTCTTGCAACATGCGATAGGGATACCAAATGATCCCCCATACCAGCGCACCGCTTAACACACCGGCTATCGGCAATAGATTTTGTTTGGTAGGCACTAAGACGACCCTTATAATGCGCGATGATTTTTCCGCGACTTTGAAATTGTGATGAATCCCGATTTAGAAAAACTCCAGCCCTACCCCTTTCAAAAACTGGCCGCGCTGTTCCGCGACGTGACCCCCAGTGCGGCTTATCGTCCTATCAGCCTGTCCATAGGTGAACCCAAGCATGCCACGCCGCAATTCATATGCGACGCGCTGATAGACGGTCTCGATGGATTGGCGAATTATCCCACAACGGCGGGATCGGAAACGTTGCGTGGCACGATCGCACACTGGATAGGCAAGCGTTACGGCATTCCCGCACCTGATGCCAAGACCCAGGTATTGCCGGTGAACGGTAGTCGTGAGGCACTGTTTGCATTTGCCCAAGCGGTGATAAACCGTACGAAAGCTGCCCCGGTAGTGGTCTGTCCCAATCCTTTCTACCAGATATATGAAGGTGCGGCTTACCTGGCCGGAGCGACGCCCTGCTTTCTGAATACCTTGCCGGAAGATCATTTCGCCTTGAACTTCGAACAACTGCCGGAATCCGTTTGGCAGCGCACCCAATTGATCTACGTCTGCTCGCCGGGAAACCCCAATGGCAGCGTGATGACATTGAAAGAATGGCAGGCCTTGTTCGAATTATCCGACCGATACGGATTTATCATCGCGTCGGATGAGTGCTATTCCGAGATCTATTTTGACGAACCTCCGCTGGGCGCGTTGCAAGCCGCGCATCAACTGGGCCGTAGCGACTACAAGAATCTGCTGATGTTTTCGAGTCTGTCGAAACGCTCCAACGTGCCGGGCATGCGTTCCGGTTTCGTCGCGGGAGATGCCGCTGTCATCGCCAAGTTTGCCCTGTATCGCACCTATCACGGCTCGGCCATGAATCCCGCCATCCAGGCCGCCAGCATCGCTGCCTGGAAGGATGAGGGACATGTCACCGAGAATCGCCGCTTGTATGCGGAAAAATTAGCGCGCGTTGTCGCCGTTCTGCAACCGGTGTTGCCCGTGGTCATGCCCGAAGCGGGGTTCTATTTGTGGGTACGCACGCCGATCGCCGACACCGTCTTCGCGCAAGCGTTGTATCGCGATTATAATGTGACCGTTCTGCCGGGCAGTTATCTTGCTCGTGAGGCGCAAGCAATCAATCCCGGCAAGGATTTTGTGCGGCTGGCGCTGGTCGCCAATACCGAAGAGACGGTAGAAGCCGCGCAGCGCATCGCCCAATTCGTCACTACCCTGAATTCAATAAAAACCTAACTGGAAACCATCATGGATCAATTACAAAAAATCATCGAAACCGCCTTTGAACAGCGCGCCGAGATCACTCCGCGCAATGCCGATGCACAACTCAAAGAAGCGGTCGATAACGTTATTTCCCAATTGGACAACGGGTCATTGCGTGTCGCGGAAAAAATCAATGGTGAATGGGTCACGCATCAATGGTTGAAAAAGGCTGTGCTGCTGTCTTTCCGTCTGGAAGACAACGCTTTTATCAAGGGTGGATTCACCAATTACTACGACAAAGTGCCGTCAAAGTTTGCCGATTACAACAGCCGCGATTTCCGTGAAGGTGGTTTCCGTGTGGTCCCTCCAGCGGCTGCGCGCAGGGGTTCATTCATCGGCAAGAACGTGGTCTTGATGCCGTCTTATGTGAACATCGGCGCCTATGTCGATGAAGGTACGATGGTCGATACCTGGGCGACGGTGGGTTCATGCGCGCAGATCGGCAAGAACGTGCATCTGAGTGGCGGCGTGGGTATCGGCGGTGTGCTGGAACCGGTACAGGCCAACCCCACCATCATCGGCGACAACTGCTTCGTCGGCGCGCGTTCAGAGATAGTCGAAGGCGTGATCCTGGAAGACAACGTGGTGATCTCGATGGGCGTGTTCATCGGCCAAAGCACCAAGATATATGACCGCGAAACGGGAGAGGTCATGTACGGCCGAGTACCGGCTGGCTCGGTCGTGGTCAGCGGCAGTCTGCCTTCCAAAGATGGAAAATACAGCCTATACTGTGCGGTGATCGTCAAAAAGGTCGATGCCAAAACGCTGGGCAAAGTCGGTATCAATGAATTGCTGCGCGGAATTTAATTGGATCGAGGGGAGCGGGATTGAACAACCAATGCCGCTTATCTCCTCGGTCCGCGATCCTCAATCCTGCCTTTAGGAGACCTTCATGATCGTCACACCTTTGCTCCAACTCGCCGCTGAAAAGCAAGCATCGGATTTATTTTTCACCGTGGGTGCTCCGGTCAATATCAAGATCGAAGGCAGGGCCATGCCGGTCAACGAGCAAATTCTTACCGGCGAAATGACCAAGCAAATTGCTTACGAGTTGATGATACCCAGTCAGATCAATGAATTTGAATTGCAAATGGAAATGAATTTTTCATTTCGTGCGGATGGCGTGGGCAACTTTCGGGTGAACGTATTTCGCCAGCGCGGCGATATCGCTATCGTGATCCGCTACATCAAAAGCCGGATCAACAACGTCGAGAATCTGAATCTGCCGGAGATACTCAAAGAGTTGATCATGGACAAGCGCGGACTGGTACTGGTGGTGGGTGCGACCGGATCGGGCAAATCGACCACGCTCGCGGCAATGATAGAGCATCGCAACAGTACCAGCAACGGCCACATCTTGACCATTGAAGACCCGGTCGAATACATCTTCCGTCATGAAAAATCACTGGTCAATCAGCGCGAAATCGGCACCGATACCCTGTCCTACGACCATGCCTTGGCCAACGCCATGCGCGAAGCGCCCGATGTGCTGATGATCGGCGAAGTGCGCGACCGTGAAACCTTGAAGCAGGCACTGATCTTTGCGCAGACCGGTCACTTGTGCCTGACAACCTTGCATGCCAACAACAGTTACCACGCGCTGAATCGTATCGTGAATTTTTTTCCGTATGAATCACGCATGAGCGTACTGTCGGATCTGTCGATGAGTTTGCGCGCCGTGGTATCTCAGCGCTTGGTGCGTGGCGTGGACGGCAAACTGTTACCCGCAGTGGAGATTTTGCTCAAGACTTCGCTGATCGCAGACATGATCAAGAACGATGAGATTGAAAAAATCCATGATGCGATCGAAAAAAGCGTTTCTGCCGGCTCGCAAACTTTTGAACAGGCGCTTTACAAGCTCATCAAATCGGGAAAGATCACCAAGGAAGAAGGTATGCGCCATGCCGATTCATCCAGCAATTTGTCCAGTTTGATCGAGTTTTCCGGGAACAAAACCATGCGGGTCCGTGCATTTGATCCCACTCAGCACGGCCAAAAGGATGCCAAACCCGCGGCTGATTTTAGCGACATACGTTTCGATCTGGACAATCAGACATAATGAAGCTGTACGGCATAGCCAATTGCAGCACGGTCAAGAAGACCCGGGACTGGCTAACGCAACACGATATCGCCATTGAATTCCATGATTTCAAGAAGCATGGATTGACTGCCGGAACCGCGCAACGCTGGTTGCAACAAGCCGCATGGGACAAGCTGATCAACCGTAGCGGTCTAACGTGGCGCGGCCTGCCAGACGAACGCAAGCAGCAGATATCCGACGATGCCAGCGCGCTGGCTTTGATGCTCGAGAAAACCAGTGTGATCAAACGCCCCCTGCTCGAACGCGATGGCCGCTTGCTGTATATTGGCTTCGACCCAGTAGCTTACACAAAAATATTCAACCTTTGATCTTCTCATGTCAGACACTTTAGAACTCGCCAAAGCCCTCATTGCCCGCCGCTCGCTCACGCCTGAAGATGCGGGTTGCCAGGACATACTCATCGAACGCTTGGATAAACTTGGGTTTGCGATCGAGCGCATGCGCTTCGGCAACGTGGACAATCTCTGGGCGCGGCGCGGCACCACTAGCCCGGTCGTAGTGTTCGCCGGACACACCGATGTCGTGCCCAGCGGCCCGCCTGCATCCTGGTTCAGCCCCCCGTTTGAGCCAACGATACGCGATGGCATGTTGTACGGACGCGGCGCGGCGGACATGAAAACTTCGATCGCCGCTTTCATCACGGCCATCGAGGCTTTCCTCGCGGCCTATCCGCAGCATAAAGGCTCGATCGCGCTATTGATCACCTCGGATGAAGAAGGTGTGGCAGTGGACGGCACGGTGCGTGTGGTCGAAGCACTCAAGGCGCGCGGCGAGACCATCGATTTTTGTATCGTGGGCGAACCCACTTCCAACAAAACTGTTGGCGACATGATCAAGAATGGCAGGCGCGGATCGCTCAACGGTACCCTCACGGTGCAAGGGATACAAGGCCACATCGCTTATCCGCATCTGGTGAAGAATCCCATCCACATGGTCGCGCCCGCGATCGCCGAATTGGCCACGACGACCTGGGATAATGGCAATGAATATTTTCCGGCAACTTCATGGCAGATTTCCAATATGAACAGCGGGACGGGCGCGACCAACGTGGTGCCGGGCACGGCGGAAATCTTGTTCAACTTCCGTTTCTCCACCGCCAGTACCGCGCAACAATTGCAGGACAAAGTCCATGCGATCTTGGATAAACACGGCGTGGAATACGACTTGCGCTGGGAGCTTTCCGGCAAGCCTTATCTCACCGCCAAAGGCAGTCTGGTCGTGGCGATCAGCGATGCGATAGCGCAGGCTTACGGCATCACGCCCGAACTGTCCACCAGCGGCGGCACATCGGATGGCCGCTTCATCGCAGACATCTGTCCGCAGGTCATCGAGTTCGGCCCGCTCAACGCGACCATACACAAACTCAATGAATGTGTAGGTGTCGCGGATATCGAGCCGTTGAAACTGACCTATCAGCTGACTTTAAAGAATCTGCTGGTGAAAGAATGATGACACTCATCGTTGTGCTTGCCTTTTTGTTGATCGCTTTCATCGGTCTGTTGCGCTACGACATCCATAAGCACAAACATCGCAGTGACAGAAAACCGCTGACTGGCAAAGGCGACGACACTCCGAACGAGCCCTGATCAGAGCCACGCATGAACCAACATTTTTCGCTGGCGACACAAGACCTGCATACCGTACGCGATTATTTGCGTTTCGCGGTAAGCCGTTTCCATCAGGCCGAACTGTTCTTTGGTCACGGTAGCAGCGATGCGTACGACGAAGCCGTCTACCTGATCTTGCATACCCTGCATTTGCCGCTGGACAGGCTGGAACCCTTTCTCGATGCGCGTTTAACCACTAGCGAGCGTGCCGAGGTATTGAACATCGTAGAGCGTCGCGTGCAGGAACACATCCCTGCTGCTTATCTGACTCACGAGGCTTTTCTGGGTGAATTCAGTTTTTATGTAGATGAACGCGTCATCGTGCCGCGCTCTTTCATCGCGGAATTATTACGCAGCCAGCTCAGCCCGTGGGTTGCCGAGCCGGAAGCCATCGGTCATGTCCTGGACATGTGTACCGGCAGCGGCTGCCTTGCCATACTGGCCGCGCATGAGTTTCCTTATGCCCAGGTGGACGCTGTCGATCTGTCGTCCGATGCACTGGCAGTCGCGGCATACAATGTCGCCGATTACGAATTGCAGGATCGGGTGAAACTGATACAGTCCGATTTGTTCAGCAAACTCGGCAACCAAAAATACGATCTCATCATTAGCAACCCACCCTACGTGGATGCTGATTCGGTGGCCGCGCTGCCGCAAGAATATCTGCACGAACCCGAGATGGCATTGGAAAGTGGCGATGATGGCCTGGATGCCACCCGCATCATTCTGCAAAACGCCGCGCAGCATCTCTCCGACAACGGCATACTCATCGTCGAGATCGGCCATAACCGCGACTTGCTTGAAGCCGAGTATCCCAGGCTTCCGTTCACTTGGCTGGATGTGACGGCAGGCGACCAGTTCGTGTTCATGCTGCACCGCAATGATCTGCTTTGATGACTGTCGATCATTACGAAAACTTTCCCGTTGCATCCATCCTTATGCCCAAGCGGCTGCGCAAGCCGGTGGCGGCCATATACCACTTTGCGCGCGCGGCGGATGACATTGCCGACGAAGGCGAATCGAGCGACGAGGAACGCCTGCGCCAGTTGGATGAATTTCGTAACGAATTGGCGAATATCGCAGTACAAGCAACCCCGCTCACCCCGTTGTTTCAGAATCTGGCAGTCGAGATCGCGCAACACGCGTTGCCCATGCAGCCATTTTTCGATCTGCTCGATGCTTTCTCTCAGGATGTGGTGAAAAAACGCTACGCAAACTTCGAGGAGTTGCAGGAATACTGCCGCCGCTCGGCCAATCCGGTCGGCACACTATTGCTGCATCTTTACAAGGAAGCCACTCCGGTCAACATCGCTTACTCTGATGCGATATGTACATCCTTGCAACTCATCAACTTCTGGCAAGATGTGGCGAAGGACGATGCCATTGCCCGCATCTATTTGCCGCTGGACGAGATGGCGCAGTTTGGTGTGACTGAGAGCCATATCGCACGTTATGTCTGCGACGATGCCTGGCGCGAACTCATGAGGTTCCAAGTCGACCGCACCCGCGCCCTGATGCTGCAAGGCGCACCGCTGGGCAGCATTCTGACGGGTCGCATCGGCCTGGAGATGCGCATGATCATCGCCGGAGGATTGCGCATACTGGACAAAATGGAAGCCGCCGATTTCGACATGTTCCGTGATCGTCCGGTGTTGCGCCCGTTCGACTGGGTTATCATGCTGGCCAAGAGTGCCCCTCACCGCTACTGAATAATATGGATCCCAACCAATACTGCCAGGAAAAATCCGCTGCCAGCGGCTCGAGTTTCTACTACAGCTTCATGTTTTTGCCGCCCGACAAACGCCGTGCCATCACGGCTTTGTATGCCTTCTGCCGCGAGGTCGACGATGTGGTGGATGAATGTTCGGATGAGCAAGTCGCGCGTACCACGCTGAACTGGTGGCGTAACCAAGTGGCGGAGATCTACGCTGGTCATCCGCAGCATCCGGTTGCCATCGCACTCGTGCCAGTAGTCAAACAATTCAATATGGCCCAGGAACATCTGCTCGAGATCATAGACGGCATGGAGATGGATCTGGATCAAGCGCGCTATCCCGATTTCAAATCGCTGCAGTTGTATTGTTACCGTGTCGCCTCGGTGGTCGGATTGTTATCGGTGGAGATATTCGGCTACACCAATCGCCAGACCTTGAAATATGCCCATGAGCTGGGCATCGCCTTACAGCTTACCAATATCATTCGCGATGTCGGCGAAGACGCGCGGCGCAACCGCATCTATCTGCCCATGGATGAGATGCAGCAGTTCGGCGTGACCGCTACGGATATCCTGAACGCGCGCGAGACTGAAAACTTTCAAAAACTGATGACCTTCCAGATCGAACGCGCGCAACGTTTCTACGATCAGGCTATGGCATTGTTGCCGAACGAGGATAGAAAGACGCAACGTACGGGCTTGATCATGTCCGTCATCTATCGCGCCACGCTGAACGAGGTCATCACCAGCGGTTGCCACGTCCTGAAAGAACGCGTATCGCTCACTCCGCTACGCAAGCTTTGGCTGGCGTTCAAGACTTGGCTCAAGAACTGACAGTCGGCATCATCGGCGGTGGTTATGCCGGCATGGCCGCCGCAGTCGAACTTGCCTCTCGCGGTATCCCTGTCACGGTGTTAGAAAGTGCCAAACAACTCGGTGGTCGCGCACGCGGTGTGGAATACCACGACACACAGTTGGACAACGGACAACATCTGCTGCTCGGTTGCTATCGAGAAACGTTGCGCCTCATCGAAATGGTGGGAGGCAATGTCAGTCAGGATTTCTTGCGTCTGCCACTGCAACTCGATTTGCATAGACAGTTCTCGCTTAAAGCCCCGCACTTGCCCGCCCCACTGCATCTGCTTATCGCACTACTCAATGCACGGGGTCTGACTTGGGGCGAGCGTATCAAAGCCGCCGGTTTCATGCTCACGCTGCGTGGCATGAATTTCCGTTTGCCACACGACATGACAGTCAGCGAGTTGCTTGCCCTGCAGGGGCAAGATGCTGACTTGTCCATCAAACTATGGGAGCCATTGTGTATCGCCGCGCTGAACACGCCTATCCATAAGGCTTCCGCGCAAGTGCTGTTGAACGTGCTGCGCGATGCACTGAACCGGACCCGTGCTGACAGCGACATGCTGCTGCCTCGCATAGATTTCACCGCGCTGTTCCCGCATCGCGCGGCTGTGTTTATAGAACAGCATGCAGGGAAAGTTTTACTTTCTTCAAGTGTAGAAAATATAGAGATACGCAATGATGGTGCGGCACTGACAACGGCGGATGATACGCATCAATTTAGCCACGTCATTTGCGCCACCTCACCCGCCGTCGCCTTGAAACTGCTGAATCCCATCGGCGCACTGGGTGACACCGTAGCGCAGATAGCTGCGCTGAAAAATCAACCGATCTACACCGTGTATCTTCAATACCCCGATCACATCCGCCTGCCCTGTCCTATGCTGGGTTTGCATCGGTGCAGCAGTCAATGGTTGTTCGACAAAGGACAGATCGCGGGACAACACGGTTTGATCGCCTCGGTCATCAGCGCGGAAGGCATACACCAGGAATTATCCCAAGATGATTTGGCGCAAAGAGTCATAGACGAACTGCGCGTAGAATTCGGCATCGACGATACACCTGTATGGGTCAAAGTCATCGCCGAGAAACGCGCCACTTTCTGCTGCTCTCCCGATCTGGCGCGTCCGTCGCAACAGACAGTTCTGCCACGCTTGCTGCTGGCAGGGGACTACACCGAGGGCGACTATCCGGCGACACTGGAAAGTGCGGTGATGAGTGGAATACGCTGCGCAAATGCTCTGATCGCCGGGCTGTAGATGTACAAAGCACATCCTGCTAACCATCCTCCCTCATTTCAAAATCGCGCTGCGTAAGATACAAGCGCAAATCCAATTCGTACTGGTGGTAATGCGGCTCCATGTGCAGACAGAGTTGGTAGAAGGATTTGTTATGTTGCGATTCTCGTAAATGTGCCAACTCGTGCACAGCGATCATTTTCAAAAATTCCGGCGGCGTATCTTTGAATATAGATGCGATGCGAATCTCGCTGTGCGCGCGCAACTTGTTACCCTGCACCCGCGAACTGGCGCGGTGCAGACCCAGCGCGCGATACAACACTTGCAGCCGACTGTCGTAAGCGATTTTGTGCACAGGCGGCGCGGCGCGCATGGCGTGGCTCTTCAATTCCAGCACATAGTCGTACAAGGCTTTGTCGGTGCTTATCGTGTGTCGTTCTGGATATTTCTCGGCAAGCAGATCGCCTAGCTTTCCCTCTTGCAACAGTTGTTGAGCCTGGGTTTTCAGGTGCTCGGGATAACCCTGCAGATATTTCAGGTCGATCATTTTTCGCCCCGTCTGCCGGGGCGAAAATAAGCGGTGTTGTCGTAATAATCCGCCACATTATTCTCCGCACACCATCCCGGCACACCCAACAGAGGTACAGGCGAAAGTTCGCGTGTGTCGCGACAATTCTCATCGTTAACCCAGAATGCTGCCAACTGTTCATCCAGATGTGCGAGTTGCAAATCTTGTGGCCAAGTAAAGAATTCCGCATCCACATCCAGAATGATACCTTGCCCGGTGATACCCACATAAGGCTGTAGGGCCTTTTCATACAGGCCGTGACCAAACAGATAAAAACCCATGCGGTTTTGTACATCAATGCGTCGCTGCCAGAATAACTCGCGCCATTTGAACTCGCGCAACAACTGCGCCAATTCATTGTCGGCACACGCCACGATCACACCCGATTCATCCATCAAGGTATTCGTGTCGCGCACCGCACCGCGCTGGCTGGTAATCTCGGGATGGCCCGCCTGCTGCAAAGCCTGATAGTGACGGGCATTGATTGCAGCTTTGGTCCGGGGAAAAGCAAGCCACACCAAGGCGTTGAACAAATCGTGCCAGTTATTTGCCCGAGTCTGCACTTCGCCGCTCAGGTAGCAACGCGGTTCATACTGTGATTCGAAACTCAGCGGGCCCGTTTGTTGCGGCACAAAGCGCAGGTCGCATCCGCTATGCACTTTGATCGCGGATGTGTGGGCGATCAATAGCGCATTGAAATCATTCAAGACCGGGAAATCATAGCGAGGAAGCTGCGCGATATAAGGATGTAAAGGCGCAAACAGGGGTGCCAGTAAAAGTGTTTGTTGATTCCACACCATCATCGCATCCGCCAAAATATTTTCCACATGTCAGAACACTACCAAGCGTATCGCAATGGTTCATCCGGCACCATTGATGTAACACGGTACCTAATCTTCTGAGCAGAATGTCGAGCTCGGGATAGATACAGGTCGCGTGACGGATACCGACTGGTGCTGCAAGTCCTTAGTTGTTGTTATATTGATTGCGCCATAAATCGGCTTCCGCGCGCCGTGTATCCAGTGTATTTACCACAAGAGCCGAAGTGTAAGGTTTATACAAATTAGGCGGGAGTGCCGTCTTCTGGATGAAATTATTTTTGACCTGTGAAATCTCCAACGGAGTCTTGCCTTCCGAATTCTTGATGCGATAATCCGCACCATACCTCATCAACAGTCGTACGATCTCGGGATAACCCCCCTCAGCAGCAAGGTGTAATGGAGTCGTGCCATTCTCGGTAAAGTTGACGTTGACATTGATGGCCAATAGACGTTGAATCGTAGTCATATCGCCTAACTCGATTGCCGACAACAGCAACTGTCGTTCATTGGTAGCTTCAGATACTGCAGTCATTCCACCTATAGGCAACAACTTGACAGCGCGATTCAGCAATGAAATCACGATCAGGATACCGAGTACAACGATCAGGGTAATCTGGCTGATGCCCAGCGAGACAGCGAGATCTGTAGGAAGATTTGCACCCACCGCAAGGATGGTGATCGTTAACAGCAAAAAGATCTGCAAATAACGGAACATCGCCACCACAACCAAGCCGGTCAACGCGGCAAGCAACGCCCTTCTGTCGACCATATTCGCCAACATGTGATCCGGAAGATTGGCAAGAAAACTCATCACTGAAGCGGCTAGCAATATCAGCACTTCACTGGATTTGAACTGGATTTTCATAATGGCCTCCTGCTATCTATTACAACACTGCATGCTGCACTGACTGTGGACTATTGAAATGGAATTGGTTCAAACGGCGATCGGGCCGTCCTTGGTATGAATCGGTAGATGGCCAGGAACCGGCTTTTTCTTCGACAGTCTCGCTCTTGAAAATCGACAATACAGGAGCGACCAGAAATGAATTTGGCGGCCCCACTATCATAGGTTATCCCCTTAGATTGGAAACTTTGCGTCCCTGCCTTTCAGCAAGTTTGCCTTTATTTGTAGCTATCAGCCTATGATATCGGCTGAATCGGGCGTTACACTCGCACAGAATCATGAACAATGCAAGCATTGTGCAACCCAGCTGGTTCGGTATCTATACCGCCTGGCCTGCTGCGTAGCCTGAAGCCCATGCCCACTGGAAGTTGTAGCCACCCAACTGTCCGGTAACATCCACCACCTCACCGATAAAATACAAACCCGGCACGTCGTTGCATTCCATGTTCTTGGAAGACAATGCACGGGTATCTATGCCGCCGCAGGTGACTTCGGCTTTGGCATATCCCATGGTTCCGGATGGTTTGACTTGCCAGTCATGCAAGATCTCCGCGATCTGTTTTCGCTGCTTGTCGTTGTATTGATTGAGCGGCTTGTTTTCAATCTTGGTGTGCATGGTGAGTTGCGCACACCACACGTCGGCAAAGCTCTTGGCAAACCAAGTTGTCAGGAAATTACTGAGTAATTTTTTACTGGTCTTGTGTTCAGTCAAAACCGATGCCATGTCGGCATCCGGCAGCATATTGATATGTAACGGTGTGTCGTGCTGCCAATAGGATGAAGCCTGCAAGATAGCCGGGCCACTCAAGCCGCGATGTGTGACCAACACGTTTTCGCGGAACGCGTGTTTGCCCGCGCTGACAACGGCTTCGAACGATACGCCGGTAAGGTCAGCATATGGTTTCCAATCGTCCGGTGCAAAAGTGAGCGGCACCAATCCGGCCTTTAGTTTGGTGATAGGCACGCTGAACTGTTCCGCAACGTGATAACCAAACGGGGTTGCGCCGGTCTTGGGAATAGACAAGCCGCCAGTTGCAATCACCAGTGACACAGCCTCGAATTCTCCTCGCGCGGTGCTTACATAAAATTTGGCTTTCTTGCCTATGCCCTGTTCCGAGTCATACGGCGTGTGTTTGATCGCCTCGATCTCGCAGCTCATAAACCGCTTCACTCCTGCATCATCGCATTCGCCGCGCAGCATAGCGATCACTGCTTCAG
>Ga0075019_10000545_pt1 | contig 21641 bp, 17 predicted proteins | sample ColStrG_CSR_2013_FD_71473 | JGI IMG/M metagenome (GOLD analysis project Ga0075019, IMG submission 71473) | Freshwater sediment microbial communities in response to fracking from Pennsylvania, USA - Cold Stream Run_MetaG_CSR_2013 | ecosystem: Environmental > Aquatic > Freshwater > Creek >...
GTGTCCCGCCGCGCTGCGCCAGCCGCTCCTTCAGCCGGGGAAACAGCGTGCAGACCTGCTCCATCAGCCCGGGGACATCGGTCTGGCCGGCGACCTCCGCCCCCATGATCAGATTTTCCCGCACCGTCATGCGCCCGAAAATCCGCCGCCCCTCCGGCGCCTGCGCGATCCGCCGCCGCATGATCAGGTGCGTCGGCATCCGGGTAATATCGGTCCCGTCATAAACAACCGCCCCGGTCCGAGCCCGCGGATTGCCGCAAACCGTCATCATCAACGTGGACTTTCCTGCCCCGTTGGCCCCGATCAGCGTGACGATCTCACCTTCGTTCACCTCCAGCGACACATCCCGCAACGCCTGGATCGCCCCGTAAAAGGTGGAAACGCCAGTCAGCGACAGCAGACTCATGTGTCCTCGCTTTCGCCGAGATAGGCTGCGATCACCGCCGGATCGGCGCGCACCTCGGCCGGGGTGCCATCGCTGATCTTCCGCCCATGATCCAGCACCACGATATGGTCGGAAATCCGCATCACCACGCCCATGTCGTGCTCGATCAACAGCAGAGAACAGCCACCATCGCGAATGCCGAGCAGAAGCTGGTTCAACGCTTCGCTTTCGCGCGGATTCAGCCCCGCGGCCGGTTCGTCCAGACACAGCAACTCCGGATCGATACACATCGCCCGAGCAATCTCCAAGCGCCGTTGCGCCCCATATGGCAGCGCTCCGGCGGGGTCGTTGGCACGATCGATCAACCCGATCCGCTCCAGCCAAAACCGTGCCTTTTCAATCCCCCGCGCCTCGGCCGCCCGGTAGCGGCCAAGCCCCAGTACGGCCATCACCCCGAACCCCGTCGCCGACATCAGCGTGTTGTGCTGCGCGACCAACAGGTTCTCCAACACCGTCATACCCGCGAACAGACGGATATTCTGGAACGTGCGCGCGATCTTGCCGCGCGAGGCAATCAGATGCCCCGCCATCCGCTCCAGCCTGTACCGCGCCCCTGATGCATGCGTAACCTCGATCGCACCGCCGCTCGGCCGATAGAACCCAGTGACGCAATTGAACACGGTGGTCTTCCCTGCCCCGTTCGGGCCAATCACCGCCGTGACCTCCCCCGCCCGCGCCACGAACGACAGATCGTCCACCGCCGTCAGCCCGCCGAACCGCATGGTCAGATTGGTCACCGACAGCATCAGCGCATCTCGGCCGTTGCCGTCCGAACGGACACCAGCCCGCGCGGCCGCAGCACCATCATCGCCACCAGCGCCAGCCCGAAGATCAGCATCCGGTAGGTCGGCAAATCGCCCGCGAGGCCCGAGAACCACGCACTCCCCATCTGCTCGCCGATCGTGCTCAGCAAATCGCGCAGCAGTTCCAGCCCGCCGACCATGACCAAAGCCGCCAAGGCAACGCCAAGCTGCGATCCCAACCCGCCAAGCACCACGATCGCCAGCACCGTCGCGCTTTCGATAAAGGTGAAGCTTTCCGGGCTGATGAAGGCCTGCCGCGTGGCGAAGAACGCGCCGGCGAAGCCCGCGAACATCGCCCCGGTAGCGAAGGCGGTCAGCTTGGTGTTGGTGACGTTGATGCCCAGCGACCGGCAGGCGATTTCATCCTCCCGCAGCGCCTCCCAGGCGCGGCCCAGCGGCAGCCGCCGCAGCCGCAGCGTCACCCAGTTGGTCAGCAGCGCCAGCCCAAGGATAAGGTAATAGAGGAAAATGACCCGATGGATCGTCTGCGCCTCGATCCCGAAGAACGCCGCGACCGTATCGTCCCCATCATCCATACTGAACCGCAGCCCAAACAATGTCGGCCGCGGGATGTCGGTGATCCCGTTCGGTCCATGCGTCAGGCTGACCCAGTTGATCAGCAGAACCCGGATGATCTCCCCGAACGCTAAAGTGACGATCGCCAGATAGTCCCCGCGCAGCCGCAACACTGGAAAGCCCAGCAGCACGCCCCAAAACGCCGCCATGATCCCCGCCAACGGCAAGCATATCCAAAATCCCAGCCCGAAATGCTCCGCGAGCAATGCATACGAGTACGCCCCGACCGCGTAGAACGCGACATACCCAAGGTCTAAAAGCCCCGCGAGGCCCACGACGATGTTCAGCCCCCAGCCAAGCATCACATAGGTCAGCACCAGCGTACCAAGGTCCACGTAATAGCGGGAGCCGGTCAACGGCAGGAGCACCGCCGCCGCCAGCAGAATGGGCGCGACATACCGGTTCGTCGCCTTCGGCACGAACTTGGAAGCCCGGATCGCTCGCGCCTCCCTCCCCGGCCGGTCTGCCCAAAGACGCATGACCAGCCGCCCGACGAAGACCAGCCCCACCATAACCGCCGCCGCGACCGGCCGGGTTCGCAGGACAAGGCCCTGATCGCCGTTGTCCAGCACCAGCCCGACCATCGGCGCGAACAGACCCAAGGCAATAAGCGCGGACAGAAACGCGTCGCGAAGCGCGGCAATCATACCTTCTCGACCTCCGCCCGGCCCATGATTCCGTTCGGACGAAAGATCAGCACCAGGATCAAAACCGAGAACGCCGCGACGTCCTTGTATTCGACCGGCAAAAACGCCGACCAGCCGACCTCGATCAGGCCGATCAGCAACCCGCCGAGCACCGCGCCCGGCAGACTTCCGATCCCGCCCAGCACCGCGGCGGTGAAGGCCTTCACCCCCGCCAGGAAGCCGATAAAGAAATCGATCACGCCATAATAAAGCAGGAACAGCAGCCCCGCGACGGCGGCCAGGGCTGCACCGATCACGAATGTCAGGCTGATCGTCCGGTCCGTGTCGATGCCCATCAGACCGGCCATTTTCAAATCCTGCTCGCAGGCCCGCATCGATCGCCCAAGCGGCGTCTTCGTCACCAGCCAGGTAAAAACCGCCAGCACCGCCAAGGTCGTCGCTACGATCGCGATCTGCATCCACGACAACTGCACCGCGAAATTGCCGTCGTTCATCAGTTCGATGCCGCCAGGCAGCAGCGCGTTCATCGGCTTGACCCGCGCCCCCTGCCCCACCTGGACGAAATTCTGCAGCACGATCGACATCCCGATCGCACTGATCAGCGGCGCCAGCCGGAACGACCCGCGCAGCGGCCGGTACGCCACCCGCTCCACCGTCCAGCCATACAGCGCCGCAAGTGCCGCCGCGAAGATCAGCGTCAAAGCCAAGGCCAACGGAATCGCCGTGATCCCCAACGACGCCAGACCCAGCAGCGCGATCAGCGACAGGAAAGATCCAACCATAAAAATATCGCCATGGGCGAAGTTGATCATGCCGATAATGCCGTAGACCATCGTGTAGCCGACCGCGATCAGGCCATAGATCATCCCCAGGGTTACACCGTTGATCAGTTGCTGTAGCGCATATGCCAGGGCCGGGACTCCAGAAGCGTTCATCATAACCAAACACGCTCGGGAGGCTGTCGGCAAGACGACAGTCGAACGCCCCCTTCGCCCCGCCTGCTTCCCGCACTACTGTCCCTCGAGACGATCCGGACCGATTCAATGCCTTTTGCCGCCCTCGCTTTAGACAAGCTCCGCCATGCGAGGTGGCTCGATCGCGAGCGGATCGTCGCCTGGTGCGCCATTCTCGCGGTTTTGGAGACAGCGCTGCTGTTGGGCATCGCCCTGTGGCAACACGGCGCGTTCGGGCCGGTCGACCCGCGCTCCAGCGATTTCCTGAGCTTCTATGCCGCCGGCAAATTGGTGCTCTCCGGCACGCCTGCATTGGCATACGATCAGAGCGCGCATTTCATGGCCGAGCAGGCGATCGGAGGCGCTGGGGTTCCCTACCAGTTTTTCTTTTATCCGCCGGTCTATCTGCCGGTTTGCGCCCTGCTGGCGACTCTGCCCTACTACCCGGCATTCATCCTGTTCCAACTCGCGCCCTTGGTCCCCTTCCTCCTGATTGCCCGGTCCATCCTGAAGATGCCGGGTTTGGCTTGGCTCGCACCGCTCCTGGCGTTCCCGGCGATCTTCTGGACCATCGGCCTGGGCCAAAACGCGTTCCTGACCGCCGCGCTGTTCGGCGGCTTCACCCTGCTGCTCGACCGCAAGCCCTACACCTCCGGCGTACTGCTCGGCCTGATCTGCTACAAGCCGCATTTCGGCATCCTCGCGCCCATCGCGCTGATTGCCGGCAATCGCTGGCGCGCCTTCGCCGCCGCCGCCCTCACCGTCGCCGCCATGGTCGCGCTATCCGTCGCCCTGTTCGGCACCGGCACATGGTTCGCCTATATCGCTGCGACCCTACATGCCAATACCGTCTTCGGATCCGGCCGCATCGACTATGCCGGTATGGTCACCGTCTTCGGCGCCGAGCGCCTCATGGGTTTCGCCGCCGCACCAGCCTACGGCCTGCAGTTGATCGTAAGCCTGGAGATGGTCACCCTTGTCGCGCTGATGTGGCGCCGGAAGATCAGCGCGGCCCTGCAGTTCGTCACCCTGATCTCAGCGACCCTGCTCGCGGTGCCGGTGGCGCTGATCTACGACCAGATGCTGTTGCTGCTCGCGGTCGTCTGGTTCACCGGCGGAACGCGACGGAGCGGATTTCTGCCGTGGGAGCGGCTGGCTTTGGCAACAATCTACCTGCTGGCCTTGCTGACATGGCCAGTCGGCACCGTGTGGCACCTGCCTCTAGGGCCAATCCCGCCATCGATCCTGTTGATACTGTGCGTACGCCGGTTGTGGCGGTCGCTCGAACTCAGGACACGCCGTACTGCTTGAACCAGGCCAGCATCCGCATCCACCCATCCGCCGCGTCGGCCTTGTTGTAGCTCGGGCGGTAGTCGGCGTGGAAACCGTGTCCGGCATCGGGATAGACCACGATTTCCACGGTCTTGTGCGCCGCCTTCGCCTTGGCCTGCGCCGCTTTGACGTCGGCGACCGGGATGCTGGCGTCCTGCCCGCCGTACAGCCCCAACAGCGGACAGTGGAGCGCATCGGCATAATCGGCCGCGGTTGCCGGCTGGATCGGCGTTGGCGTGCCGCCGATCGGGCCATACCAAGCCACCGCCGCCTTCACCTGCGTGGAATGCGCCGCGTAGAGCCAGGTCATCCGCCCGCCCCGGCAAAACCCGATCACGCCAAGACGCTGCAGGTCGCCCTTGTGCGCACCAGCCCAGGCGACGGCCGCGTCGGCGTCGGCCATATATTGGGCGTCAGGCTCCTTGGAGATGACGTCCGAAATTATCTGCTTCACGTCGGTCATCTTCGAGAGATCGCCGATCCGCGCGTAATATTCCGTCGCCACCGCGAGGTAGCCCAGCTTCGCCAGCCGGCGGCAGATGTCCTTGATGTAGTCATGGACCCCGAAAATCTCCTCATTGACGAGGACGATCGGGAAATGCGCGCCTTTCGCGGGGTGAGCGTAATACGCGGGCAGGCTGCCGCCGGGAACCGGAATCTTCGTCTCGCCGGCTTCGATGCCCGTCGCATCGGTCTGGATGGCCTGCGCCTGGACCCGTTCGGTGGCCAAGGTCAGTCCCGAAATCAGCGATGTCATCACAAAACCCCGCCGCGCCAGGGGATAATTTTGCAAGCCGGATATCTCGTTCATGGGGTGCTGCCTTCGCCGATCCGTTAACTATCCATCGGTAGCACGCACCGGGGTGCGCGGCCAACCGCACGATGACCCTGGCAAAGCGTCTCATTTTGTCGTTTCGTCCGACGTATCGGTCATGGCCGCCCGACATGGCCCGGCTTGTCCGCGCCATATTAGAACGTTATCGGAATGGAATTTAAAATTATTTCAATAAGTCGTGTGGCATCTTCGCAAGAGGGGCAAAAACGCGGGCGGGCAATCCCGTTCGTCGAGCGACGCCCGCACTCGCACCCGGCCTCCAAGCCGCAACCCGCCGAGCCCCCCACCCGACCGCGTAAGCGCGGCCTCGCCAACAACCCGGACTGCGCCCACATTCCGGCGTTCGAGGAACTGGAAGCCGAAGTGCGCCGCACCCCGATCAAGCGCACGATCGCTCGGGTTTACGTCGACCCCGGCATCGTTCCTTCGTTCTGCACCGGCGCACTGGGTAGCGCCATTCTCCAGACGCTCGAATGCTACGGCGGCAGTTCCGCGAAACTCTTCGACATCCGCCGCAAGCGTGAGATCGCCTTCCAGCGGGCACGCGACAAACGGCCGGAAACCTGGGAGTGGAACTGGCGTGACCTCCGCAAAGAACGCATGCGTGAGGTCCTCGGCTACCTCACCGGCGAAAAACCGCCCGACGATCCCGTCGCGGCCCCGGCCTGAACCAACCCGATCCGCGAGGATCGGACCGCTCTGGCGCGCCCCTCACACGACATCCGCTCGCCTAACGCCGCACGCTCGCCCGAATCTCCAGAACGCTTAAAAAGAACGCCCCATACGCCGTCTGAAACGCCAGCAGAATCGCGGTCGCCGAGGGTATGACCATCCGCATCGTCTGACTCGGCGAAAGCACACCGAACGAGGTCGTGTCCCAGACCGATACCGCGGCCACCCCCGTGCCAAGCCCTAGCAGCAACAAAAGAGCCCCGGCGATCAACCCACGTTCCAGCGTGGCGACACTCATCAGGCGGCGGAATGACGGATCGTCCGGCACGAAGCCCTCCCGCGTGCCGTAAACCTTGGCGAAGGTCCAGAACTGGATCGCCTGATAACCCACGTTCACCGCCACCGACGCATACAACAAGGTATGAATGTCGAAGGTAATCCCCGCCACACGGCCCGGCCCCGGCAGCAGCCACAACATCGTCAGAACCCCGGCGGCAATGGCCGCGAGGCCAGGATATAGAAACAGCCAACGCGGGCTGAACAACAGCAGAAACCGCAAATGCCGCCACCCGTCGCGCCAGCTTCGCAGATGCGGCGGGCGGGATCGCCCGTCAGGCGACAGGGTCGTGGGAACCTCGGCGATCCGCAGCCCGGCGATGGTCGCCTTGATGACCATCTCGCTCGCGAATTCCATCCCGGTTGTCTGAAGGTCCAGCCCCAGAATTGCCGCCCGGTCGACCCCCCGCAGACCGCAATGGAAATCTCCGCTGGGGCTGTGGAAGAACAGACGTCCGATACCGGTCAACACGGGATTGCCAAGGTAGCGGTGCAGCGGCGGCATCGCGCCGGGGGCGATCCCGCCCTTGAACCGGTTGCCCATCACAAGCTGCCACCCTTCCCGCAACCGCTGCACGAAGCCGTCGAGGCGGGAAAAATCGTAGCTGTCGTCGCTGTCGCCCATGATCACGTAACGACCTCGCGCGGCCTCGATTCCTCCGATCAACGCGCTGCCGTAGCCCTTGGTCGCGATCGGCACCACCCGAGCGCCATGCGCGACAGCGATCCCCTGCGATCCGTCGGTGCTCCCGTTGTCGGCGATCAAAACCTCACCGGCCACACCCGCGCGCGCCAGGAAGGCACGGGCCTTGTCAATGCAAACCGCCAGAGTCTCCGCCTCATTCAGGCACGGCATCAGGATCGTCAGTTCGACGCCTTCGGTCATGATAATCGCCGGTATGTCGCTGAAACCGGACCATTCCGGCGCACGGGCGCTTTTGCCGGTACTCGCCCGGCGGCGCCAGATGCCCCCCTGCGGCAGGCGTCTTGCTCTTCCTACCCGCCGATGCGACAACGCGCAACTTATTAGACCGCTCAACGAAGCCGAACTCGTCCCGGCGCAGGAAGGTGCAACCATGTCAGATCTCGAAATCGTTTGGACAAAAGTCGATGAAGCGCCCGGGCTCGCGACATTCTCCCTCCTGCCGATCGTCCAGGCCTTCGTCGGCGCCGCCGGCGTCAAAATGACCCTGAAGGACATCTCCCTCACCGGCCGAATCATCGCCAACTTCCCCGAGAAGCTGAAACCCGAACAGCGCATCCCCGACCAACTCGCCGAACTCGGCAAGCTCACCCTGCGGCCCGAGGCCAACATCATCAAGCTGCCCAACATCTCCGCCTCGATCCCGCAGCTCAAAGCCGCGATCAAGGAACTGCAATCCAAGGGTTACGACGTCCCGAACTATCCCGACACCGACGCCACCCCCGCGGACAAGGAAATCCGCACCCGATACGGCCGCGTCCTCGGCAGCGCCGTCAACCCGGTTCTGCGAGAAGGCAACTCCGACCGTCGCGCCGCCGGTGCGGTGAAGCAGTACGCCCGCAACAACCCGCACAAAATGGGCACCTGGAGCGCGGATTCGAAAACCCGCGTGGCCCATATGACTGGCGGCGATTTCTATGGTTCGGAAGTCGCCACCACCGTCGCCGCGCCCACCAACGCCCGGATCGAGCTCGTCGGCGCCGATGGCACGGTCACCGTGCTGAAGGACAAAACGCCCCTGCGCGCGGACGAGATCGTCGACTGCGCCGCGATGAACCGTAACGCACTGCGCGCCTTCTTCGCCGCCCAGATGGATGCCGCGAAAAAGGATGGCGTGCTGTTCTCGCTGCACGTGAAAACGACCATGATGAAGATCTCCGATCCCATCATTTTCGGCCATTGCGTATCGGTCTACTTCGCCGACGTCTTCCAAAAGCACGCCGCCACCCTGGCCCGTCTGGGCGTCGATCCCGACAATGGCGTGGCAGACATGCTCACCCGTATCGAGACTTTGCCGCCCGCCGAACGGGACGTCATCAAGACCGACATCTCCTGGGCCTACGCGGCGCGGCCCGGTCTCGCGATGGTAAACTCCGACCGCGGCATTACCAACCTTCATGTACCAAGCGACGTCATCGTCGACGCATCCATGCCGGCGATGATCCGGGAAGGCGGTAAAATGTGGGGCGCCGACGGCAAGCTGCACGACACTATCGCCGCGATCCCCGACCGCTGCTACGCGACGCTGTTCCAGGCCGTCATCGACGACTGCAAAGCCAACGGTGCCTTCGATCCGAAGACGATGGGATCGGTCCCGAACGTTGGCCTGATGGCACAGCAGGCCGAGGAATACGGCTCCCACGACAAGACCTTCGAAATCCCGGCCGACGGCAAAGTCCGGGTCGTTGCCGAAGACGGCATGGAGCTGCTGTCGCTGCCCGTCGAAACCGGCGACATCTTCCGCATGTGCCAGGTCAAGGACGTCCCGATCCAGGATTGGGTCAAGCTCGGCGTTCGCCGTGCCCGCCTCACCAACACACCAGCCGTCTTCTGGCTCGACGCCAACCGCGCCCATGACCGCGAGCTCATCGCCAAGGTCGAGAAATACCTGAAGAACGAGGACACGACCGGTCTCGACATCCGCATCATGGCCCCGGTCGAGGCGACGAAATTCTCCCTCGATCGCATCCGCCAGGGCAAGGACACCATCTCCGTCACCGGCAACGTCCTGCGCGACTACCTGACCGATCTCTTCCCGATCATGGAACTCGGCACCTCCGCGAAGATGCTGTCGGTCGTACCGCTACTGGCCGGCGGCGGCATGTTCGAAACCGGTGCCGGCGGCTCCGCGCCCAAGCACGTCGAACAGTTCCAGCAGGAAGGCTACCTGCGTTGGGATTCCCTAGGGGAATTCCTCGCCCTCGGCGCATCCCTCGAACATCTGGCACAGACCCAGAAGAACGAAGACGTCAAAGTGCTCGCCGAAACTCTCGATGAGGCCAACGGCAAGATTCTCGAGTTCAACCGCTCCCCGGCTCGCCGCGTCGGCGAAATCGACAATCGCGGCAGCCATTTCTACCTCGCGCTCTACTGGGCTCAGGCGCTGGCGGCGCGCGACAACAGCTCGTCGCTCGCCGCCCGCTTCAAGCCGCTGGCCGAGGCACTGGCCGCCAACGAGGCAAAAATCAACGCCGAACTGATCGCCGCCCAGGGCAAGCCTCAGGATACCGGCGGCTACTACCTCCCCGATGTCGAAAAGACCTCGGCGGCGATGCGGCCCAGCAAGACGCTGAACGACGCACTCGCCACGCTCTGACCGCGACATGATGCCCCCGCCCTGTCGCAACAGGGCGGGATGGCGAATTCGCGCGAAGGTTGCATTTCCAAGCCGGCCGCATCTCTGCTAGCATAGTGCGACAGGGCTGGGACCATGGACCCTGCAACCGGACGCCTGCCACGCATGAGCCGACCACCCCGCGTCATTGTGCCGTTGAGCCGCCGGCGCCGGTCCGCGACGCTGGACTGGCGCGCCCTGTCCACGGCACTGGGCATGATCGCGATACTGGCGGTGGCGGTCGTGACAAGCGCGGCCACCTACCGATCCATCCTGACGCAGCGGACCGAGACCGAAGCCAAAGTCCAATCGTCGCTGAACAGCCAGGCGCAGACCCTCGCGGAAGAGGTAAACCGACAGTTTCTCGTCGTCGACCAAACCCTCCTTGGCATCGCGAAAGTTTGGGAGGCCAATCCCGCATCGTTCAAGCTTCGTGAGCATGTAAAAGAATTACCCGCGCTCGGCGGCCTCACCAACGATATGGTGCTGGTGGACGAGACTGGGGTTATCCGCCAGTCGACGGTGCCCGAAGCGGTCGGGCAAAATGTCGCGGCGCGGGATTTCGTCGCATACGCGCGCCGCCACCCGACGCCGGCGGGGGGGAGTTTCATCGGCGGTGCGACGCTCGATCCGGTCATGCGGCAATGGCATCTCAATATCGCGATATGGCTGCACCACCCCGACGGCTCGTTCGCCGGGGCGCTCGTCGCGGATTTCCGGGTTTCGGCTTTGCTGGATGTCTTCCACCAAGCCGTCGTCGGCAAGGATGGCCTGGTGGCATTAATCGGCCTCGCGGATGGACGGGTACGCGCCAACCTGAGCGCGACCCAAGTCGATCAGAATACCGATTACGCGGGATCGCCGATGCTAATGATAATGAAATCCGCCGCCGCGGGTTCCTGGCTCGGCCGTTCCGCGACTGATTCCGTCGAACGTTTCCATGCGTACCGGCATTTGCCCGGACGCAATCTGGTTCTGATCGTGGCGATGGAACGGACCGAAGCGATGTTGCCGGCCACCGAATGGCAATGGCAGGCAGCGCGCTTCGCCGGCGCGATCATCGTGCTGCTGCTGATCAACGGTTGGCAGTTGCTGCGCAGTGCCGATCTCGCACGCCTGCGCGATCAAGCCTCGGCCGCCGATCACGCGACACTCGCCGCAACCAACGCCCAGCTCCAGGTCGCCAAGGCCGAGGCCGATGCTAAAGCCGAACACCTGGCAGCAACGCTCGGCGGGATGACGGACGGCATCTACATGATGGATGCCCAGTTCTGCCTCGTTGAATGGAACGAACGCTTTCCCGACCTCGCCGGTATCCCCGCCGATCTGCCGCGCGTCGGGCTGCCGATGGAAGACATCCTGCGTGCCCAGGCCAATGCGGGCCTGTTCGGGGAGGTCGACATCGAAGCCGAGGTGGAACGGCGCATGGCGATCCTGCGCACGCTGCGCTTCGGCACAACGGAACGGACGCGGCCCGATGGACGAACGATCGAGCTGCGGCGCCGAGCCTTGCCCGATGGCGGTTTCGTAACCCTGTATTCCGACATCACCGAACACAAACGCGTCGAAGCCGACCTCCGCGACGCCCGGTCCAACGCCGAAACCGCCAACGCCGCGAAGACCCGGTTTGTTGCCATCGTCAGCCACGAAATCCGTACCCCGCTGAATGCGTTGCTCAACACGCTGCGGCTGCTGGAAGACAGCGTCTTGACACAAGCCCAACGCGCTCTGGTCGCGATGGCCAGCCAGTCCGGCGACGCCCTGTCCAGCCTGGTGAACGACATCCTGGAAATGTCGCGCATGGAGGCCGGACAGCTCACTTTGCGTCCGAGCGAATTCGAGTTGCGGCCAATGCTGCGCGGGGCGCTGGAGATTTTCCACGGTCAGGCCGAGGCCCGCGGCATCCGCCTTCACCTCGATGTCGCCGCGGATGTGCCGCCGAACGTCCTGCTGGATGGGGGACGACTGCGCCAAGTCCTGCTCAATCTTCTGTCCAACGCGGTGAAATTCGCGCGGGCGGGAGACGTCGTCCTGGCGGTGGCACGCGACTACTCGACCCGCGCCACCGCTGGCGGCCTGCGGATCGCCGTGTCGGATCAGGGCCCGACGATCCCCCCAGCCGACCGGGAGCGGTTGTTCCAGCCATTCAGCCAACTGGACCGCCCCGATGGCGATACCGCCGTCGGCACGGGCCTGGGCCTGTCGATCTGCCTACACCTGATCACGATGATGGGCGGAGCGATCGGCTGCGAAGCATGGTCGGACGCCGAGTCAGGCGGCAACACGTTCTGGATCACGCTGCCGGATACGGTGATCGTGCTTCCGAAGCCCGCACCGGTACAGCCGGCTCCCATACCGGCGCGATCCGGTGCGTCGGCGGACCTTCCGCGCCGCCTGACACCGCGTACCCGCATTCTGCTGGTCGAGGATGTGCGCGCGAACCAGGTAATCGCCGCCACGCTGCTGCGCCGGGTCGGCCACACGGTGGACATCGTATCAAACGGCGCGGACGCGATCCGCGCGGTACGGCGCTTCCCCTATGACGTTGTGCTCATGGACATTTTCATGCCGGGCATGAGCGGGCAGGAAGCCACCCGCCACATCCGCGAACTGCCCGATCTCTCCGGCCGCGTGCCGATCCTGGCGCTCACCGCGAATACCGCGCCGGAGGATGAGGTTCTGTATGTCGCCGCCGGCATGAACGGTGCCCTCGGCAAGCCGGTATCGCTGCCGGAACTGCAGGCAGCGCTCACCCGCTACGTCTGGCCGGGCCATCCTTCGGGCGGGGTGACCACCGTGGAACCGGCGCTGCCGGATCCGGACGCTATCGAATCCATCCTTTCCCTGGAACGGGTCGGCGAGTTGCGGACGAACCTGCCCGCCGATGTGCTTCTGAATCTTGTCGATGCCTGCCTTACCGAGTTGGATGAGAAGATGCCGCCGTTCCGTCGGGCGCTGGCCGCCGGTCTGGCGTCCGAAATCGAACCCCAGGCCCATGCCATCGCCGGCATCGCCGCCAGCTACGGGCTGGCAGCGGTGGAGACCAAGGCCCGGACCATCATGGCCGCTGCGAAATCCGGCAATACCGCCAACCTCGAGACCGCCTTTCCCGACATCGAGGCAGCATTGGCCCGAAGCGGCAATGCCCTGCGTGAAATCGTGCAAAAAGCGCCCGCGTAAGCAATCCCGTTAACCTTTCCTTAACGAATTTGCGTTACCGTGCCAGTCTATGATCTCGATGTCCTCCCTGTCGGCATTTTCGGTTCCGCGGCCAGCCGGGCCAACCGCCCAACCGGGGGCGACAGCAAGCCCAAGGCAGTACGCCCGCGAACCCGCTGGTCCCGCCACGACCGGCACGCCCGCACCCAAGCCCATGCCGCAACAGGCCGCGCCGGCGAACGGTTCGGCGCCGGAACCGCGCATGTTGCCGCGGGGATCGCTCGTCGATCTGTCGGCTTAAAACACTGCCGGCGCTTGATACGCCCCTCTCAAACGATCAGGTTAGGGTCATGTCAGGATTTATTCGCCGTATCCCCGAAGGTGACAACCGCGAGCGCGACGTCTGCGCCGATTGCGGCCACATCGCCTATGAGAATCCCAAGATCGTGGTCGGAACCGTAGTCGTCTACGACGGCAAGGTACTGCTGTGCCGCCGGGCGATCGAACCACGCCGCGGCTTCTGGACGCTGCCCGCCGGATACATGGAACTCGGCGAGACCCTGGAGGAAGGCGCCGCCCGTGAAGCAATGGAGGAAGCCGAGGCCGAGATCGCGATCGACGGCATCCTCGGCGTATTCACAATCGCCCGCATCGGCCAGGTGCAGGTCATCTTCCGGGGCCGTTTCGCCAATCCCGACACCCCGCATTTCGCCGCTGGCCCGGAAAGTCAAGAAGTCGGGCTGTTCGAATGGGGCGGAATACCCTGGGATGAAATCGCGTTCCCCTCGGTCCATTGGGCCTTGGACGCTTGGCACCGAAACGTCGGCGGCACCCTGGGGGCACCTGTCGGTAACCCGTCCAGCGACCCACGCGGCGTGCACCGGATCGGCGGTTCGCGCGGCGCCTAAAATATTTCTTCGGACGCCCAACCGCGTTAACCCTTTATTTACCTTTTCAACCGCAAACTTCCCCAGATCGGCGACATCGGTCGCCCGAATGGAGGACAGAGATGCGAAAAGTCCCGGTTTCTCAAAGACGGCGGCAGTCCGCCCGCGGTGCGGCAATAGTCACAACGGGCGGCGTCAGCATTGCCTCCGGTGCGCACGTTCCACGCATCGATCTCGACGCGTTGTTTCGGGACCGGAAAACGGCCGAAGGCTCGGCCGTCGCGGTGGCCGGAGGCGGCGGGCAAACGCCTTGCGCGGTTGGCCTTGCGACCGCCGCCGGCACCCCGGAAACTGTTGCGCTGACGGACGGCACACGCATCACCTTCGCTTCCGCCGACTGGATGCGGGTGTTCGAACCCGCTTAGGGCTCGTTCGACAATAATCGAGTCGGTTGCTAGCGTCGAACAAGCCCTAAGCTTATGATTTGTGCGGCAACTTTGGCGGCGTGCTGACGCATTTATTTGCCACCGTTGCCTCAGAGCGCGCTCGTCTGTTACCAGGAACCGGTGTTCGGCATGCTGGTCCAGGGTTCGGCCGGCGCAAGCGCGGGGCCGTCCTGCAGCAATTCCAGGGAAATCCCGTCCGCCGTCCGGATGAACGCCATGCGGCCATCTCGCGGCGGCCGGTTGATCGTCACACCGTGGGCGATGAACGCGTTGCAGGTGTCGTAGATATTATCCACCGCATAAGCGAGGTGGCCGAAATTGCGGCCGCCGGTATAGCCCTTCTCATCCCAGTTGTATGTCAGTTCCACCGGCGCCTGCTCGTCGCCGGGTGCGGCAAGAAACACGTTCGTATAGCGGCCCTTTTCGTCCTCGCGGCGGCGGATTTCCTTCAGGCCGAGCACGCCGAAGAACGCGATCGTATCCTCCAACGAGCTGACGCGGATCATGGTGTGGAGATATTTGGTCATGGCATTTCCTCGGATCGGGGAGTTACGACGGACGCTGCCAGGATACCTCGAACTGCCCCGTTTGGAAAACCGTCCGACGTCCGATGCCCCCCGGTCCGGCGCGTAGCCAATAACGGCCGGGGTTGCTAGGCTGACTGCCGGCCCGGAAAATCCCGGTCACCGGCTGGCGACCCGAGATTGAGTCGATGAAGCTGTCTTCCCGCCTGCTGCTCCTGATCCTCGGCTGTCTCGTGCCGATCCTGTTGGCGCAGTTCTACACCCTCGTCCGCCAGCATGCCGAGCGGCAGGCCCGGCTGCACGATGCCGTCCTCTCGCAAGCCGAACTGGCGATGAACGACATGGCCAGCGTCGTCGACAGTGTGCGGCGCCTGTCTTGGATCGCGGCGCGGCTCTCGTCGGTCATTCCACCCACGCCCGATGCGGATTGCGGTGACCAGTTGAGCAGTCTCCATAGCAGCCTGCCATCGCTGGTGTTCATCGCGGTGGTTGACCGGGAGGGCAAACTGATCTGCGGCTCCCGCGCCGCACTGGACGCCGCCTGGCAGCAACGCCCAGCCTGGTTGCCGGACCTCGCCCATATAGAAAGTGGCACCATCGGCTCTGTGGCGACCGTGACAGGCCTGGACCACCCGTTCCTGCCGGTCGCCACCCCCTCGCCATCCCCCGAAGACGGGCATGTCGTGATCGCCGGCCTGGACCTGTCCTGGCTGAGCGATCACATCGCCGAAATGCGCCCGCAGCGCTTGGCCTCGATGAACCGCGCGACACTCTACATCGCCGATGCCCGAGGAATGATCGTCGGGCTGGAGGCAGGGGCCGATTCCGGCCCAGGCGTCAAAATCGGCGCGCCCCTGCCGATGGCGCTGCGCCCCCTTCTCCACCCTGCGTCGGCGGAACAAGCCACGGTTCGCGATCCCTCCGACCAGGGTTGGCTCACGTCCGTCGTGCCGGCGCCTGACGTGGCAGCCGGTCTGACCGCGTTCGCCGCGCTTCCTGTGCCGTCCCCGATCGCCAGCTTCGCCCGCTTTGCCGTCTGGGATTTGACGATCACCGGTTACTTCGCGCTGATGGCCTTGCTCCTTGCGTGGCGGTCGGGACAGCGCTTCATCTACCAGCCAACCGAGATGCTGCTGCTCACCGCGCAGAAATGGCGCGACGGCGATCTGAACGTGCGGGCCGCACTGACCGGCCGGGGATCGGAGTTCGATGCCCTCGCACAATCGTTCAATGCCATGGCGTCCAGCCTGCAGGCGCGCGACCTCGAACGCCGGCTCCAGGCCGAACTGCTGGAATCGCTGGTCGCCGAACGCACCCGGGCCCTGTCGCAGATCAACAACCGCCTGCAGGTGGAGGTCGCCGAACGGGAAAAGACCGAAGCCGCGCTGCATCAGGCGCAGAAGTTGCAAGCCGTCGGACAACTCGCCGGCGGGATCGCACATGACTTCAACAACATGCTGGCCACCGTGCTGGGCAATCTCGAGCTGATGCAGCACCGCGTCGTGCAGGTCGCACCGACCCTGCCGCCGGCGGACGCGGACCGGCTGGCGGCATTGATCGAGCGTGCGACAGGCGCGGTGCAGCGCGGCGCGCAATTGACTTCCCGCCTGCTGGCCTTCTCCCGCCGCCAACGTCTGAGCACCCGCGCCACCGATTTGAACCGGCTGGTCGCCGAACTGGTCTCGCTGGCCACCAGCACGCTGGGACGGCGGGTGCGGGTGACGACCGACCTCGCGCCCGAGCTGTGGCCGGCGATGGTCGACCCGAGCCAAGTAGAGGCCGCGCTGCTGAACCTGTGCCTGAACGCGCGCGATGCGATGCCGGATGGCGGGCAACTGACCATCACCACCACCAACATAGCGTTCGAGGGCCTGCAGGCTGACGACCCGCCGCCTGGCGCCTATGTCCGGGTCACCATCGCCGATACCGGCACCGGCATGACTGCGGAAGTGCGCCGGCAGGCCTTCGATCCGTTCTTCACCACCAAGGGACCCGGCGGATCGGGTCTCGGACTGAGCCAAGTTTACGGCATGGCAAGACAATCCGGCGGCACGGTGCTCCTGGAAAGCACCGAGGGCAAAGGTACCGAGGTCTCGCTGGTGCTGCCGCGCGCGACGACCGAGGTTGAAACCGAACAGCCGCGCCCGCAGGAATCCGACCCGCCGCTGGATCTGAAGAAGCTGCTGGTGATGGTCGTCGACGACGATGCCGCGGTGCGGCAGGTCACGGTTGAGATGCTGCGCGATCTCGGCTGCGGGGTCGTGCAGGCGCCCGGCGGGGCCGAGGCTCTGGCTTTGATCGACACACTGCCCCGCGCGCCCGATATTATCCTGATGGATTATGCGATGCCCGGCATGAACGGTCTGCGGGTCGCGACTGCCCTACGCCAGCGCGGCATCGACGCTGCCATCGCGCTGGTCACCGGCTATGCCGAGGTCGAGGAGGGAGACAGCGAGGTCAATCCGCTCGACGGCCTGCTGCGCAAACCGTTCAGCATCCAGGAGCTGCGCGGATTGCTGACCACCCTGCGCAAACGAACGGAATCCAATACGGCCGCCATCGCGACCTGACCTGGATCAATGCGTACGGACCATTGGCGTGGCACATGAACCGTGCACACCGATGGGAGGGCACTGGGTCATGGCAGTCAAAGATATCCTGGTCCACATGGACAACGGCACGCGTTGCGAGGTTCGGCTGCGGGTCGCCGCTACAATGGCGGCCCGGCATGGCGCCCATCTCATTGGACTTTACGCCGCCGACATACCCAATCCCGAATACTTCTACGGCGCGACGATGCCATTCGCCGGCGGTGGATCGGAGGAAGTCGTGAGCCGCATGCGTTCCGACGCGGCGGCTGCCTCGGCCACCGTCGAGACGGCGTTTCGCGAGTTTCTGCGTCGGGAGGAACTGCAGGGCGAATGGCGATATGTCGAAGGACAGGTGCCGGCAACTGTCGCGCTGCATGCACGCTATGCTGACTTGGTCGTGGTCGCGCAGCCAAATCCATACGATTCCCACGATGAGGCGAATCGCGACGCAATCATCGAGACACCCCTGATGTCGAGCGGCCGGCCCGTCCTGATCGTGCCCTATGCCGGCACGTTCTCCGACGTGGGCCAAAACGTCCTCGTCGCTTGGAATGCCAGCCGCGAGGCCGCGCGTGCGGTCAACGATGCGCTGCCGCTCCTGGAACGGGCGAAAAAAGTGACGGTTCTCGCGGTCAACCCGCGTGAGGGCGTTGGCGGTCACGGCGAAGTGCCGGGTGCGGATATCGCACTGCACCTGGCACGCCATGGCGTGAAAGCCGAAGCCGCCCATACCGTCGCCAAGGACATCTCGGATGGGGAGGCGCTACTATCCTACGCCGCCGACATCGGCGTCGACCTGATCGTGGCCGGAGGCTACGGACATTCGCGGGCGCGGGAGATGGTGTTTGGCGGGGTAACGCGGACGCTGATCCAGGAAATGACCGTGCCGGTTTTCCTGTCTCATTGATTACCCGTTTACCAAACGAACCGCGGCAGCGAAGCAACCGGATACAAATTCGCGGCAGTAGCGGCGGCTTCGGTCTTATCCCGGTCGAAGCCGCCGGCCCCATCCGACAACGATGCCCCATGTATGCCGTCCAGCACCCAGCAGGAAGCGATCCCAACACGGGTGGCGCCGGCGATGTCGGTGTGAAGCGAGTCACCAACGGCCAGTACCCGGTTCGCCGGCAGGCCCATCTGCTGCAGAATCGGACGGTAAACCTCGGGTTCCGGCTTGCCTAGGCTGCGCACCTCGCCGCCCAATTCGCGATATCTCACCGCGAGCGAACCGGCGCACAACACACGCACCCCACCGCGAATCACGACCAGATCGGGGTTCGCGCAGATCATCTTCAGCCCGTGTTTGGCCGCTTCCCGCAGATCGGCCTCGAACTCCGCCATGTCGCTGGGGTTGCGGTGATCGTCGGGACCGGTATTGAGCATGAAGCCGGCTTCGGATGGCCGGTCGACCACCGTGATCGGCAGCCCCTCATAGACCGGGCGATCGCGCTCCGGCCCCAAATGATACATGCGCTGGCCCAAATTCGCCCACCACGCATCCGGCGGGTCGATCAGGCTCCGTCGCACAGCCTCGCCGCTGGTCATGATGTCTGTATAGAGCGCGTCCTCGATCCCCATACGCCGCATCATCGTTCGTACCGCTTCATTCGGCCGCGGCACATTGGACAGCAGAAGGGTCCGCTTTCCGGCGTCGCGCAGCTGCCGCAGCGTATCCACCGCATGCGGAAACGCGTTTACCCCGTCATGGATCACGCCCCACAGGTCGAGGATGAATCCATCGTACCGCGCCGCCAATGGCGCGAACCCGGCCAGATGTTCCATCTATTTCAACTCCGCCAGTTTCTCGGCTTCGGCGCCGACGGCATCCTGGACCCGTCGATAGCCGCCTTTTTTTAGCGCCGCCGCCAACTCGCGCTTCATCCGCGGGATCATGGCCGGTCCAAGATAGGCGAAGCCGGTCATGACCTGAACGAGCGAGGCGCCCGCCTTGATTTTCACCAGTGCATCCTTGGCATCGAAGACTCCGCCGGTCCCGATCAGCGCCAGCCGCCCCTTCGCGAGCAGATAGGCCCTGGCCAGCATGCGGGTGGATAGCGGGAACAGCGGCGCGCCGGACAGACCGCCATCCTTGCGGATCAGCTTGGACTGGATACCGAATGGGCGGGAAAGCGTCGTATTGCCGACAATCAGACCCCGCACGCCCTCTGCCACGCAAACCTCGATCACCGCGCGCAAGTCCGCGTCGGCCAGATCGGGTGCGACCTTCACCAGAATAGGGGGGCGATCCGATACCTTGGCTACCGCCCGCAGGATAGCGCGCAGCCGGTCCTCGCTTTGCAGGTCGCGCAAGCCGGGTGTGTTGGGCGAAGAGACGTTGATCGTCACGTAATCGGCGAAAGGCCCGACGGCGGCTATCAGCTCGGGGTAGTCGCGTTCGGGGTTCGCGCCGTCCTTGTTGATGCCGACATTGGCCCCAAGGATGGCCGAGCGCGGCCCGACCGCCGCCAGGTTCTTCTTGTACGCATCCAGCCCGCCATTGTTGAAACCCAGCCGGTTGATCACCGCCCGGTCCTGCTCCAACCGATAGACGCGAGGTTTGGAATTGCCCGCCTGCGGCCGAGGTGTGACGGTACCGGTTTCCACAAACCCGAAACCCAAACGCATGAGCGGGGCGACGACATCCGCATTCTTGTCGTAACCGGCGGCGAGGCCGATGGGGTTCGAAAACGTCAACCCCAGCGCGCTGACCGACAATACGGGATCGTCCTTGCCACGGCTTCTTCCAGCCAGCCCCATGCGCAGCGCCCACATCGACAGGTCGTGCGCGGTCTCCGGCTCGAGCCGGCGCAGCAAGGGCAGAAAGAGAGAAGCGATGCTAGGCGTCATGGTTCGTCGCTTATGCCCGCCTCCGCGCTGACGCGAAAGGCTGGATTACCCCTTGGCGGGCGACCAACGATAAACCCGCTCCAGCGCCCCGCCCATCAGCATCGCGCGGTCGCTGTCGGACAGCCGATCGGTGACTTTGAAGGCTTCGACGCCCTGACCATAAGTGAGCACCTCCACCGCACGCGTCCAGTCAGTGCCCCATAGGCAGCGATGGAACCCGAACGCGTCAAAGATGCGGGCCAGATGGTCCCAGATATCCGGATAGGGAAACGGCTTGTGCGACAGGGTGCACGCGCCGGTGATCTTGATCGAGATATTCGGTTGGGCCGCCAATGCCAGAACCGCCGGCAAGGCATTCCATGCGTCGGCCGGTGCCGGCGGATGGTGCGGCTGTTGCAAGCCCAGGTGATCGATCACGATTTGCGTATCCGGGTTCCGTGCGGCGAGTTGCGCCGCCTGATCCATCCGTCCCCAGGCGAGGATATTGACCGGCAAGCCATGCTTCCCGGCGGCGGCCAGCACGCGGTTGATGCCCGAATCGGCCGGATCTTTTGACATGGGATCGCGCATCATGATGCGCACGCCCACCGTGCCCGGCGTGTCCTTCCAATCGGCGATGGTATCGGCGACCGCGGGATCGGTCGGATCGACCGGCTTGATCAGACCGAACCGGCCAGGATGTGCCTTCCATACATCGATTGCATAGCTCGCGTCGTAGCGGTACATGCTGAAGGGCGAGACAAGCAAAGCGCCATCGACGCCGACCGCGTCCATGGCACCCACCATCGCGTCGCCATTTACCGCTTTGGGTCCCGTCAGCGTACCAACCCATGGCCGATCGGGATGGTTATGCTCGTAAGCATGCACTTGGGCGTCGATGATCGCCATGACGATGCAGATCCTCCCCTTCGTTTTGATCTGGGGACGCTATCCCCGCTTGGTGCTGCTCGGCAAGACGCGCCGCCGCGGGCGCGGGCTGGACACCCGCGCACGGTTGGTAGTGACTTGGTATCAGCAGCTCAAAGGGATCGCAGAAGCGACTCGTAATCTGGATCGTCGCTGTATACGCGCTGGTATTGGGTGGGGGTTACGCCCTCAACGAAGGCTGGCTCCGCCTTCCGGAGCCGACGGCACCACCGGCCCCGATATTCGATGAGACCAAATACCTCGCCGGTGTCCAGCAGGTCGGCGCCGTCGCGTTCATCGACAAACTGGTGCCGGTCGAAGGGAAAGCCCTATCGGACCTGCGCATCCACGGGACCACCTACAAT
>Ga0075019_10000549_pt1 | contig 21563 bp, 17 predicted proteins | sample ColStrG_CSR_2013_FD_71473 | JGI IMG/M metagenome (GOLD analysis project Ga0075019, IMG submission 71473) | Freshwater sediment microbial communities in response to fracking from Pennsylvania, USA - Cold Stream Run_MetaG_CSR_2013 | ecosystem: Environmental > Aquatic > Freshwater > Creek >...
CCGCAGACCCAGCGTCACCGAGTTGTCCTCGTAGGTGCCCTTGAAGGTGCCCGGCTGCAGCGCGCCCGTTCCGGCGCCGGCAAAATGAGCGTCCCCTGCGCCGCGCAGATAGCGGTAGGTCAGGTCGATCTTCAGACGCTCCGTCGCGTGCCAGGTCACGCCCGCGAGGGCCTGATAGGCCAGGAACACCTTGCTCGAGTCGACGTGCAGGTTCTGGATCGCCGCGCCGGCGGGCGCCGTCGCGAACTGGCCGGTGGTGGCGACATCCAGTTGCGCGGAGCCGATACCGACGCCGATGAACGGATTGACCGGCTGGGACGGCATGAAGTCATAGAGGCCGTTCAGCATGCCCGAGGTGAGGTTGTAGTGCCCGCCGGGCTTGCCGCAGTTCGGCGCGCCCGCAGTGCGGATGACCGCGGCAGTGCAGAGGCCCGCAGGCTCGAGCGGACGACCGGACGCATCCCCGGCGCGAACCGTGTTCAGGCCGGCCTTGCGATAGCCGCCTTCGAGTTCGACGCGGACATGGCTGGACATCTGGTAACCGATGCGGGCGAAGCCGGCCCAGTCGGTGTCCGAACCCCACGTCCAGTGATACGGGGCGCCGTCGGGCGCGCTGCCGTCGGAGGTGGTCTTTGTCGAGTCCGCATGGTGCAGACCCGCGTCCAGTGCGCCGTACCAGCCCGTCTGCGGATCAGCCGCCTGAGCGCTGGAAGCCAGCAGCGCCGCCGACAGGGCGACTCCGGCCAAAAGGTGTGTTTTCATCAAAAGAGCCCTCTTTGCCCTTACGCTCAGGCGCAGCGCCCAAAGCCAGGAGTTGATGTATACCAAGCCCGTTCGCGCTCTGCAGTGTCATACAGGCCACACAACGCAGAATTTGGGCTTCCGTTCCGTCACGCCCAGCGAACTGGTTAACGCGCGATCGCCGGAACATGACACATTTTCGTGACAGCGGACAATGTGAAATTCTGCGCGCCGTCGCCCTGCGTCCTTTCGCCTCGCGTCAGAGTTCGCTCAGCGGACCGGGAGACCGGGCGCGGCGGTTCAGCCACATCACGCCGGTCAGGTCGGACAGGGCGGCCCAGAGCCGCTGAAGGTTCGTGTATTTCGACGCGCCGGTGGTCCGGGGGCGGTGTCCCACGGGCGCGAAGGCGACCTGATAGCCTTCCCGGATCATCAACGCCGGCAGGTAACGGTGCATGTGGTCGAAATAGGGAAGGCGCAGGAACGCCTCGCGACGGAAGGCCTTCAGGCCGCAGCCGGTGTCGTCGGACTGGTCGCGCAGCAGGCGCTTGCGGATGCCGTTGGCGAGGCGCGACGCGATGCGCTTGGCCGCGGTGTCCTGTCGCTTGACCCGTTCGCCGCCGACGAGGGCGAGCTCCGGCGGGCCGTCGGCGAGGCGTCGCGCCAGTCCGGGCGCATCCGCCGGATCGTTCTGCCCATCCCCGTCCAGCGTGACGACAAGGGCGCCGGTCGCCGCCAGCACGCCGGTGCGGACGGCGCGGCTCTGGCCGGCGTTGGCGCCATGCGCGACGATCCGGAGGGCCGGAAGCTCGGCCTTCAGCGCGACCAGGGCGGCGCGGGTGCCGTCCCGGCTGGCGTCATCGACGAAGATGATCTCGTGCGGCGCCCCGGAGAAGGCGGCGGCGATCTCCCGGGCCAGGTCGGCGCAGGCGCCCTCCTCGTTGAAAACGGGCACCACGATCGAGATGAGCGGTTGCGAGCTGTCCGGCATGGAACCCCAGAAGTGGCCGTCGCCGGCGTTCGGGCCGGGCGGAAGTGTGCGTTTGGCGGGCGTTCTAGACGGTTTTTGGTCCCTTGGCGAACACTGCCGACCCGGACGCCGCGGCCGCCCCGTGGCCCATGTTCAACGCCGTGCGTCGTGCTAAGAGCGACGGATGAGCCGGACCGACACCAAGACCGCCCCGCGGACCCCAGCGGCGACCCCCGCGGGCCTGACCTTCCTGGGAGAGCCCCTGGCCGACGCCGTCACCCGCGGCTGGCGCGGACCGCTGCTGGCGGCGCTGGTGGTGCTGATCAGCGCCCTGCCGGGACTTCTGGCGCTGCCGCCCCTCGACCGGGATGAGTCGCGGTTCGCCCAGGCCAGCGCCCAGATGCTCGAGACCGGCGACTATGTGAACATCCGCTACCAGGACGCGCCCCGGGACAAGAAGCCGGTGGGCATTCACTGGCTCCAGGTCGCCAGCGTCGCGATGCTGTCCCGGGTGGAGGCCCGCGCCATCCAGCCCTATCGCCTGCCGTCCCTGCTCGGCGGCATGATCGCCGCCGCGGCCTGCGCCTGGGGGGCGGCCGGCGTGCTGGGGGCGCGGCGCAGCGCCCTGGCCGGCGCCGTTCTGGGAGCGACGGTGCTGCTGTCGTCCGAGGCGTTCATCGCCAAGACGGACGCCGTCCTGTGCGGATCGGTCACCCTGTCCATGGCGGCGCTGGCCCGGCTCTACCTGTCCGCGCGGCGCGGCGAGGCCCTGGGCCGGAGCCTGAAGGCCCTGTTCTGGATCGGCCAGGGGGTTGCCCTGCTGGACAAGGGTCCGATCGGCCCGATGATCGCGGCCCTGACGCTCCTGTCCCTCTGGGCCGTTGACCGGGACCTGAGATGGGCGCGGAAACTGGGCTGGGTCTGGGGTCTTGGGATCGTCCTGCTGATCGTCGGGCCCTGGGCGGTGGCGATCACCGTGGCCACCGACGGCAAGTTCTGGGGGTCCGCCGTGGGCGGCGACCTGGCGCCCAAGCTCCGCGGCGGGCACGAGGGGCACGCCGCGCCGCCGGGAACCCATGTCCTGACCACGCTGCTGCTGTTCTTCCCCGCCGTGGCCCTGCTGCCGGGCGCCCTGGTCACCCTGTGGCGGCGCCGGGACGAGGCGCTGGTGCGCTTCGCCGGCTGCTGGCTGGTTCCGTCCTGGCTGGTGTTCGAGGCGACCCCCACCAAGCTGATCCACTACACCCTGCCCCTCTATGCGCCCCTGGCCTGGCTGGCCGCGGCGTCCCTCGAGCAGCCCGTGGGCCGGATCACCCGCTGGATCGGCGTGGCGTTTTCCCTGCTCAGCGGCTTCGGGTTCGCCGCCATCGTCATGCTGGCGACCCACAAGTTGGGGGGCGGCGGTCCCCTGGGCGCAGTGGCGGCCCTGACCGCGGCCCTGGCCCTAATGAGCGGGGCCATGGGCGCTTTCGCCATCTTCACCGCCGGGGCGACGGACGAGCGGACGGTTCCGGCCCTGGGCAGCGCCCTGGTGTTCGGCGTCGCCTTCCACATGCTGATGTCCGGGGCGATCCTGCCGGCCCTGTCGCCCCTGTGGCCCTCCCGGCTGGCGGCGCGGATGGTGGCGCGCGATCACCTGGACCCCCGCAACGGGGTCACCCAGGGGCCGGTGGTGGCGGCGGGCTTCGCCGAGCCGTCGCTGGTGTTCCAGCTGGGCACCGCGACGGACCTCGGCGACGCCTCCGACGCCGTGGACGGCCTGGCGGAGGGGCAGCCGGCCCTGGTGGAGCAGCGGGAGGACGCGGCCTTCCGCCGGCTGCTCGCCCAGCGCCACGTGGCCGCCCAGGCGGTGGACCAGGTGTCTGGCCTGAACTATTCCAGCGGCAAGCCGGTGACGCTGACCCTGTGGCGCGCGCCGCCGGCCGCGCCCTAGGCCCCCGGCGCCGTCCGCCCGACTTAAAGGAGACATCCATGGCCCGCCGCATCGAAATCGTCGAGGTCGGTCCGCGGGACGGACTGCAGAACGAGAAGCGCGTGCTGTCGGTAGAGGACCGGGTCCAATTCATCGGCCTGCTCGAGGCCGCGGGCGTGCGCCGGATCGAGGCCGTGTCCTTCGTCAACCCCGCCCGCGTGCCGCAGATGGCCGGCGCCGAGGAGATCATGGCCCTGCTGCCGGCGCCCGCCCGCGGCGCCCGGCGGATCGGCCTGGTGCTGAACGAGCGGGGATGGGAGCGGTGCGTGGCCTCCGGCTGCGACGAGGCCAATGTGGTGGTCTGCGCCTCCGACGGGTTCGGGATCCGCAACCAGGGCGCAGGGACCGACGCGCAGATCGAGACCCTCGCCCGGATCATGGAGCGCAGCCGGACGGAGGGGCCGCCGGTCTCGGCCACGGTGTCCGTGGCGTTCGGCTGCCCCTTCGACGGGGAGGTGCCCGAGGCGCGGCTGGCCGCCATCGTCCGGGACATGGCCAAGACCGGCGTGGGCGAGATCGCCCTGGCCGACACCATCGGCGTGGCGGACCCGTGGACGGTCCGGCGGCGGGTCGAGGCGGCGCGGGCCGTGGCGCCGGACGCCCGGCTGCGGCTGCATTTCCACGACACCCGCCGCACCGGCCTCGCCAACGCCTATGCCGGGGTGGAGGCCGGAGTCGACGTGCTGGACGCCAGCTGCGGCGGCATCGGCGGCTGCCCGTTCGCCCCCAACGCCACGGGCAACATCGCCACGGAGGACCTGGTCTACATGCTAGGCCGGGCGGGCTATGACACCGGCCTCGACCTGGACGCCCTGATCGCCGCCGCCCACTGGGTGGGGGAGGCCCTGGGCAAGCCGGCGCCGTCGGCCCTGAGCCGGGCCGGGCCCTTCCCCCGGTCGGCGGCGGCGGGCGCCTGAGCCGGGCGCGGAGGAGCGGCAATTCCCTCTCCACAAATGCGCCCGAGCCGTTAGACTGATCACAGATCATCAAGAAACGAGGGAGAAGGCTGAAATGGCCGATTTCGGCGCCGAGCTGGACGTATTCCGCACCGAGACCCGTGAGTGGCTGGAGGCCAACTGCCCCGACTCCATGCGCACGCCGCTGACGGCGGAGGAAACCCCGTGGGGCGGCGCCAAGTTCAAATGGGCCAATCCCGACAGCAAGCTCTGGCTCGACCGCATGGCCGAGAAGGGCTGGACCGCGCCCATGTGGCCGAAGGAATACGGCGGCGGCGGCCTGTCGGCGGCGGAGGCACGGGTGCTGGAGCAGGAAATGGCCCGGATCAAGGCGCGGCCGCCCCTGTTCTCCTTCGGGATCTGGATGCTCGGCCCGGTTCTGCTGGAATACGCCAACGAGGCGCAGAAGAAGACCCACCTGCCGAAGATCGTCCGCGGTGAAATCCGCTGGTGCCAGGGCTATTCCGAGCCCGGCGCCGGGTCGGACCTGGCGGGCCTGCAGACCCGCTGCGAGGACAAGGGCGACCACTTCCTGATCAACGGCCAGAAGGTGTGGACCTCCTATGCCGACCAGGCGGACTGGATCTTCTGCCTGGTGCGCACCGACACGAGCAAGAAGCACGAGGGCATCTCGTTCGTGCTGTTCGACATGAGCACGCCGGGCGTCGAGGCCCGTCCGATCAAGCTGATCAGCGGCGAGAGCCCGTTCTGCGAGACCTTCTTCACCGACGTGAAGGTCCCCAAGGACCAGCTGGTGGGCAAGCTGAACGGGGGCTGGGACATCGCCAAGCGCCTCCTGCAGTTCGAGCGGCAGAACATCTCCGCCGGCGGCTTCGGCGGCGCGGCGGGGCTGGAGATCGAGGACGTGGCGCTCGCGCACGTGGGCTCTGACAACGGCCGCATCGCCGACGGGGACCTGCGCGCCCGCATCGCCGCGCACAAGATGGACGCCAAGGCCTTCTCGCTCACCGTCCGCCGGGTGGAGGCCGAGGCCAAGTCCGGAAAGGGTCTGGGCCCCGCCGCCTCGATCCTGAAATACGCCGCGGCGACCCTGAACCAGCACAAGCACGAGCTGATGCTGGAGGCCATGGGCGCCGAGGGGCTGGGCTGGGACGGGGAGGGCTTCGACCGGCGCAATGTCCGCGAGACCCGGGCCTGGCTGCGGTCCAAGGGCAATTCCATCGAGGGCGGCACCTCCGAGATCAATCTGAACGTGGTGGCCAAGCGGGTGCTTGGCCTCATGGATCACCAGTAAGGGACCGGAGCGCGACCATGGCGATCCTCAACGAAGAACAGACGATGCTGCGCGACGCCGCCCGGGGCTGGGTGGCGGACAAGGCCCCGGTCACCGCCCTGCGCAGGCTGCGGGACACCGGCGGCTGGAAGACCGGCTATGATCCCGCCGCCTGGAAGGACATGGCGGAGATGGGCTGGACGGGCGTGATCGTGCCGGAAGCCTTCGGCGGCTCCGAGTTCGGCTATCGCTCCCTCGGACTCGTGCTGGAAGAGACCGGCCGCACCCTGGCCGCCTCGCCGCTTCACGCCACCGCGGCGGCGGCGGCCTCGGCCCTGGTGCTGGGCGGGTCCCAGGCGCAGAAGGAGACCTGGCTGACCAGGATCGCGGCGGGGGAGATCACCGCGGCCCTGGCCGTGGACGAGGCGGCGCACCACAACCCGGCCGCCGTGGCGCTCAAGGCGGAAAAGACCGCCGCGGGCTACAGCCTGACGGGGACCAAGCGGTTCATCCCCGACGCCGCCGGCGCGGACCTGCTGGTGGTCGCCGCCCGCGTGTCCGGGGCCCCCGGCGACACGGCGGGAATCCGCCTGTTCCTGGTGGAGAAGGGCGCCGCCGGCCTTGCGGCGACCCCGCTCCACGCCATCGACAACCGCGCCCATGCCGACCTTGCCTTCGCCGCGACTCCGGCGGAACTGCTGGGCGAGACGGGCGCCGGCTGGGACGTGCTGGCGGCGACCCTGGACCGGGCCACGGCCCTGCTGGCGGCGGAGATGCTGGGCACGGCCCACCAGGCCTTCGAGGTGATCGTCGACTATCTGAAGACGCGCACCCAGTTCGGCCAGCTGATCGGCTCGTTCCAGGCCCTGCAGCACCGGGCGGCCAAGCTGTTCACCGAGCTGGAGCTGACTCGCTCCTGCGTCGACGCGGCCCTCGACGCCCTCGACGCCGGGGCGGCGGACGCGCCGGCGCTGGTGTCCCTGGCCAAGGCCAAGGCCAATGACACCCTGCACCTCGCCTCCATCGAGATGGTGCAGATGCACGGGGGCATCGGCATGACCGACGCCCACGACGCCGGCCTCTACATGAAGCGCGCCCGGGTGGCGGAGGCCCTTTACGGGTCCTCCAGCTATCACCGGGACCGCTACGCCCGGCTGGGCGGCTACTGATCGGGCAGGGCGCCGCGCAGGGCCGCCACCAGCAGCAGCACGGCGCCCGCGCCCGATAACACCATCAGGAACCGCCAGGGGATGAGCCGCGGTCCGCGCAGTGGATCCGGCGCCCGCGCGCCTCGCCAGCCGCAGAGGACCGCTGCGGCGGCGCAGGCGGCGGCGAGGATCGTCTGGAGGGCGGCGCTCATCCCGGGGACGTGCCAGACGCCAACGCGGGCGGCAAGGAGACGCCGGGCGATTTCGTCATGACCGAAGCGACGGCATCGCCTATGTAGGACGGCATGACCCTTCGCTTTCCCGTCGCGCCGAACCCCGACGCCGCCGTGCATTCGCCGGTGGGTTTCGCCATGCGCGAGCACGAGGCGCGGGCCCTGTGCGGCGGGGACGAGGTCAGCTTCGTCACCGCCTGGGTGGGGCCGCCGGCCGCCTCGGCGGACGAGGTGCGGGCCCTCTACGCCGAACGGCTGGCCGGGACGCCGGAGCACTGGTGGTCGATCCTGCCGGTCACGCCGCCCGGGCCGGGCAAGTCCGGGCGTCCGCGGCGCATGAGCCAGGCGAGACCCGTGTTCCGCGACGGTCGCCGGTGGCCGGCGCCGGATCCGGAGACCATGACGCACAGCGCCTGGCGGCTCAGCATCCGCTACTGGCGGGTCGGGCCCGACAGCATGGTCACTCCGGATCGGGCGGCCCGCAAGCTCCGTCGCGACCCCACCGCCGCGGAGATGGAGGCGCGGGCCCTGAAGGCCCTGGCGGAGCAGCCGCTTCGCCCCGAAGGTCCGCAGCGGGCGCTGGACATCGGCCTGTTCGAGATGCGGCCCCCGGAGGCGCCGCACATCATCATGCCGGACGAGTGACCCGTGGGATCCGGCGGTCGCCCCTGCGACCCGTCGCCACAATGGCGCCCCTTATCGCGATCACGGTGATGTGATATCCGGCTTTGAGCCGGCGCGGACCGGAAAACGGAGCGTTCGAATGCGCGCGCCCCGTTCGCGCCGGGCGGAATTCGTGGTTACTGCGGGGTCGGCGCCCTCCGGACGGCGACCGTGTTGCGAGTGAGTTGGCGTGACGTTCCCGGCTAGACGGAGAGACCTTCGATGAGCAACCTCGGCGCCGGACGGTTCAAGGCGGGCGGACCCTGGATGCGTGTGGTCTACGTGCTGGCGATCCTGGCGGTGTGGGCGGCGATCGCTGTCGTCGCAACGGTGCTGGTGTTCTCCCAGGGCCTGCCGGACATCTCGCGCCTCTACACCATCCAGCGGCAGCCCTCGATCAACTATCTCGACCGGTCCGGCGCCCTGATCACGGTCCGCGGCAGCCAGTACGCGCCGCCGGTGAAGATCGACGAGATGCCGCCCTACGTCCCGGCGGCCTTCGTGGCCATCGAGGACCGGCGCTTCTATCACCACATGGGCTTCGACCTGATCGGGATCATGCGCGCCGTCGTCGCCGACCTGCGCCGCGGTCACGCGGCGGAAGGCGCCTCGACCATCACCCAGCAGCTGGCGCGGAACCTGTTCCTGACCCCGGACCAGACGGTGAAGCGCAAGATCCAGGAAGTCATCCTCGCGGTGGAGCTGGAACACAAGTTCTCCAAGAAGGAGATCCTCGCCCTCTACATGAACCGCGTCTATTTCGGCGCAGGCGCCTATGGCATCGAGGCGGCGTCCCAGCGGTACTTCAACAAGCCGGCGTCCCAGCTCAGCGTGGGCGAGGTGGCGATCCTGGCCGGTCTGCTCAAGTCTCCCACCCACTACAGCCCGATCTCGGACCGGGAGCGGGCGGCGCGGCGGGCGACCATCGTGCTGGACAAGATGGTCCAGACCGGGGCCATCACCCCGACCCAGAGGGCCGACGCGTTCCGCAATCCGGTGAATGTCTCGCCGACCCTGTCCAGCCAGCACGCCCAGTACTTCATCGACTGGGTGGACCAGCAGGTGCGCCAGCTGGTCGGCCAGCCGCAGCAGGACCTGGTGGTGGAGACGACCCTGGACCTGCCCCTGGACGCCATCGCGTCCAATGTGGCCCAGACGGTGGTGGCGCGGGAGACCAAGGCCGGCGTGCAGCAGGCGGCCCTCGTCGCCCTGGACGGCTCGGGACGGGTGCGGGCCATGGTCGGTGGCGTGAACTATGCCGAAAGCCAGTTCAACCGCGCCGCGGACGCCAAGCGTCAGGCCGGCTCGTCCTGGAAGCCGTTCGTCTATCTGACGGCGATGGAGGCGGGCCGCACGCCCGACGTACAGGTGGTGGACGAGCCGGTGACCATCAACGGCTGGTCGCCGCAGAACTACACCAAGAAGTATCTCGGCCAGATCACCCTGGAGACGGCGCTGGCCCAGTCCATCAACACGGTCGCCGCCCGCCTGGCGGACGAGGTCGGCCGCGACAACGTGGCCCGGGTGGCGCACCGGCTCGGGATCATCTCGCCCGTTGGCACGGACCCGTCCATGGCGCTGGGCGCCGTGGAGGTCAGTCCGGTGGAGATGGCCCAGTCCTACGCCGCCTTCTCCAACGGCGGCTATCAGACCACCGCCTACGGCATCGAACGGATCCGCACGACCGACGGCAAGGTGCTCTACGAACACAAGGCCGACGCGCGGGTCAGCGTCATCGGCAACCCGCCGCTCAGCTACATGAACCGGATGCTGCGCCAGGTGGTGGCGTCGGGCACCGGCGGGCGGGCGAGGATCGGCGGCTATGACATCGCCGGCAAGACCGGCACCACCAGCGACTACAAGGACGCCTGGTTCGTGGGCTATACCGGGGGCTTCGTCACCGCCGTATGGGTGGGCAAGGACGACAACACCCCCATGCGCAAGGTGACCGGCGGCGGGCCGCCGGCGGACCTGTGGCGGAGCTTCATGGTGCAGGCCCTGCCGCATCTGAAGGTGCAGGCCATCCCCGCCGGGCCCACAGCGCCGGACGGGGCCTATTCGGACCCGATCGGGGACCTGCTCAGCGGCAATACCGTCGCCGGGCCCAATGGAGAGCCACAGGCGCCCTCTGACGGCCCCCAGCCGGCCCAGGCCCCCAATCCGGGTCCGCAGGGCCAGCTGCAGCCTCCAGGCGTCTCCGCGCCCGCCCAGACGTCCGCCCAGGCTCCGGTCCGGATCCCGGCCGCTTGAGGCGCGAACCGATCGCGCCGGCGGGATGTCTCGCATCCGGCGCGTTTGTGTGATTGACGATGCGGCGGGCTTTCAGTATACCCGCGCTCTTCCGATTTCTGCGGGCCGCCATCCGGGCGTCTCGCGATAAATCTTCTGGGTTGTGAGAACCAATGGCCAATAATCCCGGCGCCAAGAAGGCGATCCGCAAGATCGAGCGTCGCACCGCCGTCAACAAGGCGCGTCGCTCCCGTGTCCGGACCTTCCTGCGCAAGTTCGAAGAAGCCGTCGCCGCGGGCGACAAGACCGTCGCCGGCGAGGCCTTCGTGAAGGCCCAGTCGGAGCTGATGCGGGCTGTGTCCAAGGGCGTCGTTCATCGCAACACCGGATCACGAAAAGTTTCCCGTCTGGCGGCGCAGTTAAAGAAGCTCGCCACGGCGTAATCGGGGGCGCCTGGGCGTCGCTGAATCCCATATTTCTGAGTATTTTCAAGCCGCTGCTGGCATTCGCCGCAGCGGCTTTTGTATTGGACCCGGAGGGTTGTTGAACACCCCAAAAAGGCGTCCCAAAATGGTTAATTGTAAAAGTTCAAGCCGTACGGGCGGTTGGCTCTGTCAACAGATTTATCCGCTCCGGAGGCCAAACAATGCGGTTGACCCGGCGGGGTCGGAAGCTACTCTGAGCCCATCACGAACTTATCTCCTGATACGGACGAAACGGCGATGGTTTAGCCAGACGTCGAGTGTGGGGCTTTTTTCCTAGAGTTTGGCTGAACGCGCGGGCGTATTTCGCGTTGAAGTAGAATATTGCTCTGAGTTTGGCTGTTTCAGGCCGCGGGCGACATGCAACACTGAAGGTCATGTGATGGCGACGGTTTTCGAGAAAGGTTTTGCGGAATTGGACGGTTCATCCATAGCCGGCGCCATGTCGTTCAGTCCGACTGACAGTATTGCGCCGGCGTCCGTTTGGTCGAAGGCCTGCGCAACACTCAAGGGCGAATTGGGAGACGACACGTTCGGGTCATGGATCGCCCAGGCGCACCTGCGCCAGGGCCGCGGTGGTCGCCTCGTGGTCGTGACGCCCACCGGGCTTGCGCGCGACTGGATTCGCCGGAACGCCTGGCGCCGCCTGGGGGAGCTGTGGGCGCAACATGATCCGGAGCGCCGCGCCCTGGCCCTGAAGTCGCGGGTCGAGTTCGAATTCGAGGACGAGCCGGCGGGGGCGGTCCGCACGGCGGCCAGTCTCGGCGAGGCGGCCGCCGCCATCGTGACGCCCGCGGTCTCGACCCCGCGGCCGGCGCCCGAGACCCGACCGGTCGCGGCCGCCGTCCCGTCGCCCGCGGCGACGGCGGACAAGGGCCGCGTCGCCGGCCTGCAGGAGCGCTACACCTTCGACACCTTCGTCGCCGGTCCCGCCAACGAGTTCGCCCTCAACGTGGCCCGGCGCGTGGCCAGCTGGTCGGACGGCTGCTTCAATCCGGTGCTGTTCCATGGCCCTTACGGGTTCGGCAAGACGCACCTGCTGAACGCCATCGCCTGGGAGGCCCAGCGCCTGCGCCCGGACGCCCGGATCGTCTATCTGACGGCGGAGCGGTTTCTCTCCACCTTCGTCAAGGCCATGCTCGAGCGGACCGGCGCATCCTTCAAGGACGAGCTGCGCAACGCCGACCTGCTGCTGGTGGACGACGTCCATTTCATCGGCGGCAAGAAATCCTCGCAGGAGGAGCTGTTCCACACCCTGGCCGCCCTGATGGGCGAGGGCCGGCGGGTGGTGTTTTCGGCGGACCGTCCGCCGTCGGCCATCGCCGAGATCGACGCGCGTCTGCGCTCCCACCTCAGCGCAGGCCTGATCTGCGGCATCGAGCCGGCGGACAAGCCGCTCCGGCTGGGGATCGTCCAGAGCAAGCTGCCGCAACTGGCGTCGGCGCTGGGCGTCGAGGGCAAGGCCCGTCCGGAAGTTCTGCAGTTCCTCGCCGACCGGTTCCCGGATTCGATCCGCGAACTGGAGGGGGGCCTGAACACCCTGGTGGCGCGGGCCGGGGACCGCCTGTCCAGCCTGACCCTGGACGAGGCGGCCAACTTCCTGCGTCCGCACCTGAAGCCCGGCGGCGAGCGTCGGGTGACCGTGGACGACATCCAGCGCGCCGTGGCGGAGCACTACAGCCTGAAGAAGGAAGATCTGCTGTCCGAGCGGCGCACCCGTTCCGTCGCGCGGCCGCGGCAGACGGCCATGTACCTGGCCAAGCAGCTGACCACCCGCTCCTATCCGGACATTGGCCGCCGCTTCGGCGGGCGCGACCACACCACCGTGCTGCACGCGGTGCGGCGCATCGAAGCCCTGAAGCTCGAGGATCCGGGCCTCGCCCAGGACGTGGAGATCCTCACCCGCAAGCTGCGGGACGGCTAGGTCCGCTCCAGCGGCAGGACCTCGACAACCTGTCCCGCCGGTGCGGCGTCGGCCCGGGCCGCCCGTCGCAGCAGCGCCTCGGCCCCTGCAAACACACTGACCAGGGACGAGTCCTGATCCGGCATGGGGGCGGCCTCCCAGACCCCGTCGGGAGAGACGCTCAGACGCGCCCGCATCCAGTGTTCCCGCGGGCCATTGGCTGGCAACGGCGTCGTCAGCCGGGCCGCCCGCACCCGAGGGCCCGGCGCGAGGCCGCTCAGGGCCTCCAGCATCGGCCGCAGGAACAGTTCCGCACAGACCAGGGCCGAGGCGGGGTTGCCGGGCAGTCCCAGCACCCGGCGCCCGTCCGCCAGCACGCCGAACCAGGTCGGCTTGCCGGGTCGCACCGCCACGCTGGCGACGGCCAGCTCCAGGCCCAGGGTCGCCAGCGCCGGCTTGACCAGGTCGTGGTCGCCGACAGAGGCGCCGCCAATGGTCACCAGCAGGTCCGCGTCCCCGTCCCGAACGATGTCGGCGATCCGCGATGCGTCATCCCCGGCCGACTCGAGCATCCTCGGGTCGCCGCCCCAAAGGCTGACCAGGGCGGCGACGGACGAGGCGCCGGAATTGAAGATCTGGTCGGGTCCGGGGACGCCGCCGGGGGCGACCAGCTCATCCCCGGTGGAGAGGATCGCCACCCGGGGCCGGCGATACACCCGAAGCTCCCCCCGGCCGGCCGCCGCCGCCAGACCGATCCGCCAGGGGTCCAGCCGGACGCCGGCGGGCAGCAGGACCGCTCCGGACCGGAAGTCGGCGCCCCGGGGGCGGACATAGGGTCCGCTCTGGTCCCGGGGTGCGATCAGCACCGCCTCGCCCTGGCGCTCGGCGTTTTCCTGCGGCACGACGAAGGCGGTCCCGACGGGGGCGGGCGCGCCGGTGAAGATGCGCACCGCCTGGCCCTCGCCCAGGGGCCGCGAATAGCCGCGCCCGGCGGCGCTTTCGCCGATCACGGCGAGACGGACGGCCTGGTCGTCCCGCAGTCCCGTCGCGGTCACGGCGTAGCCGTCCATGGCGGCCGCGTCGAACGGCGGCTGGTCGCGGGTGGCCGAGACCGGCTCCGCCAGGGCGCGTCCCAGGGCGTCCGGGCCGGTGGCGACGGCTTCGCAGGGCAGGGGCGCGCAGGCGGCCAGCATCGCCGCCCGCGCCGCCTCCACGGTCATCAGACGGATATCGCTCATGCGGGGGACGCCGCCCAGTCGCCGGACTTGCCGCCGGTCTTGGCGACCAGCCGGACATCCTCGATGACCATGCCCTTCTCCGCCGCCTTCAGCATGTCGTAGAGGGTCAGGCAGGCGACCGAGACGGCGGTCAGCGCCTCCATCTCCACGCCGGTGGGGCCGGTGGTCCGCACCCGGGCGACCACCCCGAGGCCCGAGCCGTCGGCCAGCGGGGTGACCTCGACCTTGACCGAGGACAGGGCCAGGGGATGGCACATGGGGACGAGGTCCGAGGTCCGCTTGGCCGCCATCACGCCGGCGATCTCGGCCACGGCCCGCACGTCGCCCTTGGCCCCGCCGCCGGAGAGGGCCAGGGACAGGGTCTCCGGCCGCATCCGCACGCGGCCCCGGGCCTCGGCGGTGCGGACCGTGTCGGGCTTGCCGGAGACATCCACCATCCGCGCCCGGCCGTCGGCGTCGATGTGGGTGAGCTTGCCCTGCGCCATGTCAGACTTCGAGCAGGCGGGGCATCAGCTCCACCATGTTGCAGGGGCGATGGCGGCTGTCCAGCTGGGCGGCGATGACCTTGTCCCAGCCGTCCCGCACCGCGCCGTTGGAGCCGGGCATGCAGAATACGAACACCCCGCGGATGATCCCGGCAAGCGCCCGGGACTGCAGGGTCGACAGGCCGACGCTCTGGTAGGAGACCAGATGGAAGATCACCGAAAAGCCGTCGATGGTCTTGTCGAACAGGGGCTGCAGGGCCTCCGGGGTCACGTCGCGGCCGGTCAGTCCGGTGCCGCCGGTGGTCAGGATCACGTCCACGGCCCCGGCGTCGATCCAGCGGTTGACGATCTCGCGGATGGCGCCGACCTCGTCCCGCACCACGGCGCGCTCGCACACCTCGTGGCCGGCGGCCCGGGCCCGGTCGATCAGGATCTGGCCGGAGGTGTCGCTCTCCTCGTCCCGTGTGTCGGAAATGGTCAGCACCGCCACGCGCACGGGCTTCAGGGGCTGGCCTTCGTCGATGCGACCGCCGATGGGCAGGGTCATGGCAGGGTTCCTCTTCCTCAATCCCAGCGGGATGCGTCCGTATAGTCCTCCGGGCGGGGCTCGATCCAGCGGGCGCCGTCGGCGTCGTGGCTTTTCTTCCAGAAGGGCGCGCGGCTCTTGAGATAGTCCATCATCTGGTCGCAGCCCTCGAAGGCGCTGCGTCGGTGGCGGGCGGCGGCGGCGACGAACACCACCGTGGCCCCCGGCGGCATGCGGCCGATCCGGTGGACGATCCGCCAGCCCAGCAGCCCATGCCGCGCCGCGACCGCCGCGGCCATGGCGTCGATCTGGCGCTCGGCGAAGCCGGGATAGGCCTCCAGCTCCAGCGCCGTCACCGCGCCCGCCTCGGCGCGGACGAGGCCGGTGAAGCTGACAATGGCGCCGGTCTCCCCGTCCGCCGTCGCCCGGGCGCGCTCGAAGGCCGCCAGCTCCTCTGCGGCGATGATCGGGTCGTGAGTCAGGCGCGTGGTCATCGGGTCTCGGGTTCGGCGGAGGCGGAGCGGTGACGGCAGATCGGGTCGCTTGCCCCGGTCGCGGGATTGGTCCACCAGAGATTGGACCCATTTTCCTCCCGTGCAAGGCCGCGCCCTCCATGCCGTTGACTGATCTGCCGCCTGTGGCGACCGCGCCTGCCGATCCGGTGGAGGCCGTGGTGGTGCTCAGCCGGCGGCTGCCGCCGACTCCGGACCTGGCGGGACTGTCCTGGATCGCCGTGGACCGGGAGACGCTGGCGGGGGCGGCCCGGACGGATGAGGCGCTCACCGCCACCCCGGGAGTCTCCCTGTTCCGCCGGACCTCCAGCCAGGGCGCCAATCCCACCACCCAGGGCGTGTCCGTGCGGGCCATCGCCGGCACCGGCGCCGGCCGGGCGTTGGTGACCCTGGACGGGACGCCGCAGAACGATCCCTTCGGCGGCTGGGTGATCTGGTCCGCCGTCCCGTCCGCCGGGCTGGCCTCCGCCGACATCGTGCGGGGCGCCGGCTCGGTGCGGGAGGGGCCAGTGGCCCTGACCGGCCTGATCGCCCTGGCCCGGTCCGACAGCCCGGTGCTGGCCGTGGACGCGGCAGGTCAGGGAGAACGCCAGGTCTTCGCCCAGGGGTCGCAGGCCCTGGCCGGCGGCCGGGTCTCCGCCGATGTGGCGCATGACAGCAGCGACGGATGGGTTCCGGTGCTGCAGGGGCGCGGCGCGGCGGATCGGCCGCTGTCCCTGGACGCCTCGTCCGCGGCGTTGCGCTATGAGACGGACCTGGGCGACACCTATGTCGGCGTAAGGCTGTCGGGCTATTCCGAACGGCGCAATTCGGGTCTGGCGGGGGCGCTGTCGCGCTCCACCGGCGCGCAACTGGGCCTGACCGCGGGATCGACGCCCCGGGGGGACGGGACGGGCTGGCGGGCGCAGGGCTGGCTGACCGGCTCGAACCTCTACAACACCTCGGTGTCCACCTCCGTCGGACGGGCGACGGATACGCCGGCCAACCGGCAGTACGACACCCCCGCCCTGGGCTTCGGCGCGAGCCTGGAGGCGGACGAGGTCCAGGGGCCCGTGACCCTGCGGGGCGGCCTTGACGTGCGCGGCGCCTCGGGGGAGAGCCGGGAGCAGTTCCGTTATCTGGCCGGGGCCTTCACCCGCAACCGGGTGGCGGGCGGCGACACGGACACGGTCGGCGCCTTCGCCGAGGCCACCGCCCAGACCGCCGACTGGACCCTCGGCGGCGGGGTGCGGGCGGACTACTGGCGGGACAGCCACGCCCACCGGGTGGAGACCAACGCCGCCACCGGGGCCACGACCCTGAACCTGTCGGCGCCGGACCAGGACGGCGTTGCGCCCACGGCCCGGCTGGCGGGAACCCATGTGCTGTTCGGCGGCCTGGAGCTGCGCGGGGCGACCTATGTCGGCTTCCGTCCGCCGACCCTCAACGAACTGCACCGGCCCTTCCGGGTGGGCAATGACGTCACCGAGGCCAATCCCGAACTGAAGCCCGAGCGCCTGTCCGGGGCGGAGCTGGGCGTGGGCGGCGCGCGGGGGCCGCTCAGCTGGACCGCAGGCCTGTTCATCAACCGGCTGGCCGACGCCGTGGCCAATGTGACCGTGGCCAAGGGCCCGATCACGGACAGCGTCGCCGGCCTGATTCCCGCCGGCGGCGTGCTGCGACAGAGGCGCAACGTGGACGCGGTGAACGCCGCGGGCGCGGAGCTGTCCGCTGTCGCCCGGCTCTCGTCCCGGCTCAGCCTGACCCTGTCCGGCGCCTTCACCCGCGCCCGGGTCGAGGGGGGGAGCGGCGCGGCGCAGCTGACCGGCCTGCGGCCGGCGGGCACGCCGGACACCGCCCTCGACGCCCGGCTGGACTGGCGGGTCAGCGACACGGTGCGGCTGAGCGGCGCGGTGTCGCAGGAGGGCAAGCGCTTCGACGACGACCAGAACCTGCGCCCCCTGCGCGCCGACGTCGTCGGCTCGGCGCGGGCGGAATGGACCTTCCAGCCGGGGCGGCAGGTTTCTGTCGCCATCGACAATGTCGGCCAGCGGATCCAGACGGCCCGCGACGCCACCGGGCTCCTGTCCTGGGGGCCGCCGACTACGCTGAGGATCGGCCTGACCCTGCGGCGCTAGCCCGGCGTGCTAGGATGCCTTCGCGAATCGTTGCGGAGACCGGAAGAGATGGGCGGCGAAGTGCGGATCTGCGGCGCCATCGCCGCCATGGGGCTGATCGCCTCGCTGGGCCTCGCTGGAGCGGTGGCGGCGGGGCCGGCCGCGAAGGGCGAACTGCCGTCGCGCTTCGACCTGGACTGCACGATGCAGCATCTGGTCAAGCGCCGGATGGTGAAGGTCCGCACCCACCTTCGGGTCGATCTCGAGCAGCGCCGATGGTGCGAGGGGGCCTGTGACGCGGTGAACGAGCTCACCCTGCTGGCGGACATTGCGACCCTGACCAGCCCGCCGGCGACGGAAGGCCCCGTCGTGACCCATCGCCGGATCACCATCAACCGGCGTTCGGGCAAGATCACCGATCAGCGGGTGGCGACGCTCGACCAGGATCCGGTCATGGACGACACGCTGGAGGGCGTCTGCCGCATCGGTCGCTATACCGACATCGACCGCAAGCTGTTCTGATCAGATCTCCCGGCGCAGGCCGAAGAACAGGCCCCGGCGGGCGCCGAACTGCGGCGCGCCGACGCCCACGCCGCTGCCGTCCCGGATCTCGTAGACCTTGTCGAAGGCGTTGATCAGGTCGACCCGCGCCGTCCACTGGCCGATCGTGGCGAGGTCCAGATTGTGGCTGACCGACAGGTTGACCACCGTATAGGCCGGACCGGAACGGCCGTTGGGAATGTCCCCGGCGCGGCGCAGGCCCGAGCCGTAGATCAGGTCCGCGCTCAGGGTCGTCGGCCCCAGCCGGTAGGCGCCGCCGGCGGAGCCGGTGAACTTCTGCTCATGGTCGAGATAGATGTAGTGGTTCTGGATATAGGCCAGTTCAGACGGCTGGAAGTTGAACTGGCTGGAGACGATGTCCCGTCCACGGGCGTTGCCATAGGCCAGGTTGGCGTAGCTGGACAGGGGGCCGTGGTTGTAGCTGGTCGACAGCTCGATCCCGTACTGCACCCCGTTGGCGTAGTTGAACGGCGTCAGGATGATCGGCGCGCCGAACTGACCCTCGTCGATCAGGTTGCGACTGGTCTTGTAGTAGGTGTCGAGGCCCACCGTCAGACCGGTCGCGGGCTGGGTCTCCACGCCCACGTCGTAATAGTTCGACCGCTCCGCATAGGGGGTCGTGTCCTGGGTTCCCGGGGACGCGGCGGTGGTGTTGGCGAACTTCGCCACGGAGGTGGAGCCCACCAGTTCGAAGGGCGGCGGGGTGAAGTAGCGGGAGTAGCCCGCGTGAAAGGTCGCAGCCGCCAGGGGCTTCCACACCAGATTGACCCGCGGGCTGACCTGGTCCTCGTCCCGGAAGCCGTTGAAGCGGTCGTAGCGCAGGCCATAGTTCAGGGTCAGGTCCGGCGTCAGGGTCCACTCGTCCTGGGCGTAGAGGCTTTCCGTGGTCGAGGTCCGGGCGCCGTTGTCGATCACGTCGATCGGCTGGTCGCCGGCCTGGGCGCCGCTCGCGGCCAGGGGGATGACCAGGGATGCCGTCCGGCTGGTGGAGCGGTCGACCTGCACGATCAGGCCGGTCCGGATCGTGTGCGCGTCATTGGCGTGATAGACGCCCTCCGCCTGCAGGCCGCCGGCGGTGTCGGTCTTGGACGCGGTCTGGCTGACGCCGTTGAACAGCAGGTCGCCCAGGGCGTCGGGGGTGAAGTCCAGGGTCGAATAACGACCGAACACCGACAGCTGGGCGGTGAACCGGTCGCTGGACCGCAGATAGCTCACTACGCCGTAATGGGTCAGCTCCTTCTGGGTCTCGTTGAGGCGTGCGCTGTCATAGGTGGTCTGGCCGTTCACCGTCAGGGGCGTGGTTCCGGTCGGGCCCACCAGGACGCCGGGAGTCTGGCCGGCGGTGTCCGGGATCTGGAAGCGATCCACCGAGCTGCCCAGGATCAGGGCCAGGCGGCTGTCGGGACCGATCACCTTTTCCAGATAGGCGAAGCCGTTCACCTGGTCGGTCCGGTCGTGCAGCGGGGTGGAGCGGTCGTTGGGGCTTTCGATCCCCAGGTCGTTGCGCATCCACGAGCCGGAGACGAAGCCGTTCACGTCGCCGCTGTTGAAACCGTATTCGAAGCTCGGCTCCACCTCCCCGTGCGACCCGCCATAGAGGCCGATCGAGCCGTCATTGCTGAACTTGGCCTTGGTGGTGATGTCCACAACGCCGGCGGTGCGCAGGCCATACTGGGCGGGCAGGGCGCCGGTGATCAGCGCCACCTTGCCCGCCAGACGCGGGCTGAGCGCCTGGCCGAACACGCTGAGCCCCTCGGGCAGGATCACCCCGTTCAGCCTGTACTGCAGGCCGTTGTGCTCGCCGCGCACATGCAGCTGGCCGAAGCTGTCCTGGGCGACGCCCGGCGCCTGCAGCACCACCTGGTTCAGGGACAGGTTGTCGCCGCCGGGGATGTTCTGGATCGCCTGGGTGTCCATGGTGTAGACCGATGCGCCCAGGCTGGGCTGGATCTGGTCCCGCGCCGCATTGAGGCGGGCGTTCACCTGCACCGCCTGGACGGTCGTGGCGTCGTCGGCCGCAGCGTCCGCAGGGGCTGTGTCCGCCAGGTTGGCCGGCTTGCTTTCGGCGGCGTGCGAAGCGGACGCCCATCCTCCCGTCGTCAGGGCCAGCGCGGAGGCGGATAGCAACAGGAACCTGGTCATCACGGGCGACGCACTCTGCTCGGTCGGGTTGAACCGGTTGTCGAACCGGGCCTTACGGGTTTACGGGTAGAGGGATCGGTCCGCCATGGGGCGGCTTCCCGAAGTTGTCGGGAATTTTTCCCGATCCCATGAGCGCGCCCGGCAAGGGAACCATCGGTTGAAAACGGGATCTCTCCTCTCCGTCCTCACCCAGCCCCGCTCCCTGCGGTCCCGCGTGCTTCTGGCCGTCGGCGCGACCTTCGCCCTCAGCCTGGTCGCCGGCGCCATCGGGGCGGGGCTTCGCGCCCGGGACAGCCTGCGCAACGAGCTGCAGGCGGCGCTGGACGGCGCCCGGCAGAGCGCCGCCGAGCCCTTCGGGGACCTGGGTCGGTCGGATCACGCCACCCAGGATCTGGTGCGGTTCGTCCAGGCCTTCGACGGCTCCCGCCATATCCTCGCCACGGCGTTCGACGGGCGCGGGCGGATCCTGCAGCAGTCCCGGCCCCAGTTGCCCGACCATCCGGCGCCGGACTGGTTCGTCGCCTGGATGCGTCCCCCGTCGGCGTCCTATGTCCTGACCGCCGGCCCGGGCCGGACCGGATCGGTGCGCCTGCAGGCCCTGGAGTCCGCGGACGTGGCCGACGCCTGGAGCGAGCTGGCCCGCATGGTCGCTGCGTTCGCCGCGTTCAGCCTGCTGGGGGGCGTCGTGGTCTACGCCGTCATCGGCGCCGCGCTTCGCCCGCTGACCCAGCTGTCGCAGGCCTTCGGGCGGATCGGCGACGGCGACTATTCCGCCCATGTGCCGGCCCGGGGCGTGGCGGAACTGGCGGCCCTCGGCGGCGGTTTCAACACCATGGCCGAGCGTCTGGCGGACATCGACCGGCGCAACCGCAACCTGGAGGCCCAGCTGCTCACTCTGCAGGACGAGGAGCGGGCGGAGATCGCCCGGGACCTGCACGACGAGATCGGACCCTATCTGTTCGCCGTCAGCCTGGACGCCAGCCTGGCCGGCCGTCTCGCCCGGGCCGGAAGGATCGCAGAGGCCGAGGAGCGGCTGACCTCGATCACGGCGGCGGTGGACCACATGCAGCGTCAGGTCCGGGACATGCTGAACCAGCTCCGACCGACGCCGGAAGTCGATCTGGGTCTGCCCGTGGCCATTGCGGACGCCGTGGCCTTCTGGCGGGAAAAGCGGCCGGACATCACCTTTTCCCTGGCCAGCGAGATCGGCGACGAGGATGTGGACACCCGCCAGGCCGAGGCCCTGTGGCGCGTGGCCCAGGAGGCGCTGAGCAACGCCGTGCGCCACGGTCGGCCCGCCGCGATCCAGGTGGAGCTGTCGGCCCCGGAGCCGGGCCGCATCCGCGTGCGTGTCGAGGACGACGGCGGCGCCGGCCCGGCTCCGGGGCCGACAGCTCCACCTGGATCGCGGCGGGCCGACCGTGGCGCACGGCGTTGCTCAGCGCCTCCTGGGCCACGCGCCACAGGGCCTC
>Ga0075019_10000553_pt1 | contig 21518 bp, 18 predicted proteins | sample ColStrG_CSR_2013_FD_71473 | JGI IMG/M metagenome (GOLD analysis project Ga0075019, IMG submission 71473) | Freshwater sediment microbial communities in response to fracking from Pennsylvania, USA - Cold Stream Run_MetaG_CSR_2013 | ecosystem: Environmental > Aquatic > Freshwater > Creek >...
GTAATGGGGGTTGTTGAGAAGGTTTTGATCGTCATCGCTGCTTACCCTCGGTTAGGGGTGGTCCTCCAACAATGTTTCTGCCACAGGCGCCCGACTTGCCAGCCATAAACTCCCGGCTGACACAGTCGCCTGCGGACCCAGGGCAACATTGCCGAGCGCGCCGCTGGCCGTGTCCATATGGCGTATCCACGGTCCTGCAGGTAACTGGAATTGCTGCGCATCGCGCGACACGTTCAGGAGCATCAAACAATCTGCTTGCGTTGCATCGGCCGACAGCAGCCGCGCATGCGCATCCGCGCCTGCGCGAAGCACCAGCATCAGGGCCTGCTCTGGCTGCTGGTTCCAGGACTGCGGGTGCATGGGCTGCCCGTCAGGGGAGAACCACTGGGCAATGGGTGAAGCATCCGCTCCAGGAAGCGACCACCACCTGCGGCTTTGCAGCCAGCGTCGCTGGCGGCGCAGCGCCAGCACGCCCGTGACGAAGCGCAGCAAGTCGCTATCAGCCGTTTCCCAATCCAGCCAGGTCGTGGGGTTGTCCTGGCAATAGGCATTGTTGTTGCCATGCTGGGTATGGCCCAGCTCATCACCGCCGAGCAGCATGGGGGTTCCCAGCGACAGCAGCGTCGCAGCCAGCAGAGTGCGTTTCTGCCGCGCCCGTTGCGCGACGATGGCGGGGTCTTTTGTCGGGCCCTCTACGCCATGGTTAACGCTCAAGTTATGGCCGTGTCCATCGCGGTTGTCTTCGCCGTTGGCCTGGTTATGCCGCTGCACATAACTGACCAAATCAGTCAGGGTGAAGCCATCGTGGGCCGTCACAAAGTTCACGCTGCTGCCGGGGCTCCTGTGTTGCGCATCGAAACGGTCGGCAGAGCCTGCCAGTCGCTGCGCCAGGGTGCCCAGTGGAGCCGAATGGTGCAGCCAACTGGAGCGCTGCACGTCCCGGAACTGGTCGTTCCACTCCAGCCACTGCGCAGGAAAATGTCCCAACTGGTAGCCGCCCGGACCAATGTCCCAGGGTTCGGCAATCATCAGCGCCTCGCGCAGCACCGGATCCTGGGCCACCGCCATCAGAAATGGCGAGCGTGCCGAATAGGCGAACTGCGATTCCGCGGTGCCTCGCGCCAGCACCGGCGCCAGATCGAAGCGGAACCCGTCCACGCCATATTCGGATATCCAGCCGCGCAGGCTGTCCATCACCGTGCGCAGCACCAGCGGGTGGTTCAGGTTGACGCAGTTGCCGCAACCGGTCCAGTTCAGGTAATCGTCCGGGCGGTCGGGATCGAGGTGGTAGTACAGGGCGTTGTCGATGCCGCGCAGGCTCAGTGTGGGGCCCAGCGCATCGGTCTCGCCGGTGTGGTTGTAGACCACGTCGAGCACCACTTCCAGGTGGGCCGCGTGCAGCGCATCCACCATGGCGCGCATTTCGCTGCGCGGACTGCTTCCCGCAGTCCCGCTCCAGTAGCGCGCCTCCGGCGCATTCCAGGCAATCGGGTTGTAGCCCCAGTAATTGGACAAGCCCAGCTTTTGCAGCCGGACTTCATCAGCACGAAATGCCACCGGCATGATGCACACCGTGGTGATTCCCAGTGACACCAAATGGGCGATGGCCGCCGGGTGCGCCAGCCCCGCATAGCTGCCGCGCAGTTCCGGCGGAACCAGAGGATGCAGCGCCGTAAAGCCTTTGATGTGCAATTCGTAAATGACCCGTTTTGCCGGATCCACTGGAAGAGGACGCGTGGCGCGCGGCAGTTCGGCGACCACCCGCGCTTTCAGCGCCACAGAAGCGTTGTCGCGCAGGTCCGCTTGCAGGGGGGCGTTGGGCTGGTGGCCCAAATGAACGTCTTGCCCCGCATAGACGCCGACCACTTCGCGCGCACAGGGGTCTAGCAACACCTTGGCCGGGTTGAAGCGCTGCCCCCGCGGCGGCTCCCAGGGGCCGTGCACCCGGTAGCCATACACCAGACCTGCTCGGGCGTCCGGCAGAAATCCGTGCCAGATACCCTGGTCACGCGCAGGCATGGGCAGCCGTTGCAATTCCTGTTGGCCGTCGTCACTGAACAGGCACAGTTCCACATGTTCGGCATTCGGCGCTGCGAGCGCGAAATGGACTCCCTGCGCAGAAACCCGGGCGCCCAGGTAATGCGTTTCGGAGGGGAGTAGCCGGGTGGGCATCTTCTGGCTATAACTTCAGACGGGTGCCAGCATGACCACCGAGAGAGGCGGCAAATCGATGCACAGGGACTGCGACTGTCCATGCAAGGGTGCGGGCCGGGTTTGCAGGTCACCGCAGGCGACGCCGCTGCCCCCGTAGACACCCAAGTCGGTATTGATGATCTCGCGCCACTGTCCTTCGATGGGTGCGCCCAGCGCGTAGCCATGTCGAGGCACCGGTGTGAAATTACACGCCACCAAAACGCATTCCCCCTGGGTGGACCAGCGCGCGAAAGCGATGACGGACTGGGCTGCGTCCTGATGGCTGATCCATTGAAACCCGCCGGGCTGAACATCCTGGGTGTGCAAAGCGGCAAAGCCCGCATAGACCCGGTTGAGATCGCGCACCAGCCGCTGCACACCCTGATGCGCCGCATGCTGTTCCAGGTACCAGGGGAGTGAACCGTCTGCATTCCATTCGGTGGGCTGTGCAAGTTCACAGCCCATGAACAAAAGCTTTTTGCCTGGATAGCCCCACATAAAGCCGTATAGCGCCCGCAAATTGGCAAACTTCTGCCATTCGTCGCCCGGCATTTTTCCCAGCAGGGACCCCTTGCCATGCACCACTTCATCGTGCGAGAGCGGCAACACGAAATTTTCCGTAAAGGCGTACATCAGGCCAAAGGTGAGTTTGTTCTGGTGGTAGCTGCGGTAGACCGGCTCCAGGGCCGCATATTCCAGCATGTCATGCATCCAGCCCATGTTCCACTTGTAGTGAAAGCCCAGTCCGCCGCTTTGCAGGTCGGCACTCGGCGCTCGGGACACGCCGGGGAACGTGGTGGATTCTTCGGCCAGCATGATGGCCCCGGGGCGCTCGGTGCCGATGGTGTGGTTCACCCGGCGCAGAAATTCAATCGCTTCCAGATTTTCGCGTCCTCCATCGCGGTTGGGGATCCATTCACCCGGCGCGCGGCTGTAGTCCCGGTACAGCATGCTGGCTACCGCGTCCACGCGCAGTCCGTCCACCCCAAATCGCTCCAGCCAGTACAGCGCGTTGCCCACCAGAAAGTTGCGCACTTCGATGCGGCCGAAGTTGTAGATCAGCGTATTCCAGTCCTGATGAAAGCCCTCCCGGGGATCGGCGTATTCGTACAAATGCGTGCCGTCAAATTCGGCCAGACCATGGGCATCACTGGGGAAGTGGGCTGGCACCCAGTCCAGAATGACACCGAGTCCGGCGTCGTGCGCTGCATCGACAAACGCGCAAAAGTCCTGCGGGCTGCCGAAGCGCGAAGTCGGTGCAAAAAGCCCCAGCGCCTGGTAACCCCAGGAGCCATCGAACGGGTGTTCACTCACCGGCAACAGCTCAATGTGGGTGAAGCCCATGGCCGCGGCATAGGGGACCAGACTGCTGGCGAGTTCACGGTAACTCAGCCAGCGCCAGCCGTCGGCCTTGCGCCAGGACCCCAGGTGCACTTCATAAATGCTGATGGGCTGGTCAAATGCATTGGCGCGGGCGCGGTCCTCGCGCATCGGCAGGCGCGGCAGCAGGGCGCTCACTACGCTGGCGGTATCGGGGCGCAACTGCGCGGCGAAGGCGTACGGGTCCGATTTGCGCGCAATGCGGCCACGTGCATCGAGTATTTCGAATTTGTAGAGGTCACCGTCCTGCAAGCCGGGAACGAATATCTCCCAGACACCGCATTCACTTCGCAGGCGCATTGCGTGGCGTCGCCCGTCCCAGTTGTTGAAACCGCCCACCACCGATACCCGACGTGCGTTGGGAGCCCACACCGCAAAGGCAACACCCGCAACACCGCTGACCTCGCGCAAATGGGCGCCAAGACATTCAAATGGGCGCAGGTGCTTGCCTTCGCCCAGCAGCCAGACGTCCACTGGTTTGAGCAGTGGTTCAAAGCGGTACGGGTCTTCCATCACCAGGGTTTGGCCCGAATCAGCCCCCTGCGTTCCCCAGCGCACGCGCAGCAAATAGTCAAAACGCGCGCAACCGGCTCCCAGAGGGATGGAAAAGATATCCGACTCCCCGTGTCGCTGCAGATGGCCGCGCCCCAGGCCGGTACTTCTTTCCAGCAGTTCGGCAGCCTGTGCGCCCGGAAGGCACGCGTTGACGTACAACTGCCCGTCGCGCTCATGCATTCCCAATACGCTGAAAACGTCCGCATGGCTTGCGTGCATCAAAGCGGCTATTTCGCTGTCAGTCAACATCGTGTTCACTACCTGTCTTTTGGAAGATTATCGGGAGCCCCACAGGCACTTGCACCCATATATTCCTCAGAGTTCAGGTTGTAAGCTAAAAAGCAGGAGAGAAGCTTGTCTTCGGATTTTTTTTGCACTGTTTGGTCCCGACTGTCGCCGGCCGACAGTGATAAAAACAGTTTCTGCATGACTTACCATGCTGCAATGTGCATTTACCTGATTCAAACACGGGGAGGCGATCCATGCGGATCGGCGTGACTCACGGGTCAGTTGCGCGCATGTGGGCCGCCGCAGTGGCTTTGCTGAGTTGCTCGCTTGCATGGGGCGACCCTGTGCCCGAGCCGGCGCCCGTTCAAACTTTGCGCATCGTGGGTGGACTGATGGCGATAAACCAGTTCACACAGAAAGAGGAGCCTTTTTGGCGCAAGGAGCTGTTACAGCTCAGCGCAGGGAAGTACAGCGCCGAAATCGTGCCGTTTGACCGGGCCGGTGTACCGGGGCCGGAGATGCTGCGCCTGATGCAATATGGCGTCGTTCCCTTTGGCACGGCGCTCATCAGCAATATTTCCGGGCAGGATCCCGAATTCGCCGCCCCCGATCTTGCCGGCCTTAACCCGACCATGGATTCCCTGCGAAAGAATCTGGCGGCATTCCGGCCTTACATGGAGAAAACCCTGCGCGAGCGCCATGGTGTCGAGTTGTTGGCCGTCTACACCTACCCTGCGCAAGTGATTTTCTGCAAAAAACCGATCAAGTCGTTGGTCGCGTTGGCGGGGCAGAAGATTCGCGTGTCATCGGCCACCCAATCCGATTTTGTGTCCGGTCTTGGAGCGACCCCCGTATTGATGGCCCTCTCCCAAGTCGCCGGCAGTTTGAAACGGGGCGATACCGACTGCGCCATTACCGGCACCATGACCGGCAACACGCTGGGCCTGTATGAGCAGACATCCTATATCTACAAAATGCCCATCAGTTGGGGGTTGGCGATATTTGGTGCCAACTCAAGCGCCTGGCAGGCATTGCCGTCGGACCTCAGAGCATTGCTGTCACGGGAGTTACCCAAACTGGAGGCCGCCATCTGGGCGGAAAGCGAACGCGAAACTGCCGATGGTTTTATCTGCAACCGGGGCGACCCGGAGTGCAAGGGCGGGCGCCGTGGGGCCATGACGGAAATCGCGATTTCGCCGGACGATGAGGCGCATCGAAAAGCTCTTTTTGCGGCCACCGTACTGCCGCGTTGGCTGCATCGATGCAACGGACGCTGCGCCGAAGTCTGGAACCAGACCATCGGGCTGTCGTCGGGCATTGCGGCAAGTACCGGGCCATGAGTTTTCTGAAAATTTCGCGCGCATCGTTGCTGATGCTGTCGCTGGTGTCGGCGTTGGTGATAACGGTGTTCACGACGGCCACCGTGCTGAACCGCGAAAACAAGGCGATCATCCTGGCCAACAGCGAAGCACAGGCGGTGCGGTTTGTGAGCAGCGCCGAGGCATCTGTCAACCGCAGCCTGCTTGAAGTCGATGTTCTGCTGTCGAGCATGGGGGCCATGCTGGGGCTATCCGATCAGCAGCGCGAATGGATTGATCCGCTCAAATCCAGCGCATTCATCCAGAACTTCGCCCACCAGAACTTGCTGGTGAGCCGCGTGGCCCTCGTCGATGAGAGTGGAAAAACCCTTGCATCGTCCGACGCCAACGATCCGCTGACGGATCTGAACTTGCCGCGCACTTTTCTCACGGAGGTGCTAAACCAGTCAGTGTCCGCGTTGGTGATCAATGCGCCAGTGGTGGATTTTCAATCCGCCGAGGAGGTCCTCTACATGGGTCGGCATGTACGGCTCGCCGATGGATCCAAACTGATTGCTGTGGCGCAAGTGCCGGTTTCCCGGCTCACCGCGATATTGACGCAAGGCGCTGGGATCCCGGGATTGCAAACGACCTTGGAGCGAATCAGCGGTGAACTCATGCTGGCGTCGCCGCTGTTGGATGTGACTGTTAAAAACGTGTCGCCAGCGCTTGGCCGCCTGGGCTCGCTGGACCAGCCGCAAACCATGCCAGCGCGCCTGACGGGCGACCCTGCCATCGTTGCCGTGCGCGGCATTCTGTATGGGGGGCTTTACATCACCGCCAGCATACCGTTCGCGTCAGCGCTGGAAGGCTGGAAGCGCGAAGCCTTTTTTGTCGATGTGGTGGCTGCTGCGATGGCATTCATGATTGTGGCTGCCGGGGTTGCCTCTGCGATCTACTTCAAACGCATTGCTGCGGCCCAGTCATCAATTGCATCGGGTAAGAACGCGCTGGATCAGGCGCTGGAGTCCATGGTCAGCGGGTTTCTTCTGGTCGATGCCAATCTGCGTGTTGTGAACTGGAACCGCCGCTTTCTGGAGTTTCATCCGTGGCTGATGGGACAGATCGGTCCGCAGGTAGAAATGAGGGTACTGGTCGAGAGCACGGCGCGGCACCTGTATCCCGACGCTGATGCAATGCAGCGTCAGTGGGTATCCGAGCGTATGGGCATGCTCAGCGCGTTCCATGACGTGCGCCATGTGACGAGTCCGGACGGCAAGATACTGGAAATTACCGAGCGCTCGACGCCTGACGGCGGCATCGTGATCGTCTATCAGGATGTCACCCGATTGCGCCGCGCCATTGCAGACGTTGAGTTGCTGGCCTTTTATGACCCGCTGACCGGATTGCCGAACCGCCGGCTGTTGAACGACCGCCTGCAACAAGGCATCAACGGCAGTTTTCGGTCCGGCCGCCATGGAGCACTTCTTTTTCTGGATCTGGACCATTTCAAAACACTCAATGACACCGCGGGACACGAAATGGGCGATCTGCTGCTGCAACAGGTGGCTATGCGGCTCAAGGGCTGTGTGCGCGAGGGCGACACTGTCGCAAGGCTGGGCGGCGATGAGTTTGTGGTCATGTTGCAAAGTCTCAGTCCCGAACCCTTGGAGGCGGCGACCCAGGCGAAAAAAGTTGGTGAGTCCATCCTGGAGAGCCTGAGTAAGCCCTATACCCTGCTCCATGTCGAGCACAGTTGCACATGCAGCGTCGGGGCCACTCTTTTTGGAAAGAACCACCAGGACGCATCGGAGTTGCTCAAGCAGGCCGATATCGCGATGTACCAGGTCAAGGACGCAGGACGCAATAACATTTGCTTTTTCGATCCCAACATGCTCGCAGACATTACCGCACGTGCGGAAATGGAGCGCGATTTGCACAACGCCCTGAGTACCGGTCAGCTCAGATTGCACTACCAGGTCCAGGTGGCCGAGCATGGGGTTGCGGTGGGTGCCGAAGCACTGATCCGCTGGCAACATCCCGAGCGCGGTCTTGTTCCACCCGGGCAGTTCATCGGCTTGGCGGAGGACACGGGCCTGATATTGCCCATTGGCGAATGGGTCTTGCGAACGGCCTGTGAGCAACTCAAAGCCTGGGAAAACATGCCAGCCGCGGCCCATCTGCAAGTTGCGGTCAATGTCAGTGCCCGGCAGTTCAGGTCTGCAGAATTCGTTCAGCAAGTCCGAAACATCCTGCAGGAAACTGCCATCAAACCTCAGCTGATCAAGCTTGAACTGACAGAGAGCATGGTGATCAATAACGTGGCGGATACGATTGAAAAAATGCGGGAACTCAAGGCGATGGGCGTTCTGTTTTCGATGGACGATTTCGGCACCGGTTATTCATCACTTTCCTATCTAACCCGGTTGCCTCTGGACCAGCTCAAGATTGATCAGTCGTTTGTCCGGAACATTGGGTTGCACGAATCCGATTCCGCGGTGATCGACTCGATCATCGGACTTGCAACCAGCCTGGGCCTCGAAGTCATTGCCGAGGGCGTGGAAACTTTGGAACAACGCGACTTTCTGGCCTTGCATGGCTGCCAGCGTTGCCAGGGCTACCTGTTTGGACGGCCTTTGCCGATATCGGAATTCGAGGCCTGGCTGAACAGCGAAATCTCTGTCCGGTAGGGTTTTGGTATGGTTGTGTCATCCTTAAAACGAAGTTGGAATTTTCATGCGCATATTGCTGGTTGAAGATGCCAAGTCAGTAGTGCAGGTCATGACCGCACGTTTGTCCAGTTACGGACATGAGGTGGTTCACGCAGAAAACGGGAAAGTCGCCGTCGACCGGTTTGAGGCGGCATCGCCTGACCTCGTGCTAATGGATATTGAAATGCCGGTGATGAACGGATTTGAGGCATCCCACTGCATTCGCCAGCTTGAGGCACAAAAGCAGTGGGCGTGGACCCCCATCATTTTCCTGACGTCGTCGGACACGGTAGAAAATCTGGTGACTGCGATCGAGGCCGGTGGCGACGACTTCATGGCCAAATTTGCGCCCGAACCTGTCCTCAAGGCAAAAATGAAAGCCATGGCACGCATCGCTGCAATGCGTCAAAGTCTTTCCATTGCCAACAAAAAGCTGCAAAACCTGGCGGACCAGGATGGTTTGACCGGGCTCGCAAACCGCAGGAGCATGGACATCAGGGTCGATGCAATTTGGCAAAACGCGGCGTCGTCGGCATCGGCTTTTGCCATCCTGATGATCGATATCGATAATTTCAAGAAGTACAACGACCATTACGGGCACCAGTCGGGTGACGAGTGCCTGCGCCAGGTCGCCCAGGCACTCGATTGCGCGGTAGCGCGCGCCAATACCGGCATCACCCGCGACGCATTCACGGCGCGTTACGGTGGGGAAGAGTTTGCCGTCATCATTCCGGGCGGATCAGATGGGCTGGCAAGGATGCTGGCACAAAGTCTGGTAGAGACGGTACGCGACCTGTCCATTCCCCACCAGATGAATGCACAGTGGGGAATAGTCACGATTTCGGTCGGTGGCGCCGCGCTCGACAAGCCCGAGGGGCCAGTGAAAGTGGCGTTCCGGCTGGCTGACTCACGTTTGTACCAGGCAAAAAACAGGGGAAGAAATTGCGCCGTGACGGCGTAGCCGATAATCCTTTTTTTGAAAAGCCGAACCAAATTGAAGAAAGTCAGTACCAAGGACATCCGCACGAAAGGTTTCGCGCCGCACGGTTCCATGGAGCTGGCCGTTCTGGACCGGCTTAATGTGATTGAAGCAAAGGGTCCCTTTAACCTCGAGTTGGTAAAAGCCGGTGACGTGGTGCAGGAGAAACTGGACGCCGATCTGCAGGCCAAAGGCCGATGGGGCACGCTTCTGATATTTACGGAAAGTGTACTGATCTCGTTCGAAGCCCTTGCAGAAGTTGAACATATCCTCAAGCTCCGAATCGCAAAAGGCATATGCCCGCAGGCTGTGGCGCTGGTCATGGGCCCCGACGTGGAAGGCGCGTTGATGTTGTCGTCCCGTTACCTGAAGGCGTATACCAATGCAGGCATCAACGCGCGGCTATTTGAGCAACGGGCGGCAGCACAGGATTGGCTTTTTAAAGAGATTGGCGAGTAGCAAAATTGTTGCGGGTGCTTGGCCTGTGTCAACATAGGTATTGGCAAATGCACCGGTTTACCGATTCACTTATCTAAAGGTAGAGAAATATGAAATGGATAGCTCTGGGTTTGGCGTTGATTGTTTCCACAACTGTCAGCGCCAAAACAACAACGCTGTTATGCGAAACCTTGCCCCTCGTGCAGCCGGGGTTGAAGGGAAGTGCTGCAAACCAGAGCCGGGCGAAAAACACGGATTACTCCACCTGGAACGTCGTGGTGCAAAGCGACGCAAGCGGCAAGGTCACATCGGTCAAACTCAATGACGCTGAAAAGGACTTCGGGGTCAAAGGTGACACCTTGCAGTTCAGAAACAATTTTCTGAGCCTCATGGAAATCAATTTACAAACCAAACTCATAAGAACAACGCTGACCGGTTACGACACGGAGGACCAGGGGACCTGTAAAGAGGTGTCTGTGGTGGACAACAATGCGTCGCCGAAAGACGCTGCTGCCGTCAAAGCAGCCCCGGTGGCACAGGACGCCGCTATGGCAAAACTGGTGGTCGTGGAGCCAAAAGCTTTGGTGATCAACGAGATCCAGGTGACCGATGCTGAGAAATACAAGGAATATGCATCGCAAGTGCCCGCAACCTTGCTGCCCTTTGGTGGAGTCATGGTGGTAAGGGGTGGTAACGTTGAAGTGCTCAGCGGTGCCGAATTTGGCGGTCGTGTGGTGATTCTTGAATTCCCGAGCCGTGCAAAGGCTATGGCCTGGCATGAATCCGCAGACTACCAAAAAATACTCAAGATCCGCAACGCAAGTTCCAATTCCAGAGTTTTCATCGTGGACGAGGTAGCTCCCTGATTGCGTGAGCGCGTAACCCATAGGCGCCGTCGGGCTATCGACCTCGGACCTTTCTGTCTGCTCAAACGGGTCGTGTAAATTCGCACGCCACTGCATAGGAGGTTGGTTGCGATGGCCCGTATTGAGCGAATTCTTATCACCCACCACCAGCTGAAGCTGGACCCACCGTTCCCCGCGTCCTGGGACACCAGACCGCGCACGCAGTTTCCGGCAACGCTGGTACGCATCTATGACGAAGACGGCAACATGGGCGTTGGTTCCGGAGACGCCATGCTGGGCTTCTCCCAATACCAACACCTCTTCATCGGCCAGGAGGCGCTGGAGATGGATCGGCACCATGCGGTGTTGATGAATATCGACTTTCACGGCGGGCGTCCATGGCCGCTCGATGTCGCGCTGTGGGATCTCGCCGGCAAGACCCAAGGTCAGGCCGTCTGGAAAATGCTGGGTGGCAAGGCACCGCGTTTGCGCGCCTACCAGTCCAGTGGTGTGCACCGCAGTTGCGATGACATGGTGAAAGTGGCGACGCAATGTCTGGCGGCGGGCTTTCCGGCGCTCAAGGTGCGCTTCGGGCGTCCCCAACTTGCCGGGGATTTGGCAGTGCTGCATGCGATTCGGGAAGCCGTAGGTGACCGTCTGGAACTGATGGTGGACTGCAACCAGGGCTGGCGCATGCCCTGGGACACCGCCCCTGCCTGGGACCTGGAACACGCGCTGCATGTTGCCCGTGAACTCGAAAAACTGCAGGTGTTCTGGATGGAAGAGCCCCTGCACCGGGGCGACTATGAAGGCATGCGCACGCTGCGAAGCCGGGTGGGCGTGCGTCTGGCGGGTGCGGAGCTCACGCGCGAACCCTACGAATGGCGCGAACTGCTCGATCGTGACTGCCTGGACGTTTTTCAACCCGACGCCGTCCTGACCGGCGGCATCACCGGACTGGCCCGGTTCGCGCAACAGGTGGCCCAAAGGGGACGCCTGTTCAGCTCCCATACCTGGGGCAATGGTCTGGGGATCATGGCCAACCTGCAACTGGTTGCCGGTACGGCCGGTGATACCTATGTCGAGTGGCCGCTGGATGCGCCAGAGTGGACGCCCGAGCGCCGTGACTACTTGTTGAAATCGCCGCTGACCCTGGATGATCAGGGCTGGTTCACGCTACCCCAGACGCCCGGGCTTGGCGTGGAACTCGACGAGGTGGCGCTGGAGCGCACGCTGAGCGAGTCAGCCAGTTTCCATTAAGCCGGTCATGACCATCAATACACGTTTGACATTGCAGGAAGCGCATGATTTGGCCCGCCTTGCGTTGCTTGCCAGCGGTGCCAATGACCGGCATGGCGCGGTCGTTGCACAGTCGATTGCCGAGGCGGAAGCGCAGGGCATACGCAATGTGGGACTGGCTTACCTCCCGACCTATTGCGCGCATCTTCGCTGCGGCAAGGTTGATGGCCACGCAACCAGCCGCCACGAAATTGCTGCACCGTCAATTCTGCAGGTAGACGCGGCCCATGGATTTGCGCATACAGCGTTTCTGTCGGCCTTGCCGGAATTTGTCGCCATGGTCCGCAGCCAGGGCATTGCGCTTTTGACGATCCGTCGCTCCTACTCGGCTGGAGTACTGGGCTGGTTCATCCACCGCTTGCTGGAACATGAACTTGTCAGTCTGGGATTTGCCAACGCGACGGCAATGATGGCGCCGGTTGGAGGATCCAAGCCCGTCTTTGGCACCAACCCCTGGGCTTTTGGTGTTCCACAAGCAGGTGCTGATGCGATCGTGGCCGACATGTCGAGCACAGCAACAGCGCGGGTCAACGTGATTGCAGCTGCGAGTTCCGGTGGCCCTATTCCTGTGGGCTGGGCGATTGATCTGCATGGCAATCCCACGACCGACCCGCAGGCAGCGCTCGCAGGCACCATGGCGCCCGCGGCGGGCTACAAGGGATATGCGCTGGCGCTGCTGGTTGACGTATTGACCGCCGGCCTGGGGGGCGCCAACTTGTCGTTTGAGGCCAGTTCACTGCTGGACGACACGGGCGGTCCGCCCGGTGTGGGTCAAACTTTTATCGCCATCGATCCGGCACGGTGCGCGCCGGGATTTGCACAAAGAATCGCACTGCTGGCCCGGGCCATTGCCGAGCAGGAGGGAGCACGCTTGCCGGGGGCAGGGCGTGCCAGCCATACACGCCATGCGCAGATTCACGGTGTGGAGGTACCCGACGGGTTGTTGATCGAGTTGCGCAATTTGGCGCGTGCCGGGTGATGGGGCAGGACGCGCTCATGAAGGTGTTGCAGCACCAGCGACTGCTGTCCGAGGAATCGGCAAGCAGTGCGTCATTGAAATTGCTGACCGGCGGTTTCTGGAACAAGGTGTACCGCCTTCGAACCGGTGACAAGTTGGGACTGGACTGGGTGGTCAAGCAGTTTGTTCAAGTGCCCGTCAATCCGATGTTTCCCATTTTGCCGGAGGCGGAATATGCAGCCCTGCAGTTCCTGCAAGGCAAAGAATGTGCGCCAAACCCGGTTACCTTCATTGCAGACAGCCCTGCGGGAAGCCTGCTTGTGTATGAATACATCAGGGGCAGCAGTTGGGATGGCGGACTTGACGCGGCCGCAAAGCTGTTGGCGCGCGTGCACCGCATTCCTGTAGATGCCTTCGCCCGCAACGCCTTCCGCCAACTCGCCACCGAACCGGCGGATTTGCTGGACCATGCACAGCGGATGCTGGATTGCCATGCAACCGCAGTCAGCGACAGTGTTCGTGCATTGTTCCCTTCCGGCACTTTGCAAATTGAGACACCGGTTGGCCGACCCTCGCTGGTGCACACAGACTGTGGCCCGGGCAATATGGTCAGCAGTCCGGAAGGCTTGCGTCTGATTGACTGGCAGTGTCCGGGTATAGGGGATGGCCTGCAGGACGTAGTGACTTTTCTGTCACCCGCGATGCAAATACTCTACGGATACCCGGTGCTGACCCAAGAACAGGAACGACAGTTTTTGCAGGCATATGTCACCGCGCTGGACGACCCCGCAGCGAACACGCCAACTGTGCAGGCAAGGCTTGCCGGCACGCGCGCGGCGCACCATTACCGCTTTGCGGCTTATTGCGCGATGCGCTCGCAAGATACCGCCGGCTCTGACGAAAAAACTTCTCGGCTTTACAGCGTTGCCTTGGCGGCTGAACTCCAAATGCTCCAACAACTCCAAACCCAAGGCCAGGACGCATGAAACGCATTGAGATGCACATCCACAGCTTCAGTTTGCGCTTTCAATTCAAGTACCGCGCTGACTTTGACGTATTTACCTACATTGCATTGGCCCGTGAGCGTGGGTTTACCGGTGTCAACATTTCGGCCAACGGGCCGGGCTATCGGGACCTAGGTGGCACAACGCCGGCGCATTTCGCCAGCGTGCGGGATTGTCTGACGGACCATGGCATGGCCTGCGAAATTGATACCAGCGACACCCGCGTGGAAAACCTGCAGCAGATGTTGTCGGTCGCCTCCCAACTCGGTGCCCAGCGTCTGCGTGTTTACACCAAATACGACGCCCCGCTGCAGGACCAGATCGATTGGACCGTGCGGGACCTGCAGGAAATTGCGCCCGAGGCGGCGCAGCGCGGTGTCACCATCGTGTTTGAGAACCATGAGGATTTTCAGGGCACGGTGATTTCTCAGATCCTGAGGCGGGTGAACCATCCCCGTATTCGTGCCCTTTATGACTATGGCAATTCGCAAATGGTCGGCGAAGAACCCATGCAGGCGCTGCGCGACATGCAGCCCTATATTGACGCGGTGCACGTCAAGGACCATGTGGTGCTGCGCGCCGGGGGGCGGACCTGGGTCCAGGGGGTGCCGATGGGGCAGGGCCTGCTGCCCATCATGGAACAGACCGAGGCCTTGTATGCCGGCGGACTGCGCCGCTTCTGTTTTGAAAATGTCTGGGGCTATGTGGCACCGTTCAAAGCCGACTCACTGCCTACATCGCCTGTCTTCAGTCAAAACCACCCGCACGGTTTTCTCAACGGCGCCCTGCTGCCACAGCCCGACGCGCTAGCACAGGAATGGCAGGCGTTTGAATCGGGTTGGCGGTGGTACCTGCAGGCGCTTGGTACGGCCGGTTTTGAAATTGCACGGCAATAATCACATAACCCGGATTTACGCCAGGGCTCCCGAAAACTGCCCCAGCGCAAAAACCGAATTGGGTACGTCCGGATAGTGCGACTGCTGGTCCGGTTTTTTGAATACGCCCCTTTTTGCAGGAGCAATTTTTTCCACCTCAAAGCCCGCTGAAAACTGCTTGTCAACCAGGCTCTTGAGCGTGACCTTGTTGGCAAAGTCCAGTGCCAGTGCGTTCATCGAATCCCACAGCGCCTGTGTCATGTCCTGCGTTACAGACGTCTCCGGCGTTTTGCCCTTGGGCTGCGCATCCTCGACTGCGCGGATGATGTCTGACACCGCGATGCCGTCAAACGGGCTGCCGATGGAATAGCCCCCGCCGGGGCCTCGAACGCTGGTGACCAGTCCATGCTGTCGCAATTTGCTGAACAGTTGCTCAAGGTAAGACAGGGAAATATGCTGACGCGCTGCAATGTCGGTCAATCGCACGGGTCCGAATTCCTCCCGCATCGCAACGTCAACCATCGCAGTCACTGCAAACCGTGCCTTTGTGCTGATACGCATCGCGACGTCTCCTGATGTGGCTTGTAACTTGGTAATTGCGGGGAATTGTCCCGCCATGGCTATCTTCTGTGCAGGACCCCATGCAGATTAGTCGCCGGGATTGAGCTGGTCGGTGCGATTGAATACGCTGGACAGGACTCGCGGGATAAATTGGCCGCAAAAGCAGGGTTTGCAGCGGCAGGGAATAATGGAACGATTTGATCCAGATGATTTCCCAGCGTACAACGACTTTTCTCCAACGCCGCGGCATTCACTATGCGTGGGTGGTCGCGGCTGTCACCTTCCTCGCGATGCTGACGACCTCGGCTGCACTGGGCTTGCCCGGTGCGATGTTGCAGCCTTTGAGCAAAGAGTTTGGCTGGACCACAGACCAGCTCTCGTCGGTATTTGCAGTACGTTTTGCACTGTATGGTTTGCTCGGACCATTTGCCGCCATCTTTATTGCGAGATTCGGACTTCGCCGCATCATGGTGACTGCCTTGGGTTTTGTGGCGGTCTCGATGGCCCTGGCCACGGGTATTACGCAGCTGTGGCAACTATTTTTTCTGTGGGGCATCGTGCTGGGGTGTGGCACAGGCCTTACCGCCCTGGTCCTGGGCGCCATGGTTGCCAACCGTTGGTTTACCAGCAACCGTGGGTTGGTGGTGGGCCTGTTCGCCGCCAGCACGGCCACCGGACAGTTATTGTTTTTGCCCTTGGGCGCCTGGCTTATTGAACATCTGGGTTGGCGCTACGCCGTGCTGCCGGTCGTCACCGCTTGCGCGTTAGTCGGTACGCTGGCCAGCCTGCTCATGCGCGACCATCCGCAGGATGTTGGATTGCGTCCGTATGGAGAGCCTGCTGGCGATGCGCCAACTGCCGCTCCTGCAGCGTTGCCGATGAATTTCTGGGGGCCTTTTACGGTGCTTGCAGAGGTGTCGCGCAACACAGTTTTCTGGATCCTGGCTGGCAGCTTTTTCATCTGCGGCCTGAGTACCAATGGTTTGTTGCAGACCCACTTCATCTCACTGTGTGGCGACAACGGACTCGGCCCGGTGCCGGCCGCCTCGGTATTGGCGATGATGGGTGCTTTTGACCTGGTGGGAACGACCTTGTCGGGATACCTTTCCGACCGCTATGACAACCGTAAACTGCTGTTCTGGTACTACAGTCTGCGCGGCTTGTCGCTGTTCTGGTTGCCGTTTTCCACCTTCACGTTTTATGGGCTGTCGCTGTTTGCGATGTTCTATGGCCTCGACTGGATCGCCACTATTCCGCCTACCGTCAAGCTTGCGGCACAGGCCTTTGGCAAAGAGCGTGCCGGTCTGGTCTTTGGCTGGGTATTTGCAGCGCATCAGCTCGGTGCGGCAACTGCTGCCTATGGCGCCGGTCTCACACGCACGCTGCTCTTGACCTATAACCCGGCACTGTTCACCGCTGGAGCTGCCTGCCTGCTTGCCGGCTTGATGGTTATGCGCATACGGTGGCAGCGCGGATAACAATGCGAACGTTGCTGGCATACCGAATGGCACAGAGCACGCTTGCAATGGTCGGGGCCGGTATCGCGGCCGCTGTGCTTTTATGCGGTTGCAGCGCATCACCGACCGCAGGCGCATTGGCAGAGGTCTCGCCGCCAGCCCAGTCCCAGAACGCCGTCGATTTGGCAGCGCAATATGCGCAACTGGCATCCCAGGGTGGTCGCGTGTTCAAGTTGCGGCCAGACCTCTCGGCCGTACGCATTTATGCATTTCGCGCTGGGCCCGCTGCAAAGTTCGCCCACAACCATGTCTTGTCGGCACCCGAATTCGACGGCTTTTTCTACATGCCGCAAGCGGATCCATCCCAGTCACGCTTTGACTTTGCTTTCCGGCTGGACCAACTAGCGATGGATGTCCCTGCCCATCGGGCCGAGGCGGGCCCAGCGTTTGCAAAGCTGCTTTCAGATGCAGATATTGAGAGTACCAGGGAGCACATGCTCGGCGCAGGCAACCTGCAGGCTGACCGCTACCCCTATGTCCGCATCCATTCATTGAACATCAGCGGGGAATCCCCAAAATTTTCGGTCAGACTGGCGCTGGAGATGCATGGTCAAACCCGTGAGTTGTGGGTCCCGCTAACGGTGACGGGACTTCCCGAAGCAATCCATGCCAGTGGAAGTTTTGTTGTGCGGCAGACCGATTTCGGTGTGAAGCCCTATGCAGTCCTGGGCGGGCTGATATCCGTGCAAGACGAACTGATCGTGGATTTTTCACTGGTCGGCGAATAAAGAGCCGCCCAGCGCACCCAATAGCGCGCTGAGCGCGGCGTTTATTGCTTTTTGTCCTGCGTATGGGTCTCGAAATCGCTGGCGTTGTGGCGCTCGCGCAGCTGTTCCGCTGGCTCGCCGCTGGTGCGGTTCACCATGCGTCCGCGCTTCACGGCAGGTCGGGCGTAAATCCGATCGGCCCAACGCTGGACATGCTGGTAATCCCCAACGCTGAGAAATTCGGCTGCACCGTAAGACCAGCCTTTGACCAGCCCGCCGTACCATGGAAACACCGCAATGTCGGCAATCGAGTATTGGTCTGCGGCAAGGTAGTCATGGTTGGCTAAATGCCGGTCAAGCACGTCAAGCTGGCGCTTGACCTCCATGGCGAAACGGTCGATGGCATATTCGATTTTGGTGGGTGCGTAGGCATAAAAGTGCCCAAAGCCGCCCCCCAGATAGGGCGCGCTGCCCATCTGCCAAAAGAGCCAGTTCATGCACTCGGTGTGGCCCCGGGTGTCTTGTGGCAGAAACGCTCCGAACTTCTCGGCCAGATACAGCAGGATGGAGCCTGACTCGAACACCCGGATCGGCTCGGCGTCACTGCGATCGAGTAGAGCGGGAATCTTGGAGTTTGGGTTGACTTCGACGAAGCCTGAGCCGAACTGGTCACCGTCACTGATCTTGATCAGCCACGCATCGTATTCGGCGCCGCTGTGGCCCAGTGCGAGCAATTCCTCGAGCATGATTGTGACCTTCACCCCGTTGGGTGTGCCCAGCGAATACAGCTGCAGCGGATGCTTTCCGACCGGCAGTTCCCTGGTATGCGTGGGCCCCGCGATCGGGCGGTTGATGCTGGCGAATGTTCCGCCATTGGGTTGGTTCCAGGTCCACACCTTGGGTGGAACATAGGGTAGTGAGTCGGTCATGGTGGCTCTCGCAATGGGAGGAAGTGTTGGCCTGAATGTTAAAGCGTTCGCTAAGACCTTGTTGCGCCGACACAGATTCGTCGCAGGCATGTCCACGCAATGTGTGCCAGCGAACATGCCTGTACCCTCTTCCAACCCGAGAATGCTCCACACCAGCCAACTTTGGTCATCGCTTAGGGCAGTCATTGGCGCGCTGGCGCAACTTCCCCAGAGAGATCATCCCATGGCGACTCAACAAGCGGTTTATGCGGATTTCACCGGCCCGAAAGTCCAGTGGCGCACAGTTCGCAATTTGATCGAGGCGCTGCTGAACTTTTCCCGCAAAAAAGTATTTCGCAGAGACACGATTTACACCCATGGGAAGAAACTGGAATCGCTGTATTTCATCTACGCCGGCACGTTCAAAACGGAATGCATTTCCAGCGATGGACGCGTGTGCAGCGCAGAGATTCAGATGGACGGGGACTGGTTGGGCTTTGATGCCATTGCCACAGGCAGCCATACCTGCACTGCGACCGCGCTGGATATCGGTGAGGTCTGGTGCATCAATTACGAGGCGCTGCTGCAGGTCAGTGCGATGGATTCAACGCTTCTGTCGCAGGTCGTCAAAGCGATCAGCCGGGATCTGGGGCGCAGTCGCAGCCAAAGGCTGTCCAATGATTCGCTTTCCGCGGATCGCAAAGTGGCAGATTTTTTGCTGCACTGGGCTTTGAACTTGGCAGAACACGGGCGTCGCACCGACGTGTTCAACGTGCCTCTGACCCGCGCCGAGATTGGCAGCTTTTTAGGAATCCGAGTGGAAACTGTCAGCCGCGCCATGAACCTGCTCAAGAACATCGGGCTCATTGAGTTTGATGGCGCGTCGAGGCGCCAGTTTTGTATCCCTGAAATCGACGGACTTAAAAAATACGTCCTGAGCAGCGGCGAGGAAAATGCGGGGTTATGGAAATTCAAGAACCCCATTCTCAAACGGCCTTCGAACTGATCGGTGGCGAGGCCGCGCTCAAAACCATGGTGGAGCGCTTTTATGACCTGATGGACTTGGAGCCCGGCTATGCCGCACTGCGCGCCGTGCATGGGCCATCACTGGAACGGGCGCGTGAAAAAACCTATCTTTTCCTGTGTGGCTGGATGGGAGGCCCGCAGCATTATGTGGAGCGCTTCGGGCACCCGCGGCTGCGTATGCGGCATCTGCCGTTCAAAATCGGAATTCTGGAACGTGACCAATGGCTGGCCTGCATGCACCAGGCGATGGGCGATGTGGGCGTCGAAGAGGCGCTGAAGCAGCGCTTGCTGGAGTCGTTTTTTCAGACGGCGGACTGGATGCGCAACGTGTAGGTGTTAGCCGCGTTTTCCCAATTTCCGGTATACCGTGGCGCGGCTGATGCCCAGTGCGGCTGCAGCGGCAGCGACATTGCCCCTCGTCTGTTCGACCGCCTTGACAATGAGCGCCGTCTCAATGTCGCGCAACCCGGCACCCATCGTGGCGCCCGCACCGGTCTGCACGCCTGCGCCAAAGCCGGGGTTGTGACCGTTTTGCTCCTGGGCTTTGCTGACCGGCATGGCCTGCAATCGAAGTCCGGTCCAGAGTGGTACTTCCACCACGGAGTTGCTTCTGCGCACCGCGTCAAACAGCATCTGGTAGGGCATGCCGAACACGTCGTCGACATGGGTCTTCTGGAGGTCCGCCAGCTTGGGCAACATCTGTCGCGCGGTCTGGTTGGCCCCGGTGATCCAGCCATCGGTGTCGAGGCAAAAAATGCCATCGGCATCGCTGCCCATCGCGTTGCCTGGCCAGTTCAAACGCACCGTCAAATCGTGGCGCCTGGCCAGCACCAATGCATTGCCAATCTTTCCCGCCACCTGTGTGACCAGGTGCATCAGTTCCGGTCGCTCGATGGCTTCAATTCCGGTCAAGTCAAGCATGCCCACGCAGTCGCCATCCGGCCCGAAGACCGGTGCACCGGCGCAACTGTAGTCGGCGGTGTTGGCAAAAAAATGTTCACCACGGTGCAGCCACACCGGTTGCTGTTCATTCAGCGCGGTACCGATGGCGCTGGTGCCGATGCGCTGCTCGGACAAGTCGGTGCCGATGCGGGTGATCAGATCGGCCCGCCGGTCGGCGCGGTCGATGTTGCCACCTGCGTCCACGACCACGCCCTCGCGGTTCGTCAGTATGGCGAAGTAATGCGTGTCGGCAATGGCGCGTCCGAGCGTCTCCAATATCGGCTTGGCGGTCTGCACCAGCGTGACATTGGCCTCCCGGGTACGGGCTTGGTGCTCGCGGGAAAGCACTTCAAATACGGCGAACTGTTCAGGCTGCAAGCCAATTTGCAGGCAACGCTCCCAGGACCGCTCCACCCAGCCCGACACCATCGCCTGTGCAGGCCGGCGACGCTCGATCAGGTGCGTTTGGCGCGCCTGCAAGATGCGCTTCATGCGCGCATCGGATGCGGTTATGGCGTGCGATGACCGAGCCTGTTGCATGGTGCGTTGCGGCGGGGCCGCTGTCTCCTGATTGTTTGAAATGTATTTTTATCGCCTAAGGTGCCACAGTACCGCGTCTCATATTGAGAATATTGATTGCCAGGCAATACCTGACTAGGGTAATCCCTAGAGCGTGACGGGGGGCAGCAACCAACAATCCCTAGGCAAACTTATTCATAGGAACGGCATTGCATAGGTTGCAGGCCACAGGAATCGATCGTCAACGTTCACTTTCAGGAGCAGTACATGCAGAAGTTATTGCATATCAACCCCGACAAATGCACCGGATGCCTGCAGTGCGAGATGGCCTGCGCATTCGAGAACTACGGTACGTTTGCGACCGCCAAATCGCGCATCAAGGTTTTCAATTTTCACGAAACCGGCAAGAAGGTGCCCTATACGTGCACCCAGTGCGACGAGGCCTGGTGCCTGCACGCCTGTCCGGTCGAGGCCATCACGGTTGACAAGGCAACCGGTGCCAAAGTGGTGAACGACGCGACCTGCGTAGGGTGCAAGGTATGCACGATCGCCTGCCCGTTTGGAACCATCAACTA
>Ga0075019_10000556_pt1 | contig 21438 bp, 14 predicted proteins | sample ColStrG_CSR_2013_FD_71473 | JGI IMG/M metagenome (GOLD analysis project Ga0075019, IMG submission 71473) | Freshwater sediment microbial communities in response to fracking from Pennsylvania, USA - Cold Stream Run_MetaG_CSR_2013 | ecosystem: Environmental > Aquatic > Freshwater > Creek >...
GTACAGATGTCGATCAGCCAAGAAATTTAGCAAAATCTGTGACTGTAGAATAAAAGATAGCTACTAGATATGTGGTTGTGTGGTCTGCCAAAATAGTTCTAAACTAAACAAAATAGATCTAAATTGTTACTAAATAGACCTAAAGCATACAAAATAGTTGTAAATTAGAGAAGTCCAGATATGCTGATTAAAAAGCGTACTGGACTTTTTTTATGGCTAAATCGCAACAATCCACTTCGGAACATCAAATAGCACGCAAGATAAAGGAAGGGCGTGGTATAGGATTTGGTAAAGACTACAAACCCTGGCTCTACGTGCAAGATGTTCCATCCCAAGGGCGCTCACACCGCGTCTATTCACATAAAACCGAGCGTGTTCATCACCTACTCTCTGATCTTGAGTTGGCCGTATTTCTGGTGTTCGAGTGGACATCCTACGTAACCGATATTCGGGAGCAGTTCCCCTTAAAACTTGAAGACACAAAAGCTATAGCCCTAGAACATGGGCTCAGGCACCCTTGCATTAGTGGTGTTGATCAGGTGATGTCATCTGACTTTTTGGTTGATGCTGAGAGCGGGCCACATCGTCAGTTTGCTATTCAAGTTAAACCGATGGAGGCTCTTGCTGATCCAAACATTATTATGAAGCTGGAATTGGAGCGGCGTTACTGGCAGTTAAAGCAAGTACCTTGGTTTTTAATAACTGAGCATGAAATTAACCCCGTAATCAAACAAAACATTGAATGGTTATATTCAGTCAAAATTGATGGATTTATTGAATCGGAACTATTAGCTCAGCTACCCATACTCTATAAAGCCTTTGGTAAGGCGCCTACATCTAAAGTCATTGATATCTGTAAACAAATTGATGTGGCCTACGATTTGGGGCTCGGGGATACTTTACGCGATGTGCGTGCCCTTACAGCCAATGGTTTTATCAAATTTAACATTCTCAAATCGTTTCGAATAATCACTGCATCTGAATTGATTTTCTGTCAGCTCAACGTTATGGAGGCGTTGCAGAATGTGGCACGTTAATGAAGTTTTGCGATTCGATGAAAAATTGTACCGAATCTTATCTATTCGGCCAGGTGAGGTTGTTTGGATTTGTATTGATGACAGTACTGCAAAACCTGAATTTATACTTGAGTTAACGCTGGTCTCCTATTTAGATGAAAGTCGGTTATTCAGAAATGTAGATCCATTTGTTTCAATTCATTTAGAAGAACCTCTGGTCGATTCCGTTGCGTTTAAAAAGCGTGAACAAGGGCTCGAAATAATTCAATCCATTATTGCCGATGAGAAATGTTTTGAAACTAAAGTTCGTGCACAACGAGTCGAACAAGTTGAACGCAGTGGGCTTGCTTCAAAAGCTACCATTTACAAACTATTGCGGCGGTATTGGCAACGTGGTCAAAAACCCAATTCATTATTGCCTGACTATAAAAATAGTGGTGCACCAGGTAAGACAAGATCTGCTTCAGGCACTATAAAGATAGGTCGTGTCCGGCAGTTTGGTGAAGGCGAAGGTATAAAAGTAACGCCAGAGATTGAGCGACTTTTTAGAATTATTATTGAGAAGCATATCCTCAGTAAGGAGGCCCTAAAAACGACAGTGGCGTATCGACGTTTTGCTGATTTATTTGAGCAATATTTCCCAAAGATCGAGGTTTCGAACCGCCCTACACTTCGTCAATTTCGCTACTTTTATGATCGTGAATACCAACAAGCTCAAAGATTGATTGCTAGAACAAACTCTAATGAATACAAAAAAGACATAAGGCCGCTAACCAGCACTGCTACTGCAAATGTGCTTGGGCCAGGTAGTCGCTATGAAATCGATGCCACCATTGCAGATATCTATCTAGTTGCGGATGACGATCGCAGCAGAATCATTGGCCGTCCGACAATTTACATTGTAATTGATGTATTCAGTCGAATGATTGCTGGTTTTTATATCGGCTTTGACAACCCGTCGTATGTAGTGGCTATGCAAGCTATTGTAAATGCTTGTATAGATAAAACTGAAATTTGTCAGAAACTTGATATAGAAATAACACGCGATGAGTGGCCTTGTATTGGTTTGCCTGATGTCATTTTGGCCGACCGTGGTGAAATGATGAGTTATCAAGTTGATGCATTAATCTCAGGTTTCAATCTGCGAATAGAAAGCGCCCCTCCTCGGCGTGGTGATGCAAAAGGGATTGTCGAAAGCTGCTTTCGAACATTACAGGCAGAATTTAAGCCTTTTGCTCCAGGAGTGGTTGCTGGAAATAGAGTGAAAAAACATGGAGAAAGGGATTATAGACTTGATGCTGTAATACCTATATCTGACTTCGTGCAAATTATTTTGCGCACTATTTTGTTTAGAAACAATCACCATGTGATTGATAAGTATGATCGAGATGGTGATGTACCTGCGAACATTCCAGCAATTCCATTAGAGCTTTGGAAATGGGGTATGCAACATCGTGTAGGTAGTCTACGCACGGTTGACCAAGAACAATTACGAATCGCGCTGCTTCCACGGCGTAAAGTGTCGGTATCTCCATTTGGGGTAAATATGTGGGGACTTTATTACACCTGCGCTGAAATTTTACGTGAGGGATGGTTACTTCGTAGTACCGAAATTCAGCGACCAGATTCACTTGAAGCAGCTTATGAGCCTGGCTCAGCAGACACAATTTATTTGTTTCCGCAACCTAGTAGCCGTGTCTACTGGGTATGCTCTTTGACTGATCGCAGCCGACAATACCGCGGCATGACTTTTTGGCAAGTCTGGGAACTTCAAGCACAAGAAAAAGACATCAAGGCAAATGCAAAACTAGAAGAGGATTCCAAACGACGCGAGTTAGATGCCTTTATAAAAAACAAAATAAAAGCCGCCATTAAGGAGATACCCAAAGAAATCGAATCAGACAGACAACGCATCCAGCAAATCAAATCCAATAAAAAAGCAGCGCGTGATGCGGAGCGGAAAAATCGAGTGAAATCTACGACGACAGATGCAACCAAGAGTCTCGCAAAAGTGGTGCCATTAAAACAGAAGGATGATGATTATAGTCTACCGAATTTTGTACCAAGTTTGTTTTTCGATGATGACGGTGATACAGAATGACAGCAACTAAAATACACGCAATTTATAAGGAAACTGGAGTATCCGCATATTCTGGCAATCCGTTCATCGAAGCATTGCCACCACTTCAAGAGTCAGTTGATAGCGCTGCATCGCTTCGATCTACAATGCTATTTAACACTGACTATTTACATAAACCAAGAGTAGTTCGTGCCCATAATATTTGTCGAATCGCCGACGAATTTTTTCAGCCCTTGGGGGCGCACATGTTATTGAGCGAGCGAGTTTCGCTGATGATTCGTGGAGGGTATGTTGGTCGTAATCCGAAAACAGGCGACTTGCAGCGTCATCTGCAAAATGGCTATGAGCGAGTGCAATCAGGAGATTTAAATGCATTCAGATTTGAAGAGGCTAAATCTACCGCGCAAAGCATGTTGTTAATTGGATGCTCTGGCAGTGGAAAGACGACATCACTAGAACGTATTCTTGATACCTATCCTCAGGTTATATATCACGCCAACTTTAACTTTGAGCAAGTGGTCTATTTAAAAGTTGATTGTTCTCATAACGGATCGCTAAAAGAAATTTGCTTAAATTTCTTTCGGGCGCTTGATAAGGCGTTAGGTACAAATTATGAAAAAACCTATGGTTTAAAACGCCGAAACGGAATCGAAACATTGCTTGCTCTGATGGCACAAACTGCAAATGCCCATGCACTAGGATTATTAGTTATCGATGAAATTCAACATCTGAGCCGATCACGATCAGGAGGCTCACAAGAGATGCTAAATTTCTTTGTCACTATGGTAAATACGATTGGTGTTCCCGTCATGTTAATTGGCACACCAAAAGCGCGAGATATTTTTGAGGCTGATCTTCGTTCCGCTAGACGAGGTGCTGGATTGGGCGCAATTTTTTGGGAACCAATGTCGCAGGGTCATCCTGAAAAGAAAAATCCCGAATGGGTGGCTTTCACCAATAATTTGTGGAAACTACAGCTATTGCAAAATCGTGATGTGTTACTGACAGATGAAATCCGCGATGTCTGGTACGACCTTAGTCAAGGTGTGATGGATATAGTAGTGAAGTTGTTTGTGCTGGCGCAGCTGCGTGCATTAGCGCTACAAAAAGAACGGATTACTCCTGGGTTGCTGCGGCAAGTTTACAAGGACGAACTAAAACCTGTACATCCAATGCTGGCAGCGCTGCGTTCTGGTATTCCAGAAAAAATTGCCCAGTATTCAGATTTAATGATTCCGGAGATGGATAAAAGGCTAATTCAATTACAGCAAGATATTGCAGCGATGAAAGAGCAATCGACAGAAGAAATCGCATTACAACAATTGGCAACGGATGATGAACGAAGAATCTATCTTATGCTCAAAGATGATTACGACAGCACCCTGCTAGTCGCAACAGTGCGTAAAGCATTTGCCGAAAATCCAAAACTTACTAGGCCACAACTTTTACCCGTAATTCTCAACTGGCTATCCGCTTCCAAAACTGACGAATTGCGTGCATCTGATGTTCGCAAAGTCCGAAATAAAGTTGTAAAAGTAGATGTTTGGGATGAATTAGATCAGGATGATTTACGTTATATCAAGTCGCAATATCTGCAAGAAAAAGACCTGCACTCTGCGCTTAAATCAAAAGGACTACTGTTGGACTTGAATTCGTTTTTAGAAAAGGTGAGTTGATACCATGCTTAACTTCCCTGTGCCTCACCAACATGAGTTGATTTACAGCACTGTGGCACGAGCGGGGGTTTACCATGGTATTGAAAGTCCAAAGCAGTTGTTGGATGCGGTATTTAGTAATCGAAAAGTTATTGCAACAATTGATTTGCCTTGCCACCTGCAAGATATTGCAAAGCAATTACAAAATACTGGGTGTTATTCAGTTGAAGATCTGATTTATCAACATACGTTATTTCCTCTTTATGCTCCGTTTGTAACAGATGAACACAAAAATAAGGCAATAGAGATGATGGCCGCTCGGTCACAAGGAGCCGTTCATCTCATGCTAGGTGTTGCAGCATCGAGAATTCAGTCAAGCGACAATTTTAGGTATTGTCCTGAATGCGTGAAATTACAGAGAGAACAATATGGAGAATATTTTTGGCGGAGAGATTGGTATCTGCCTGGTCTGTGTGTTTGCCCTGCGCATGGCAAACTGATAAAACTGCCCGAAAGAGCGGGCATGCATCGACACCAGTTTTTGCCATTAAGATCAGAGGCCTTTAAAGAAGATACTAGGGTCATAGATTGTACAGAACAGCTTGATTTGGCACAGTTAGCAGTAAAAATATTAGATATACCGCCCAGCAGATCACCAAGCGTTGAACAGTGGACCATTTTTTATCACAACTTGGCGTTTGATTTAGGATGTTGTCGTGGCAAGCATGTTATGCACGATAAAATTCATGAGCTGATAGATTCTCGCTTCAAGCGTTCTACCCTATCCCAACTCAATCTTGATAAGAACTTAGACACCGAAAACTGTTGGATAAAAAGCATATTTCGCAAGCATCGCAAAGCATTTAGCTATCTTGAGCATGCAATTGTTTGGCTGGCCTTGCTTAAAAATATTGAGCCCGCTGATGTAATTGCGCAGGTTAGATCCATTAAGGTAAATAATGGAGTATTTAATGATGAAACAACGTTGTCTGTGATGCAGGATGATATTTCCGTTGCTCAAACGGAGAACCGTCGCAAGCTATGGGCTCAGTTGGTTAATGATTACGGAGTTTTGGGAGCTCGCAAACATGAGAATGGTCAAGCTTTATATGCTTGGCTTTATCGTCACGATAAAATTTGGCTGTTGCAATTTAATGCAAAACATAAAGCGCTGCGCATACCGCAAAAAAACAAAATTAAATTGGCATCACAGAGATATGGAAGCTATTCGCAAATTACGGAAATTTATTCGGCAATCTGAGCATCAGTTAGAATCCCCTCGGTGGTCTGCAAATTGGTTATTAAACAAATTACCAAAAAGTGATTCCATTGAAAAAAATCTTGATAAGTTGCCATTAGTGAAGATGTTTCTACTGCGATATACAGAAACCATCACTGAATATCAGTTACGGCGATTGAGCCATGTATGTAGCGAATTGATAAACTTAGGAGAGCCGCTTAGAAAATGGGTTATTTTGCGTAAGGCGGGTTTGAGTAAAGAGCGATTAACACAAGATGCCAAAAGTGTTTTAAATGAACTTGCGTTGTTTTAGTTGAGGTCCGCATGTCAGTTGCTATTAAAGAAATGGGTGAAAATGCTCAGATTGTGCATCTTGGAGACTTTTTCCGATACAACGACCATAAAAACCCCAGTTGGTTTTTGTCGATTTGGTGCAATCCCATTCAAAATAAAAAGTCGACTCGTTTAGCAAATTTACCTGCACTTAGCCGAGGTAAATACATTAACAGTAGTATTCGTCGCAATAGTCGGTCAGATTCAGTTATCACCCTCCATCCTGGCTATCAACTTACAGCAACAACACTAGCGGATTTTCCAGAGTTAAGTCGATTTGATTCTGTAAAGAACATAGATGGAGTGCAAAATGCGTTTCGTTTAAACACTAACGAAAGAAGTAACATCATTATCCCACAGTTGGAATTAGCACGAGCCATTTTTTTAATGAATTCCTATTTGTGCCGCGCATGTATGAACACAGCAACATTACAGCTGGAATTCGATGTTCGCCATGTTCAAGCAAATCATGTTGACATACATGTATTGAAAACCTCTACTTTTCCCAAAAGTGCATTCAATCAAAGCGGAACAAAACAACTACTTGCTTGGTTGCTAACAAGCCCAACAGCAATGTATTCATACCAGAGTATTTATCAGCACTACCAAAATAATCGACAAATTAAAGGGCAACTGGAAACGTGGAGATTTAGTTTTGAGCCGCCGCCAATGGCTAATTGGCAGTTGCACGTAAAAGGGCGATACAGCGCTGATAATTCGTATTATTTGGTAGAAGAAATTGTCGGCATTGTTTTTGATATTGAAATGCCTGATACGATTGCTTTCATCCACCCAGATTTTATAAAAAGTGACACAAGGGAAGATTCTGTTCGGGGTGGTGCTGATGGCACAAATTGGCAAAATAGCGGCGATGATTACGAAATTGACGACGAGCAATCAGCCTCCGATGAAAATGAGACCATGATTTTAGAGGGCGATTTATCATGGATTCAATTTACTAAACCTTTTGCCGTGTATAAGCAAGAGCGAGAAAAGGAGGTTGATAAATTAATAATTGATGAGAGCGCAGAAAAAGAAGGAGGGAAGCAAGTAAGTACAGATGAGCCTCACCAAGGCGGAACTATTCCCGCAGCTGATGTTGGTGGCAAGGAGGATATAACCGATCAGAGCCGCCAGTTTGCGAGCCGATTCCAAAGCTTTGACCACATGCTAAATTTGTTAGCCTCTAAACACCAATGCGTAATTCTTAAACAGGAAACCCTACCGCTAACGAAGGTCGGGAAAAGCAAGCAACATCTATTAGCAAATGGTTCTGCTCGCGCTATTAAAGCGGTACGTTTAAAACGTAAAACCAACGAGGTTGTATTGCTTGAGGTGGATACATCGGATGGAATTAAAATGCTTTCTACGAAGGTAATCTATGACTCAGATGTGGCAGATTGGGCAGAACAATTTACCCAAATTAGAAAGGGTGTCGTCGCTAATTCCATTTCATGGCCCAATGACATATTTGATAAAACCTTTGGTCAAAACAAACATATAGGTGTACATCATCCTAAACACCAAGGATCGCAAGCGGGAAATATCCCTGTTGATGCGCTGGAAAGTTGGGCTGGCAGGGTTGCGCAATATTTGTCCTAGCTCTACCTTCCTGACGCAACTTGATCAAGAAGCCATGCCATCGGGGCAACGACCATCAAAAAAGAGGTAACAGAGCCGACAATTACCTTCAATCACCACGTCGCTAATCTAAGCCATTTCAGCGTGGTCGCCACCATGACCATCTGTTAGACTGATGACGATTTAAAACGACTTTGATGCCTATGTGAGCGCCAATGCCATGAACTCTGAACCCTGGGTCACTGCAATCGATGTCGCTCGGCATTTAGGCGTCGTGAAAGACACCGTGTACCGCTGGCGCGAGCGCAAGGGCTTGCCTGCGCACAAGATCGGGCGGCTTTGGAAATTCCAGCTCTCCGAGGTGGACGAATGGGTGCGCGCTGGCGGCGCCGATGAAGACACAGAAAACGGGAGCCAACAAAAATGAATTCAGCGGGGGAAGGTATCGCGTGAGCCTAGAAGGACAGCTCCTAGACCAGAAGTCCTTGCGTGCAGTGACCGGCAAGACGGCAGACTGGAACGAAATCGCTAAGGATTGCATTGCTTTTGCCAATGCAACGGGCGGTCGTCTGCTGCTGGGCATAGAAGATGGTCAAAGCACACCGCCGGCCGACCAACACATATCGTTGGATCTGCCCGATACAGTGCGGCGCAAATTGGCCGAGCGTACCGTCAACGTATGCGTACTGCCTGATGTTGTTACCGCCCCCAATGGCGGCCAGTACATCGAATTGCGCATTCCGCGCGCCATGGCCGTAGCGTCCACCACCGATGGCCGGTATTTCCTACGCGTGGCAGACCAAAGCAAGCCGGTCACCGGCGATGACGTGATGCGGCTGGCCAGTGAGCGTGCCGCACTGCCTTGGGAAACGCAGACCACTTTGCATATCCCGCGCAGTGACGTGGATGTCATCACGGGCGACAAGCTGCTGACTGCCTTGCGCGCTTCCGATCGCGTCAAGGCTTCAGTCAAGGAAAAATCCGACGACGAACTGCTTGATCACTATCAGCTCGCACAAGGGCAGTACCTCACCAACTTGGGCGTACTCTGCCTTGGCCGTCAGCATCACCGCGCCCAACTGACCACGGCACCGGTAATCCAGTTCATCAAATATGACGAGCACGGGCAGAAGGTCAACAAGCTGGTCTGGGATGACCACACCCAGAGCCCAGTGGAGCTGATCGAAGCGGTCTGGCTGGAGGTGCCCGACTTCCGCGAGCGTTACGAACTGCCCGATGGCCTGTACCGTCAGAACGTGCCTGCCTTTGATGAAATCGTGGTGCGTGAACTGCTGGTCAATGCGTTGGTCCATCGTCCTTACACTCAGCGTGGCGACATTTTCCTGAACCTGCACCCTGATCGGTTGGAGATGGTTAACCCAGGCCCATTACCACTGGGTGTCACACCTCAGAACGTGCTGCACACCACCGTGCGCCGCAATGAACATCTGGCCCGTCTTTTCCACGACCTAAAGTTGATGGAACGCGAAGGCAGCGGCTTCGACAAAATTTTAGAGGTGCTGCTCTCGCAAGGCCGCCCGATGCCGGAGTTGATCGAAACCCACGACCGCGTGCAGGTCACGGTGCGTCGCCGCATCCTCAAGCCCGAAGTCATCGACTTTATTGCCAAGGCAGATCAGACCTATCAGCTCACGCAGCGCGAACGTATCACACTGGGTCTCCTAGCCCAACAGGATGCACTGACGGCCCGTGAACTTGCTGATGCCCTTGAGCTGTCGAGTGTCGAAGCCCTTCAGCCGTGGCTCAAGCGACTGCTCGACTGGCACTTGGTGCAAAGCGCTGGGCGTACCCAAGCCACGCGCTATTTTGTAGATCCCAACCTGCTACGCAGTCTCAAGTTCACCAGCGAGACCACTCTCAAGCGCATTGAGCCGCATCGCTTGGCGGCACTGGTGCTGGAAGACTTGCAGCGCTATCCAGAGTCCGCCATCAGTGAAATTCACCAGCGCATCGGCGGCGAAATCCACCCTAAACAGGTGAAACGCGCGCTGGATGAATTGGTTGAACGTGGTACTGTGCGCTTTGAGGGTAACAACCGCTGGCGGCGCTACTGGGTCAGGTCATGAAAATGCTATCGGACAAAACACGCGATATCGGCGATAGCTGGGTGATAGTATCTGGGCGATACGCCTACGCAGGCCAAATAAATCAAAGCCTTCTATCGACCACAGGCATTGAAGAGTGGGCGATAGACCCGCTCACAACGAGAGGGGAGCTCACATGACGCCAGAAACCAAAGCACGCCAGCAGATCGACCTTAAGCTCGAGCAAGCAGGCTGGATTATTCAAGACATAAAGCAGCTCAACCTCGGCGCGGCAGCGGGTGTTGCGGTGCGTGAATACCCCACCGATACTGGCCCGGCGGATTATGTGCTTTTTGTCAATCGCAATGCCGTAGGCGTGATTGAAGCAAAGAAAGACGCCGCAGGCGAAAACCTCACCGTCACCGAAAGCCAAACCGAGCGCTACGCCAATGCCACACTCAAATGGCGTAAAGATGCTACGCCCCTGCGTTTTTTGTTCGAGGCCACTGGCCAGATCATCCGCTTTACTGACGGTGCCGACCCTGTGCCACGTTCGCGCGAAATCTTTCATTTCTTCAAACCAGAAACGCTCGCTTTTTGGTTAGCGCAGCCCCCCTTACCCAGCGGAGCGATAAACAGCTTGCGCCGTCGCTTGGCTGAGCAAATGCCCACCTTGCCCGAACGCAACCTGCGTGACTGCCAAATCAGTGCCGTCACTGGGCTAGAAAAATCTCTGGCATTGAACAAACCCCGCGCTTTGGTGCACATGGCCACCGGTGCCGGTAAAACTTTTACCGCTATCACTTCTGTGTATCGCCTGCTCAAATTCGGCGGTGCTAAGCGTATTCTGTTTTTGGTGGATACCCGCAACCTCGGCAAGCAGGCGCATCAGGAGTTTATGGCCTATACCGCACCCGATGGCCGGGATTTTATCCGCGATTACAACGTCCAGCGCCTTTCCAGCGCCACCATCGACCAAGGTGCGCAGGTGTGCATCAGCACCATCCAGCGCATGTATTCCATTCTATCCGGCGAGCCCATTGATGAGTCGGCCGAAGACATATCGCTCAATGAGATTCAACAAACCCCCAAGCATCAAAAGCTGGTTCGCTATAACCCGGCGGTACCGGTGGAAACGTTTGACTTCATCATCATCGACGAATGCCACCGCAGCATTTACAACCTGTGGAAGCAGGTGCTCGACTATTTTGATGCGAGCCTGATCGGCCTCACCGCCACGCCCGACAAACGTACCTTTGGCTTTTTTAACGAAAACATCGTTGCTGAATATACCTATGAACAATCGGTGGCCGATGGCGTTAACGTCGGTTACGACGTGTATGAAATCATTACTGAAATCACTGAGAAAGGCGCTGAGTTAAAAGCCAAAGAATGGGTAGACCATCGCGACCGCGCCACTCGCAAAAAGCGCTGGGCCGAAACCGAAGACGACACCGCCTACACCGGCAAAGAGCTGGATAAATCGGTGGTGAACGTCAGCCAAATCCGGCAAGTGATTCAGGCAATGAAAACGGCGATAGAAACGCAGATATTCCCGGCGCGTAAAGAAACACCTAAAACCCTGATTTTCGCCAAAACCGACAGCCACGCCGACGACATAATCAACATGGTGCGTGAGGTCTATGGCCAGGGGAACGCTTTCTGCAAAAAGGTCACCTACCGCGCTGAAGAAGACGCCGACAGCATCCTTAGTAGCTTTCGTAACGACTACAACCCGCGCATCGCCGTGACGGTTGATATGATTGCCACCGGCACCGATGTCAAACCGCTGGAAGTGCTGCTGTTTATGCGCGATGTACGCAGTAAGGGCTACTACGAGCAAATGAAAGGCCGTGGTGTGCGCTCGCTCGATGGTGACAGCCTCAAGCGCGTCAGCAACAGCGCCGACGGAGCCAAAACTCGCTTTGTGCTGATCGACGCCGTGGGCGTAGAAAAAAGCCTGAAAACCGAAAGCCGCCCGCTGGAAAAGAAACCCGGCACTGCCATGAAAGACCTGCTGCAAGGCGTGGCCATGGGCAGCCGCGATGACGACACAGTGCTGTCACTCGCCAACCGCTTGGTGCGCCTAGCTAAACAACTGGATGACAAAGCCAAGGCGCGTATTGAAAAAGCCAGCGGTGGTATTTCGGTGGGTGAACTCGGCAAAGGCTTGATTGCGGCGCTCGACCCCGATGCTATAGTGCAAGCCGCCTTGGCCACCGCAAAAGAAAAAGGCATTACCCGCAGTGAAGATACCCTGCTGCCCGAAGAAATTGCCGCTGCCCGTGCCGAGCGTGTCGCCGCTGCCTGTGCGCCCTTTGATAAACCGGAACTGCGCGATGAGATTGAAAGCTGTCGCCGCGAGCGCGAGCAGATTATCGACCATATCAACCTCGACCAAGTGACCTTCAGCGGCTTTTCCGAACAAGCCGAAGCCCAAGCTACAGTTGTGATTCAACGCTTTAGCGACTACATTGCCGCCCACAAAGACGAAATCGCCGCGCTCGATTTTTTTTACCAACAACCCTACCAGCGCCGCGCGCTCACTTTTGAGATGCTGGAAGAACTACATGAACACCTGAGCAAACCACCACTCATGCTCACCACCGAGCGCCTGTGGAGCGCCTATGCACGGGTGCAAACCAGCGCCGTAAAAGGTGCGGATAAAAAGCGCCAGCTCACCGATTTGGTATCACTGGTACGTTTTGCCCTAGGCATGGAGGGCGAACTCAAACCCTTTGCCGACGAAGTGGATAAACGCTTCCAAACCTGGATCTTCCGCCACAACGCCCAGCGCGGCACCGCCTTTACGCCGGAGCAAACCGACTGGCTGCGCCTGATGAAAGACCATATCGCCAGCTCATGCAGCATCAGCCGCGATGATTTTGATTACGCCGAACTGGCCGACAAAGGCGGTTTACAAAAAGCCTGGGGATTGTTTGGTAAGGAGTTGGATATTTTGATGAATGAAATGAATGGGGAGTTGGTGGCGTGAGTGAATTGCCGAAGGGTTGGATACAAATCGCACTTGGCGACGCTCTACAAATTCAAAAGGGTAAAAAGCCGATTGGTCTGGGTCCTATAGGGAAAGAGAGGCCTGTTCCTTACATCAATATCTCTGCCTTCGAAACAAAGCAGGTACAAGAATATGCTCCAGAACAGGACATACCTCGATGTGAACCATCAGATACATTGTTGGTCTGGGATGGTGCGAGAGCTGGTTTATCCGGCAGGGGAATCGGTGGATTTATCGGATCAACACTTGCTCGATTAACGTCGGATCTGTCTGATCCCTCATATCTGTATTACTTTATTCATTCAAACTACGGTTATCTAAATACGCACACCAAAGGGGTTGGTATTCCGCATATTGATCCCGTAGTTTTGGCGGAAATTTCATTTCCGTTGCCACCGGCACTCCAACAATCCGCATAGTCACCAAACTCGAAGAACTGCTGTCCGACCTCGATGCCGGTGTGGCCGAACTCAAAGCCGCGCAAAAAAAGCTGGGGCAATACCGCCAATCGCTGCTGAAAGCCGCTGTGGAAGGTGCGCTCACCGCTGAATGGAGAGCGAACAACACGCCAACTGAAACCGGCCCGCAACTGCTGGAGCGCATACTCACCGAACGCCGCACCCGCTGGGAAGCCAAACAACTCGCCAAATTTGAAGAACAAGGCAAAACCCCACCCAAAGACTGGCAAAAAAAATACTCCGAACCAGTGCAGCCGGATACTACCGATTTGCCGGAATTACCTGAGGGGTGGGTTTGGGCGACGCTATCTCAAGTTGGTTGGCTGGATCGTGGTCGATCAAAACACCGTCCTCGCAATGCTCCTCACCTTTATGGCGGTCCGTACCCGTTCGTACAGACGGGTGATATTCGCCACGCAGATACATTTCTGTCCGAAGTGGAGGCGACTTACAGTGAAGCTGGTTTGGCCCAGAGCCGCCTTTGGCCCATTGGGACAATGTGCATCACGATTGCCGCCAATATCGGAAAGACAGCGATTCTTTCGATGGAGGCGTGCTTCCCGGATAGCATCGTTGGATTCCTATCTGGTGGGGATGAAGTTTCGATTCGCTATGTCGAATACTTTATGAGAAGTGTGCAGCAGAAGTTGGAAGACGAGGCTCCGGCTACCGCACAAAAGAACATAAACCTCGAAATTCTAGAAAAAGTTGCCATTCCTGTTCCGCCAACGCTGGAGCAGCATCAAATTGTGAGGCTGTTGGAAGCTTCGATGGGCGCAGCTCGGGAAAGTGATCAGGCAATTGAACTCTCGCTCAAACAATCCACTGCCCAACGCCAAAATATCCTGCGCGCTACGTTTGCGGGTGAATTGGTGCCGCAAGACCCAAATGATGAACCTGCGAGTGTGCTGCTGGAGCGCATTCGTGCTGAGCGGGCAGAACTAGCCAAGCAACCCAAGAAACGCCAACCTAAAAAACAAAAGGAGTTAACCACCATGGTTAGCAAACTGATTGACGTGCTAGCAGAAGCGGGCGATTGGCTTGAAGCACAAGAAGCTTTTCGCCGCTGTGGAGTTGCTGATGGCGCACTGACCGAACGCATTGAAGAGTTATATGCCGAACTGCGCAAGCTTGATAAAGCTGGTCGCTTAGCGGTGGAAGCCATCAAAGATAAAAAGGGCCGGAAGACCGGTGACCGCATCAAGCTGTTGGCAGGTTAACCATGCGGCTAGATAAACTCACCATTGGCAGCGCCAAGCCCCCAATTGACGGGGTGGATAACCACAAATTCAAGAACCTGAAGAACGTCACCATCGACTTTGATCAGGACCACTGGGTAACGGTGGTGATTGGCTGGAACGGCACCGGTAAATCCAACGTGCTCGAAGCCCTGGCCATCATTTTCCGAGACCTGATCGCGCAGGAACGCAAACCCGCCTTTGCCTTTCAGTTGGCTTATCGCATGGGCTCGGGCGAGAACCTGCGCCATATCCACATTGATGCCGACCCAGATCGCGACAAAGAGCTGTTTACTATTCACGTTGCTAGCGATGCTGAAGCCCGTGGTGAAGGCACGTTGATCCCACTAATGGATGGCGAAGAACCTGTTTCGGCCTTGCGCGGTAAGTCCATCAAGCTCACTGCCTTTCTGAATGCGGATAGTGAGTATCTTCCGCGCTATGTGTTTAGCTATTACTCGGGTGAAAGTCCACGTATGAATGAAGTATTTCTGCCGTATCTAGAGAAGTACGATAGCAAGTTACGCAATGGCGAAGACCCAGGTTTAAAGCGGCTGTTTTACGCAATGCCGGTGCACAGCCAGTTTGTATTGTTGGCCTTCATGATTAAGCAATCTACTGAAGTCAGAGAGCTTCTCGAAAGAGATATGGGAATTAATCCCGATGAGGGGATTGAGTCAGTCCTCTTCGTATTAAAGCAGCCTGGCTGGAGCAAACGGCGTGGCAAAAAGACGGTTGACGCTACAGGTGATGAAAGGTTTTGGGGCGCAAAAGGCGTTGTTCAGAACTTCTTGAGCCGCCTGCAAAGCATTTCACTTGCTCCGATCAAGGTGAAGCGAGATAAGAAAATTACGCTTTGGAACGAGGAGAAGACCGAGTTCCAGTATTTGTACGTAAAAGATATTGATGCCCTTCGGGAGCTCGTCGGAGAACAGCAACCCGCGCAATTCTTTCGCGATTTGGAAAGCACCTACGTTTCGGAGCTGATTGAAGAAGTTCGCATTCGCGTGCGCCTGAAGAAAAACGATGGCAGCGTGACGTTCCGCGAGCTCAGCGAAGGTGAACAGCAATTGCTCACCGTTTTAGGCCTGCTGCGCTTTACCGCCGAAGATGAAAGCCTGTTCCTGCTAGATGAACCGGATACCCATTTGAACCCGCGTTGGAGTGTGGATTACATCTCGTATCTCAAAAAGTTTATTGCCAGCGGCACTCGGCAAGAGGAAACCAGCCATATCTTGCTGACCACACACAACCCGCTTGCCATCGCTGAGCTTGACCGCGAGCAGGTGCAAATCCTCCGGATGACCAAAATCGAAGAGCAGCGCCAGATAGTGGCCTGCTACCCAGAAATGGCACCGCGCGGCATGGGGTACGCAGCAATTGTTACCAGCGACATGTTTGGTATTGCGTCGTCGCTTGATTTGCCAACCCAAGAATTATTGGAAAAGCAGCGCGCCTTCGCAGCCAAAGATACGCTTTTGCAAGCTGAGCAGCTTGAGCTGGACAGCATTAACACGCAGCTGGATCGCCTTGGTTTTCGCTTTTTTCATCCCGATGATGAGTACTCGCGTTATCTACGTCTACGCAACGATCTCCTCATTAAGCAGTTTAAAACCGACAAGCCTGTGGAGCTTGCCAAGCAAGTTGTGAAAATGCCTCGTGCTGAACGTGAAAGTTTGGCGAAACGCCTGATTGCCGAACTCGTCAGTGAACAGCCGAATTCTAACGAGGGGCAAAAACAATGAGGTACGTAGACCGTGCCAAATTGATGAAACCAGTAGGTTGGAACCAACGTGCTCAAGCTGCTGCACAGCATGTGGCGGCTGGTGGCGATCCGAATGACCGGGATGCAGTCTGGCGAGACTTGAAAGATGGACTGGCTGATCTACTACACGATAAGTGCTGGTTTTGCGAATCGCCGGTGGATCGCTCGGATAACGCCGTTGATCACTTTCGGCCAAAGAATCGTGTTAGCGATGCAGCAAATCCCCATAATGGTTATCGCTGGTTAGCCTTTGATGACAGCAACTTTCGTTATGCGTGCACATTTTGCAACAGCAAGCGTAAAGACCAAGCCAATGGAACAGCGGGCGGTAAGGCGGATCGATTCCCCTTGGTTGACGAAACACAACGAGTTTACGCGGCTGGTGCGATAGCGGCAGAGCAACCACTGTTACTGGACCCTTGCGAAATGTCTGACTGGCGCCTGCTTGGCTGCCATCAAGAAAATGGCCAGCCTTGTGCCACCAGTAGCGACCCTATAGCTAAACGACGGGCTGAGCAATCCATTGAAATTTATCACCTGCACTACGAGCCAACGTGTAAAAGGCGGCATGCCGCTGCGGTGCAACTCATGGCAGATGTTGACGAAGGTAAACGTTTATTCGATCTGGTGGCGCAAGACCCAACTCGTGCACATGATTTCAAAACTGTGGCAGCGCGACTGCGGCGAGCCATTGACCGCGATTCACCTTATAGCGGCGACATGCATTTTCTTCTGCGTGGACAGCGCAACGACGCTCACCCGTGGATTCAAGAACTTTTAGAGGCCTAAATTACGATGAACACAAGCACCCTAGTCCAAAAAGTCTGGAACTTCTGTCACACCCTGCGCGACGACGGGGTAGGTTATGGCGATTACCTTGAACAGCTTACCTATTTGCTGTTTTTAAAACTCGCACATGAATACTCGCAAGAACCTTACAACCGCGAAACCCATATCCCGAAAAAATACAGCTGGCCAACCTTAACAGCCAAAGTCGGTGAGCCATTGGAGACTCATTATCTGGCCACCTTGCATAAACTTGGACAAGAGCCGGGCATGTTGGGTGCCATCTTCTTCAAGGCACAAAATAAAATCCAAGACCCAGCCAAACTGTCGCGTTTGGTGCAACTAATTGATGCCGAAAATTGGATTAGTTTGGATGCGGATACCAAAGGTGATTTGTACGAAGGTTTGCTGCAAAAGAACGCGGAAGATACGAAAAGTGGCGCTGGCCAATACTTCACGCCCCGGGCGATTATTCAGGCCATGGTGGCCTGTATTCGCCCGCAGCCGATGAAGACTATTGCAGACCCGGCGTGTGGTACGGGCGGCTTTTTCCTGATTGCAAATGAATGGTTATCCGGTACCGGTCAGTGGCTTAAAGATAACGAATCTTGGCTTAATCGAGATCTGCCGAAACTCAATAAAAAACAGAAAGAGTTTTTGCGCGACCAAACGTTTCACGGCAATGAGATTGTGCCCAATACCCGCCGCATGTGTTTGATGAACCTGTTTCTTCACAACATTGGTGAACTTGAAGGAGAGCCCTCGGTCGAGCGCTCTGATGCGCTGATCAGCGAGCCAAAACACAAAGTCGATTACGTACTTGCCAACCCGCCCTTCGGCAAAAAGAGCAGCATGACCATCACCAATGAGGAAGGTGAAGAAGACAAAGAAGCGCTTACTTATGAGCGCCAGGACTTTTGGGAAACAACGTCGAACAAACAGCTCAACTTTCTGCAGCACATCGTCAGCATGTTGAAGGTGGATGGTAAAGCCGCTGTAGTGTTGCCCGATAACGTACTCTTCGAGGGCGGTGCGGGTGAAAAAATTCGCCGTAAACTCCTGGAAACTTGCGATGTACACACCATTTTGCGTTTGCCGACTGGCATCTTCTACGCCCAAGGCGTGAAGGCTAATGTGGTATTTTTTGACGCAAAACCTAAAGATGGAAAAGTTCAAACCAAAGGCGTTTGGTTTTATGACTTGCGCACCAACAAGCACTTCACCCTTAAAACCAGAACACTCAAGCTAGAAGACCTACACGAGTTTATTAAATGTTTTAACCCAGAAAATCGCCATAAACGAAAAGAAACGGAATTTTTTAAATACTATTCCTACAAGGAGTTAATGGCTCGTGACAAAGCCAGCTTAGATATTTTTTGGCTAAAAGACGAAAGCCTAGATAACCTCGACGACCTGCCACCACCGGATGTGTTGCAACAGGAGATTATTGAACATCTTGAAGCGGCATTAGCCTCATTCAGAGATGTGGCGGTTGGGCTGCGGAGTAGCTGAGTCTTTGGCAAATTATTTCGAGATAAAATTAAGCCATTAATGATCTAGGGTCAGGGACGATCATCTGATGAAGAGTTGAATTAATGTCAACAGAAACAGACATCGAAGAGTTACGCGTTGAAAATGCTCGATTAATACAATTGCTTGAACAACATGGTATTGAATGGCGTATACCAGAAAAAATAGAAGTCGAGCCCGAGCCAATTCGTTTTATTGAAGCAGAACCTTCCCCCATCGGCACCGCAGAAAAAATAGCAATATTCCAGAAATTATTTCGCGGCCGAACCGATATTTATCCCATTCGATGGGAAAGCAAAACAACAGGGAAATCAGGCTACGCGCCCGCCTGCGAAAATGAGTGGGTGCCTAGAGTTTGTGAAAAGCCCCGTATCAAATGTTCAGATTGCAGTAATCGCAAATTAGCGCCTTTGACCGATGCAGTGGTTTACGACCATCTTGCTGGTAAGCAAACCATCGGTGTATTTCCTCTTTTAAGTGATGGCACTTGTTATTTTCTTGCTGTCGATTTTGATGAGCAAGACTGGAAAGAAGATGCACAGGCTTTTATGCATTCATGCGCGGAATTAAATATTCCTGCTGCACTCGAAATTTCACGCTCTGGGAATGGTGCTCATGCATGGATATTTTTTGCTGATAGAGTGGCCGCCCGTGATGTGCGTCGCTTGGGAACGGCAATTATTAGCCATACGTGTACACGCACTCGACAATTAAAACTAAATTCATACGATAGACTTTTCCCCAACCAAGACACTATGCCAAAGGGTGGTTTTGGAAACTTAATTGCATTACCTCTACAGAAAACCCCTCGTGCGCATGATCGCAGTGTTTTTGTTGATGAAAATTTTAATCCTTATGCCGATCAATGGTTATTCTTATCTTCAATAAAGCCAATGCCACCTTATGACATTGAGCCTGTTATTTTCACCGCTACCGGTAATGCACATCCGTTAGATGTTACTTTTATCGATGAAGAAGATCAAAAAGAGCCGTGGAAGTGTGAAAAAAATCGAAGCAATAAAATTCCTGGTGTCATGCCAAAATTGTTAAAGCTAACGCTGGCCAATTTAATCTATATTGAAAAACAAGATTTACCTCAGCCACTGGCGAATAGAATTATTCGTTTAGCAGCGTTTCAAAACCCAGAATTTTACAAAGCGCAAGCAATGCGTCTGCCTGTGTGGGATAAGCCGAGAGTTATTGGCTGTGCAGAAAACTATCCACTGCATATTGCATTGCCTCGTGGTTGTTTGGATGCCGTTGAAAATCTACTTAGTGAAAATAAAATTCGATGTGAACTTCAAGACGAGCGATATACAGGCGAGCTGATTAATACACGGTTTTCAGGTGTGCTACGTACAGATCAAGAAGCAGCTGTTTCGGCAATGTTAAAGCACGATGTTGGCGTACTCTGCGCACCTACTGCTTTTGGCAAAACAGTTACCGCTGCAGCGATCATTGCTAAGCGCGGCGTTAATACATTAATCCTTGTACACAGAACTGAATTATTAAAGCAGTGGCAAGAGCGCCTACAATCCTTTCTTACAAATGAAAAGGGTGCAGTAGGAAAAGGCGTTGTTGGAGTCATAGGTGGCGGGAAAAATAAACCTACAGGGAAAATAGATATTGCCGTTATGCAGTCTATTTCTCGCCAAGGTGAAATTAATTCGATTGTCGAAAAATATGGTCAGGTTATCGTAGATGAATGCCATCACATTGGTGCCTTCTCTTTCGACGCAATATTAAAACAAGTAAAGGCTAAATATGTTTTAGGCTTAACCGCCACACCAATTCGACGTGATGGTCAACAGCCTATTATTTTTATGCAATGCGGCCCAATTCGCCATACTGCTACTAAATCCGAAAATGCGCCGAACGATTTAGAGGTAATACCAATATCCTCACATGGCCGTATTGAGCTACCGCAGGATGCAGGTATTCAAGATGTATTTCGTCATCTAGCCAATGATGCAGATCGAACAGGAAAAATTGTTGCCGAAACATTAAATGCTTTTAATCTTGGGCGAAAGGTCTTGGTATTAACAGAAAGAACTGAGCACTTGGATGTCATTTCCAATGTCCTAGCCGAAAGAGTACCCGCTTATTTTGTTCTTCATGGCCGTATGTCCAAAAAACAACGCGCGACGACCATTTTAAAATTAGAGGCTTTATCTCCAGATGAACCGCGTATTTTATTGGCGACTGGAAAGTTGGTTGGTGAAGGTTTTGATCACCCACCACTAGATACACTGGTATTAGCAATGCCTGTTTCCTGGAAAGGCACTCTGCAACAATATGCAGGACGGCTCCATCGCGAACATGCCAGCAAAACCGATGTTAAAATTATTGATGTAGTGGATAGCGGGCATCCTGCCTTGCTTCGAATGTGGGATAAACGGTTGCGCGGATACAGAGCTATGGGCTATCGAATAGCTCAAACACGAGAATCAGGAACAGTTTAGAATTATTTTGTTACTTTTTCCGGTTTCGAGAATCTCATTCTAGAAAATTAATTTAAAACTATTTTGTTATTTTAAGTGGCAAAAGTGGGTAAAATCATCGATTTTTAACTGTTTTGAGACCTTTGCACGAACCAAACAAGTAATCGTCAACACAATGAGGTTGTGAGAAAATAGCGCATCGCATAAGAGCAATCAATCATGGCCTGGAAAAACACAAAACAATTAAGCTTGGC
>Ga0075019_10000559_pt1 | contig 21414 bp, 17 predicted proteins | sample ColStrG_CSR_2013_FD_71473 | JGI IMG/M metagenome (GOLD analysis project Ga0075019, IMG submission 71473) | Freshwater sediment microbial communities in response to fracking from Pennsylvania, USA - Cold Stream Run_MetaG_CSR_2013 | ecosystem: Environmental > Aquatic > Freshwater > Creek >...
GGACGAACCTTCGGTCAGGTAGGGCGTGTCGATCTGTGCCAGATTGCCCATGCAAATGATTTTTGTCCCGGGGCCCGCGCGCGTGATCAGGGTTTTCATCTGCTTGGGCGTGAGATTCTGCGCCTCGTCGATGATGACGTACTTGTTCAGAAAGGTGCGCCCGCGCATGAAGTTCATGCTCTTGATCTTGATGCGGCTGCGTATCAGTTCGTTGGTCGCTGCGCGGCCCCATTCGCCCGCGTTGGTGTCGGTTTTGCCCAAGACTTCCAGGTTGTCGTCCAGTGCGCCCATCCAGGGCCCCATTTTTTCTTCTTCGGTTCCGGGCAGGAATCCGATATCTTCGCCCACGCTGACGGTCGCGCGGGTGACGATGATTTCGGTGTAGCGGCGGTCGTCCAGCACCTGCGTCAGGCCGGCGGCCAGCGCCATGAGTGTCTTGCCGGTGCCTGCCGTTCCGGTGAGGGTGACGAAGTCGACCTCGGGGTCGGTCAGCAGGTTCATGGCAAAGTTTTGTTCACGGTTGCGCGTGCTCACGCCCCAGACGGCGTTTTTCAGGTGCGTGAAGTCCTTCAGCGTTTTGAGCACCGCCGTGTTGCCGCGAATCTCGGTGACGCGCGCGTACAGGCTGGGCTCGCCCGGGGATTCAAAGTAAACGAATTGGTTGATCAGCATGTCCGGCACTGCGGGCCCACTGATCTTGTAGAAAGTGTGTGGTCCCTGCTGCCAGCTTTCCACGCTTTGGCCATGCGTGGCCCAGAAGTCCGAGGGCAGGGCCATGACGCCCGAATACAGCAAATCGCCGTCTTCCAGCGTCTTGTCGTTTTGGTAGTCCTCGGCCGCCAAGCCTAGGGCGCGTGCCTTGACGCGCATATTGATGTCTTTGGAAACCAGAACGACCTCGCGCGGCGCAAATTGGGTACGCAGCGCGGCGACTACCCCCAAAATCTGGTTGTCGGCCTTGCCCTGTGGCAGGCTGGACGGCAGCGAATAGTCCAGGGGCTGCGTCTGGAACAGCAGCTTGCCGCGTGCGTCCTTGTGGCCCGTGCTGTCGAGTTGAAAGCCTGAGCCGATGTCGGCACCCGGGGTGCCGGCCAGCGCGTCCAGCGTGCGGCTGGTTTGGCGGCCGTTGCGCGCGACTTCTGTCATGCCCTTTTTGTGCCCGTCTAGCTCCTCGAGCACGATCATGGGCAGGTAGATATCGTGTTCTTCGAAGCGGAAAAGGCACATGGGGTCGTGCAGCAGCACGTTGGTGTCCAAGACAAACAGCTTGGTCGGACCCGTCTGGGCCCGCTTGCGCGGCTTGGCGGGAGTCGCTGCACGCACTGGCTCCGGGGCGCTGACAAGCGCCACGGGGCTTGCCGTGGGGGCGTCAAACAGCACGGCGCGGGGTGCCGTGCGGGTCGAGGACTTGTTCAATGGCACTACAACGTTGTCTGCCGCGACCGACGCGGGTGCGTCAACTTTGCGTGGAATTCGGCCGCTTGCCTTGTTCGTGGTGTCAAAAGCTTTGGCATTCAATCGGTCAGCACGCTTGGTCGGGGCGGGTGGCAGTGGCATGTAGTGGGGCTCGCGAAGTTGTAGTGGAAAAAAGGGAAGTCGAAAAAAGGGAAGCCGTAAATGCAAAAAAGCCGCCTAGAGCCAAGGCGGCTTTTTCAGGGAGCACGGGTCCGAACATCAACGGCATGCGACACATTATGCATAAGCTGCGTGACGCGTGGGGCCCTGCTTGACGCCTGGAGCCCTTTTTACTGGCCGATGACCGCCGGCAAGAACGTGCGTCCTGCCAGGCGTATGCGCCAGTCCACGATGTTTTGCCTGAGGTTCAGAACGCTGTAATCGGGCGGCTCTGGCCAAGCGGCTGGGATCAGGCGGCTTTTTTCAGGGCTTTGACGGCCTTGAGTACGTCATCCACGTGCCCGGGAACCTTGAGCCCGCGCCATTCTTCCTTGAGCAAACCGTCGGCGCCGACCAGAAAGGTGCTGCGCTCAATGCCTTTAACCTTTTTGCCGTACATGATCTTGTTTTTCACCACACCGAACATGTGACACATTTTTTCTTCGGTGTCGGCAATCAGTTCGAAGGGCAATTCGAGCTTGGCCTTGAATTCATCGTGCGACTTCATGTTGTCGCGCGATACGCCAAACACCTGGGCACCGGCCTTGACGAAGTCCTTGTACTTGTCGCGAAACTGCATGGCTTCGGTAGTACAGCCGGGGGTGTTGTCCTTGGGGTAGAAGTACAGGATCATGGCCTTGCCAACGTGGGTGGTGTTGGTTACCTTGACACCGCCTGTGGCATTGGCTTCGAACTCGGGGAGGGGTTTATTGACAACAATCGCCATAAGGTATATCAGTCTCGCGTGCAGATGTCAGTCAAAGTAGCAGGCGGGCAATGAACACCATTACTCGCCCTGGACCGCAGCGCGGGATTTTACCCCGAAATAGCAAGGGTCGACCAGTGCCGCAGCTCAGCCCGGCAGCAACAGCGCGGCGACTACGCGTCGGCCCTCGCCAGCCAAAAAATTGAACGTTCGGCAGGCCGCAGCGGTGTCCATGGTCTCCACGCCAATGCGCCGCGCGTACAAGTCTGCCAGCAGGGAAGGGTGGGCAAAGCGAATGCGGTCTCCGCTGCCAAAAATCAGCAGCTCGGGAGCGTCCTGCGTCGCCTGGGCGAAATGGCTGGCGTCCAACTCTTCGAAGCGTGCGCAATTCCAGGGCCTTGTGCCGGTGCGCGCGTCGACCAGCAGTGCGTGATGGAATCTTTCGCCATTCACTTCCACCCAGCCCGAGCCATAGCCGGTGATGGTGGGGCCGTGGGCGGTGTCGGGCTGCATTTTCATGGTGCGAGGGCGGGGTTGCTGCAATGCGGCGTTGCGGGAAAAGGTGCGACGCGCGCGGTAGCACGCCAGCGGAACTGTGGTCAAATTATAGGTTTCACCCAGGGCGCGGCCCGGCGGAGGGACTTTGAAAGCGATTCGAAAATCGGCCAAGCTGGCCAACGTCTGTTATGACATCCGCGGACCCATCATGGACCGCGCGCGCCAGATGGAAGAAGACGGGCAAAAAATCATCAAACTCAATATCGGCAATCTGGCGGTGTTTGGGTTTGACGCGCCCGAGGAGATTCAGCAGGACATGATCCGCAATCTGCCGAGTTCGGCCGCTTATTCGGACAGCAAAGGCATTTTCGCGGCGCGCAAGGCCGTCATGCACGAAACGCAAAAGCAGGGCATTGCGGGTGTGACGCTGGACGATATCTATCTGGGCAACGGCGCGAGCGAACTGATCGTCATGGCGACCAACGGCCTGCTCGACGATGGCGACGAGTTGCTGCTCCCCGCGCCCGACTACCCTTTGTGGACCGCCGCTGCCAGCCTGTCGGGCGCCAAGCCGGTGCACTACCTGTGCGACGAAGCGACGGGTTGGATGCCGGACCTGGAAGACATGCGCGCCAAAATCACGCCGCGCACCAAGGGCATCGTGGTGATCAACCCTAACAACCCCACGGGCGCGCTGTACTCCGAGAAACTGCTGCGGGCGATTGTTGCGATGGCGCGCGAGTACGGTCTGGTTATTTTTGCCGACGAGGTGTACGACAAGGTGTTGTACGACGGCGTGCAGCACACGCCGATCGCGTCGCTCAGCCAGGACGTTCTCACGCTGACGTTCAACTCGCTTTCCAAAAGCTATCGTTCGTGCGGCTACCGTGCGGGCTGGATGGTGGTATCCGGCGACAAACGCAACGCCCTCGATTACATCGAAGGCCTGAACATGCTGTCCAACATGCGCCTGTGCCCGAACGTTCCGGGCCAGTGGGCCATACAGACGGCGCTGGGCGGTTACCAAAGCATCAACGATCTGGTGGGCGAGGGCGGTCGCCTGCGCCGGCAACGCGACCTGGCGTACGCGCTGATCACCGCCATACCCGGCGTGAGTTGCGTCAAGCCCCTGGCCGCGCTGTATATGTTTCCGCGTCTGGACCCTGCGGTGTATCCGATTGCCGACGACCAGAATTTTTTCATGGAGCTTCTGCAGGAAACGCGTGTCATGCTGGTGCAGGGCACCGGCTTCAACTGGCCCGCGCCGGACCATTTCCGCATCGTGTTTTTACCGCACGAAGACGATTTGCGCGAGGCCATAGGGCGCGTCGCGAAATTCCTGGAAACCTACCGCAAGCGCCACGGACATTGAAGAACAAAGGAACAAATGACATGAAAGCGATTCAAGTTGGCTTGCTGGGAATTGGCGTCGTGGGGGGCGGCACGTTTCAAGTGCTGCAGCGTAACCAGGAGGAAATCCAGCGGCGTGCTGGCCGGGCCATTGCCATCACCATGGTGGCAGACCTGGACACGGCGCGTGCGCAAGCCATGGTTGGCCCCGGCGTCACGGTGGTGGGCGACGCGCGTGCGGTTTTGGCCAACCCCGACATCGACATCGTCGTCGAGCTGATCGGCGGCTACGGCATTGCCAGGACGCTGGTGTTGGAGGCGATTGCCGCAGGCAAGCACGTGGTGACCGCCAACAAGGCCTTGCTGGCGGTGCATGGCACCGAGATTTTTGCCGCTGCGTCGGAGCGCGGCGTGATGGTGGCGTTTGAGGCCGCAGTTGCCGGCGGTATTCCCATCATCAAGGCCTTGCGCGAAGGCTTGACCGCCAACCATATCGAGTGGATCGCCGGCATCATCAACGGCACGACCAATTTCATCCTGTCCGAAATGCGCAGCAAGGGCCTGGACTTTGACGTCGCGCTCAAGGAAGCACAGCGTCTGGGTTATGCCGAAGCCGACCCCAGCTTCGATATTCAAGGGACAGACGCCGCGCACAAGGCAACCATTCTCTCGGCCATCGCCTTTGGCGTTCCGGTGCAGTTCGATAAAGCGTATGTGGAAGGCATTACCAAGCTGCAGGCGCAGGACATCCGCTATGCCGAGCAACTGGGTTACCGCATCAAGCTGCTTGGTATCGCGCGGCGCCGCCCGCACGGCATCGAGCTGCGTGTGCACCCCAGCCTGGTGCCCATGCGCCGGCTGATCGCGAACGTGGAGGGCGCGATGAACGCCGTCGTGGTGCACGGCGACGCCGTCGGGACCACGCTGTACTACGGCAAGGGTGCGGGCGCGGAACCCACGGCCAGCGCGGTGATCGCTGACCTGGTCGACATCGCGCGCCTGCACAGTGCCGACGCGGCGCAACGCGTTCCACACCTGGCGTTTCAGCCGCACGCCATGCGCGACACCACCATACTGCCCATGGACCAGGTGCTGACCAGTTACTACCTGCGCTTGCGCGTGGCGGACCAGGCGGGCGTGCTGGCGCGCGTGACCGGACTGCTGGCCGAGGCCGGGATCAGCATTGACGCCGTGCTGCAGCGCGAAGCAGACGAGGTCAGCGGTGGCCAACGCGCGCAGACCGACCTGATTATCCTGACGCACGACTGCATCGAAGCGCATATGAATACGGCGCTGGCGCAAATGCAGGCGCTGCCCACGGTGCTCGAGCCGATCACCCGCATTCGCAAGGAAGAGTTGGCCTGATGCGTTACGTTTCAACCCGCGCCCCGGCCGATGCAGCCGAGCGGCCGCGCTTTTGCGAGATTCTGCTGGAAGGGCTGGCGCCCGACGGCGGTCTGTACCTGCCCGAGCACTACCCCCAGGTCAGTGCGCAAACCCTGCAGGCCTGGCGCACGATTTACCAGACGCAAGGTTATGCAGCGCTGGCGTATGAAATTCTTTCGCTGTACGTCGACGATATAGCGCCGGACGATTTGCGCGCGCTGTGCACGCGCACCTACACCGAGGCCGTGTTTGGCAGTGCTGCCATTGCACCGCTGCGCGCCATCGACGAGGGCCTGTGGATCCTGGGTCTGTCCAACGGCCCCACGCTGGCCTTCAAGGACATGGCAATGCAGTTGCTGGGCAATCTGTTCGAATACGAACTGGGTCGCCGCGGCAGCGAGCTCAATATCCTGGGAGCTACCAGTGGCGATACCGGCAGCGCTGCCGAGTACGCCATGCGCGGCAAAAAGGGTTTGCGCGTTTTCATGACCAGCCCATTGGGGCGCATGAGCCCGTTTCAACAGGCACAAATGTTCAGCCTGAACGACGCAAATATCTTCAACATCGCGGTACGCGGCGTGTTTGACGATTGCCAGGACCTGGTTAAGGCCGTGAGCAACGACCTGGCGTTCAAGCGCGCCTACCGCATTGGCACGGTCAACTCGATCAATTGGGCGCGACTGCTGGCGCAGGTGGTTTACTACTTTGCCGGCTACTTTCAGGCCAGCAGCAGCAACGCGCAGCGCGTGAGCTTTAGCGTCCCCAGCGGAAATTTCGGCAATGTGTGCGCCGGCCATGTGGCGCGCATGATGGGTTTGCCGATTGGCCGCCTGGTCGTCGCGACCAATGAAAACGACGTTCTGCATGAGTTTTTCAGCAGCGGCGTCTACCGCGTGCGGTCCAGCGCTGACACCCGCGAGACGTCCAGCCCGTCGATGGATATCTCCAAGGCCAGCAACTTTGAGCGCTTTGTTTTCGACCTGCTGGAGCGCGACGGCGCGCAGGTGCAGGCCCTGTTTGGCGCCGAGCTGTCGCGTACCGGGCGCTTTGATCTGGGGGGCGATGCGCGCTTTGCCCAATGCGCTGAGCGCTATGGCTTTGCCAGTGGCAGCAGCACGCACGCACAGCGCCTGGACACCATACGCCTGGCGGCGCAGCGCTATGGGACCACCATAGACCCGCATACGGCCGACGCGCTCACGGTAGCGCTGCAACAGCGCCGCGGTGCTGAGCCCATGGTTGTTCTCGAGACCGCACTCCCGATCAAATTTGCCGCGACCATGGTCGAAGCGCTGGGCCACGAGCCCGAGCGCCCGGCGCGCTTTGCCGGTATCGAAGCCTTGCCCAAATACGTGCGCGAACTCGACGCCGACCTTGCAGCCCTGAAGGCGCTGATCGCCCAGGCTTGTACGCTCTGAGTCTGCCAGCATGCACGCTGCACCCCGTCCTGCCTTGCTGCCTCTGTCGGAGGCGCTGGCGCAACTACTGGCGTCGGTGCAGCCGCTAGGCCGCAGCGAATCGCTGGCAACGCAGGATGCAGACGGCCGCGTGCTGGCGCGCGCCGTGGTGTCCGAGTTGCAGGTGCCGGCGCACGCCAACAGCGCAATGGACGGCTACGCCTTGCGTCAGCAGGACGCACAGGCGCCGGGTACGCGCTTGGCGGTGTCCCAGCGCATACCGGCGGGCAGCGTGGGTAGCGCGCTGCAGCCCCGTACGGCGGCGCGCATATTCACCGGCGCGCCCGTTCCTCCCGGCGCCGACTGCGTGCTGATGCAGGAAGACTGCGCGCTCGAGACGGCCAGCGACGGCAGTGCCAGCATTGTGGTGCACGCCGTACCCGAGCCCGGCCAGTGGATACGCCGCGCCGGGGAAGACGTGCAGCGGGGCGCAGAAGTGCTGCCTGCCGGCATCCGGCTGGATCCGGCGCGCCTGGGGCTGGCAGCCAGCGTCGGCCAGGCCGTGCTGCAGGTACAACAGCGCGTGCGGGTGGCATTGTTTTCCACCGGCGACGAACTCGTCATGCCGGGGACCGTCGCGCCCCAGGACATGCGTGCGGGCTCCATCTACAACTCGAACCGCTTTTTTCTGAGCAATTTATTGCGCCGCCTGGGGTGTTTGGTCACGGATTACGGCATTGTTCCCGACCAGCGCGACGCGACGGTGGCGGCCCTGCGGGACGCAGCGCAGGCGCACGACCTGATTCTCACCAGCGGCGGCGTGTCCGTGGGCGAAGAGGACCACGTCAAGCCTGCGGTGCAGCAACTGGGCGCGCTGGACCTGTGGCAATTGGCGATCAAGCCCGGCAAGCCTTTTGCCCACGGGCGCATAGGCGACGCGCATTTTGTTGGACTGCCCGGCAACCCGGTGTCCAGCTTCGTCACGTTTCTCGTGTTGGTGCGGCCCCTGCTATTGCGTCTGCAAGGCGTACACGACGTGGGCGTTCGCGCCGTTTCCATGCGCGCCGACTTTGACTGGCTGCGCCCGGACAAGCGCCAGGAGTTTTTGCGGGTGCGCTGCAATGCGCGCGGCGGTTTGGACCTGTTCGCGAACCAGAGTTCGGGCGTGCTCACGTCCCTGGTTTGGGCCGATGGGCTGCTGGACAATCCGGCGGGTCAGGCGATACGCGCGGGTGACAGCGTGCGCTATCTTGCACTGGCTGATCTGCTGTCGTGAGGGACTTGGCATGAAAGTGCATGTGCGTTATTTCGCCGCGATTCGCGAAGCCCTGGGAGTACCCCGGGAAACACTGGAAACGCAGGCCATAGACCTGGCGGGTCTGCGCCAGGAATTGGTGGCGCGTGGCGGACCCGCTGGCCAGGTCCTGGCGCAAGGACAGGCGGTGCGCATGGCGCTCGATCAGGTGCTGTGCGACGGCGCTGCGCGCCTGAAGCCGGAATGCGAGGTGGCGTTTTTTCCACCGGTCACGGGAGGCTAGCGTGGCCGGACCGCGCGTGCGTGTGCAGACGCAGGACTTTGACGTGACGCAGGAGCTGGCGGACTTGCGCGCGGGCGACGCGCGCGTCGGGGCGGTTTGTTGTTTTGTCGGCACGGTGCGCGAGCACAGCACGGCCGCCGGCGCTGCGCTGCAGTCTATGGAGCTGGAGCACTATCCGGGAATGACGGAAAAAGCCATAGACGCCATGGTCGACGACGCCACGCGCCGCTTTGGCATTTATGGCGCGCGCGTGGTGCACCGTGTCGGTGTGTTGCTGCCCCTGGAGCAAATCGTGCTGGTTGCAGTCACCTCGGCGCACCGCGGCCGCAGCTTCCAGGCCTGCGAGTTTTTGATGGACTATCTGAAGACGCAGGCGCCGTTCTGGAAGAAGGAACGGAGCAGCGAGGGCGCGCACTGGGTCGACGCGCGCAGCGCCGATGACGCCGCGCTGGCGCGCTGGGGCATAACGGCGTCTAACGCCACTTGAAATAAGCGGCCAATGCCCTCACGCTGTGTACCAGTTACTCTAAAGGTCACAGCATGCGTATCGAAAAATTCACCACCAAGTTTCAGGAAGCCCTGAGCGAGGCCCAAACGCTGGCTCTGGCGAACGACAACGCCTATATCGAGCCGGTGCACCTGATCGCGTCCATGCTGCGCCTGGACGACGGTCCCAAGGCGCTGCTGCGGCGCGCCGGCGTCAACGTCGCCGGCTTGCTGGCCTCGGCCGAAGCGGCAGTGAAGCGCCTGCCGCAGGTGCAGGGTCAGGAGCAGGTGAGCGTGGGACGCGAGTTGGTGACCTTGCTGCAGGCAGCAGAAAAGGAAGCCATCAAGCGCGGCGACCAGTTTGTCGCCGGTGAACTGTTTTTGCTGGCGGTCGCCGACAACAAAGGCGACGCGGGCGTGATGGCGCGCAGCAACGGGCTGACGCGAAAGAGCCTGGAGGGCGCGATTGAAGCCGTGCGTGGCGGACAAAACGTCGACTCTGCCGACGCCGAGGACCAGCGCGAATCGCTGCAAAAATATTGCATAGATCTGACCGAACGCGCGCGCCAGGGCAAGCTGGACCCCGTGATTGGCCGCGACGACGAGATCCGCCGTGCCATCCAGGTGTTGCAGCGCCGGACCAAGAACAATCCGGTGCTCATCGGCGAGCCCGGCGTCGGCAAGACGGCCATTGTGGAAGGCTTGGCGCAACGCATTGTCGCCGGCGAAGTGCCCGAGTCGCTCAAGGGCAAACGCGTGCTCGCGCTGGATATGGCCGCGCTGCTGGCGGGCGCAAAATTCCGCGGCGAGTTCGAGGAGCGCCTGAAAAACGTTCTCAAGGACCTGGCCAAGAACGAGGGCCAGACGATTGTTTTCATTGATGAGTTGCACACCATGGTGGGCGCGGGCAAGGCTGAGGGCGCCATGGACGCAGGCAATATGCTCAAGCCCGCCCTGGCCCGTGGGGAGCTGCACTGCGTGGGCGCGACCACGCTGGACGAGTACCGCAAATACATCGAGAAGGACGCAGCGCTGGAGCGCCGCTTCCAGAAAATCCTGGTCGGCGAGCCGACGGTGGAGGCGACCATCGCCATTTTGCGCGGGCTGCAGGCGCGCTACGAAACGCACCACGGCGTGCAGATTACCGACCCGGCCATCGTCGCCGCGGCCGAACTCAGCCAGCGCTATATCACCGACCGCTTTTTGCCCGACAAGGCGATTGACCTGATCGACGAAGCCGCGTCCAAGGTGAAGATCGAGCTCGACTCCAAGCCCGAGGTCATGGACCGCAAGGACCGGCGCCTGATCCAGTTGCAGATCGAGCGCGAGGCGGTCAAGCGTGAACAAGACGACGCGTCGCAAAAGCGGCTTGAACTGATCAACGACGAAATCACGGCCTTGCAAAAAGAAATTGCCGATCTGGACGAAATCTGGCGTGCCGAGAAGGCGCAGGCGCAGGGCTCCAAGGCGATCATGGAGGAGGTCGAAGCGCTTCGCTTCCAGATCGAGGACCTGACGCGCAAGGGCGACTTCAACAAGGCCGGAGAGTTGCGCTACGGCAAGTTGCCGGCGCTGGAAAAGCAGCTCAAGGACGCGCAGGCGCAGGAGGCGGGCAAGGCGCAGAGCGCGCGTGACGGTGGCCGTCCGCAATTGCTGCGCACCATGGTGGGCGCCGAAGAAATTGCCGAAGTGGTGAGCCGCGCTACCGGGATACCGATTTCCAAGATGCTGCAGGGCGAGCGCGAAAAGCTGCTCAGGATGGAAACCAGTTTGCACCAGCGGGTGGTGGGCCAGGACGAGGCCATCGCCGCGGTTTCCAGCGCGATCCGGCGCGCGCGCTCCGGTTTGTCCGACCCGAACCGGCCAACGGGCTCGTTCATGTTCCTGGGCCCTACGGGCGTAGGCAAGACCGAGCTGTGCAAGGCCCTGGCAGGCTTTTTGTTTGACAGCGAAGAGCACCTGATTCGCGTCGATATGAGCGAGTTCATGGAGAAGCACTCGGTTGCGCGCCTGATTGGTGCGCCGCCGGGGTACGTGGGTTACGAGGAGGGCGGCACGCTGACAGAAGCCGTACGCCGCAAGCCTTACAGCGTTTTGTTGCTGGATGAGGTCGAGAAGGCGCATCCGGACGTTTTCAATGTATTGCTGCAGGTACTCGATGACGGCCGCCTGACCGATGGGCAAGGTCGCACGGTGGACTTCAAAAATACCGTGATCGTCATGACCAGCAATCTCGGTTCGCACCTGATTCAAAGCATGGTCGGAAGCGACAGCGAAGACATCAAGGACGCCGTGATGGGCGAACTGAAAACCCATTTCCGACCCGAATTTCTGAACCGGGTGGACGAGATTGTGGTGTTCCACGCGCTGGACGCCGCGCATATTGCCGACATCGCCAAAATTCAATTGCAGGTGCTGATTGCGCGCCTGGCCCGCATGGACCTGAGCATGCAGGTGTCGGATGCGGCCTTGGCGGAACTCGCCAAAGTCGGCTTTGATCCGGTGTTTGGCGCGCGTCCGCTCAAGCGGGCGATTCAGCAGCGCATTGAAAATCCGCTGTCGCGCCTTTTACTGGAAGGTAAATTTGCGCCCAAGGAAACAATACGCGTAGGGGTAGACCCGATACGCGCCCCCGGAGAATTTCACTTTAGTTGAGTGTGTCCCGGGGTGCGCGTCATAATGGCCGCAAATGCCTCCCCCGGTACCTCCGTCCCTCTACTGCCCAGGCACGGCGTTTGGGTTGAGCTGCACGTGCGCGCGTGGCGTAGCTTGCGCGCGCGGCAGGCTATTTTCTCGGCACCCTGGGGCTGGCGCATGAGGCCGAATGGTCAGCTGCCGCCCTTGGCTGCAGGCGGATTCTTCAGCACGCAGCGGGCGCTGCTGCTGATGGCTGTGGTCGGCGCCTTGCTGTTATGCAGCGTCGTCGCCTTTGACCTGCACCACGAATACCAGCGCGAGTTGCACGACGCCACCACCGCCGCAGACCGGCTCACGCGCTTGCTGGAGGAAGAGGCACGCCAGACCCTGCGCCGGGTCGAGTTGAGTTTGCAGGAGGCGAGCGCAGAGCTTCAGGGTGTAGACGTGAACGGCGCGCACGGGCGCGAACTGGCGGTGCAGCGGCTCGCCGGGCACCTCCCGCACGACCACCTGATTCTGGGCTACACCTTGATCGCCAAAAGCGGCAGCTACGTTTTGTCCACCCTGGTACCTAATCCCGAAACCTTGCCGCAGGCGCTGGACCGCGACTACTTCGCGCTGCAGCTCAATGGCGCGGCGCGCGGCCTGGTTCTGGGACGCGCGGTACGCGGGCGGCTCTCCGGCAAGTGGCTGGTTCCGGTGAGTATGCGACTGCTTGACGCGCATGGCGCTTTTGCCGGAATCCTGGTGGCCTTGCTCGATCCGCAATACCTGCAGTCTTTCTACCAATCGATTGACGTCGGCCGCGACGGCTTTGTCACGCTGTTTAGCCAGCAGGGCTGGGTGCTGGCGCGCTTCCCCTTTGTGGAGGCCATGGCGCAGCGCAACTGGAGTGATTCGCCCATGTTCCGTAAGCTGTTGCCGAAAGCCAGCGCCGATACCGTGCGCCAGGTCGTCGTTGCAGACGGCGTGGAGCGGATCTACAGCTACCGCGCGCTCAGCGATTACCCGGTCATCGTCACTTTGGGTTTCTCTCTGGACCAAAGGTTGGCACCATGGCGCGTGCGGGCCGCCATGGAAGGCGGTTTTTTGTTATTGGTATTGGTTCTGCTGGCCTGGTGCACACGGGCCCTGGTGCGCCAGATTCGCCGCGCGCAACAGGCCGAGTCCGCCCTGTACTTGAGCGAGTTGTCGGTGCAGAAGGCGTCCATGCCGACGTTGTGGATTGCACGCGACGCGCGCATTGTGCGGGCGAATCAGGCTGCCTGCGATCTCTGGGGATTCAGCCAAGCGGAGTTGCTGACCAAGCGCATCACGGAACTGGACCCAGACTTTCCGCCCGAGCGTTGGCCCCTGCATTGGGCAGAGCTGCGCGAAACGCGCCAAATGCGTTTTCAGACGCGGCAAACCAATAGTGCGGGCAAGGTGTTTCCGGTGGAAGTGGACCTCAATTTTCTCGAGTTCCAGGGCGAAGAGATCAATTTCGCTTTTGTGCGCGACCTGCGCGACAGCCGCCCGGGCGAGTTGACCTGACAATCCCGGCGCGCGCCGGAGCACGTCAAGCTGCCTATTGGAGCGCCAAAAAACAAAGGCCACCGTGCGGTGGCCTCGTGCTGCAAGCAGGGAAGGTTTACTTCAGGTGCTTGCCGATCAGGCCAGCGAGTTCAAACATGGTGACCTGCGCTTTGCCAAAAATTTCCTTGAGCTTGGCGTCGGCGTTGATGTTGCGCTTGTTGACCTTGTCTTGCAGACCGTTTTTCTTGATGTAAGTCCACAGCTTGCTGACGACTTCGGTGCGCGGCAGTGCGGCGGCGCCCACGACGGCAGCCAGCGCGGCGCTGGGCGTCATGGCTTTCATGAACGCTGCATTCGCGGTGCGCTTCTTGGCGGGGGCCTTTTTCGCCGCGACCTTCTTGGCCGGAGCGGCCTTGGCGGCTACAACTTTCTTGGCCGGGGCCGCTTTTTTGGCGGCTACTTTGGTTGCGGGCGCTGCCTTGGTGGCGGGAGCTGCTTTCTTAGCAGGCGCCGCTTTTTTTGCAGCAGGTTTCTTCGCAGTTGCCATGATCGATTGTCCTTCTAGGAGTTGATTAATCACCAGGGAAAATCTGCGTCTTCTCTGGTAGCTGCGATGCTACTGGAGAAAGAGGCGCTTTCCAAGGGTGAAAATACTTTTTTCACTCGAGAATGTTGTTTTTTTTGGGCCGTTCGCGCAGCGTTATGCGCGCTGCAATTCAGCCCTGCGCGCGCTCGCCGCGTCGCCGTGGCAGGGTGGCCAGCAGGACACCGAGCAAGGCAATGCCCAGTGCGAGCAGTTGCAATGCGCCCAGGGTCTCGCCCAGCAGCAGCACGCCAACCAGCGCAGCCGAGACCGGTAGCATGGCGGTGAACACACCCGCCTGTGCGGACGCTACGGTGCGCAGTCCCGTCATCCACAACCAGACAGTACCCACGCTGGCGGCCATGGCGTAGTACAGCAAAAGCCCCCATGCCAGCGGCGTGACGCCCGAAAAATCAAAGCCCAGGGCTGCGTAGAAGCCCGCTGGCGTGACCAGGGCAAAGCCCCAGGCGTTGATGAGTGCACTGGCGCGTTTGGGTGAAATCGCTGCACTCAGCAGCTTGCTGATGACGGCGTAGGCCGATTCGCAAAGCACGGCGCCAAACACCAGCAAGCGCCCCAGCCATTGCGCGTGTTGCGCCGCGGTGTCGAGCGCGACGGCTTGCGCCGGGGCCTTGCCCAGGGCCAGCAGCGCCATGCCCAGCGCACCGCAAAATGCGGCAACCCAGACGCGCGTCGGTACGCGTTCGCCCAGAACCACGCGGCTCATGAGCGCGACCACAGTAGGTGTGGACGCCATGATCACGCCCGCGGAAACGGCGTCGGTCAGGCGCATGCCGTAGAGCATGCACAGTGAAAACAGAAAATTGCCGAAAAAAGATTCCAGAAAAACCAGCCAGCGCGTACGCGGGCTCAAAGGCGTCGCGCCAGCAGGAGCCGGCAGCCAGTGCAGCATGACGACACCGCCCAGCCCAAAGCGCAGCCAGGCCAGAAGAAAAACGGGAAACGCCGCGACCAGCGGTTTTGACAGCGCAACGTAACTGCCCACCAGCGCCATGCTGGAAGCAAGCGCCAGATACGCCAGCCACCGTGCAGGCGCGGCAGCCGGGAGCGAGGAGGGACGGGAGTCAGGCATGGCAATCGATAAAAGAGCTGCGAGCCTACACCATGGCGGCGTCGCACCCGCGCAGTGCATGCGGCTGACCCGGGTTGCAATTTGGTGCGCATGCGCCTGCAATCGGGGCGCGCTGCCCGGGCGTGCCGCGCCTGTCAGTGGTGTTGTGGTGGCGCGCGCAAGTGGACCCATGGGCACAGCTCCCATGGGCTACCGTACGGGCCTGAGTTCACAGTGAATGGAGACCCCATGGCGATTGGACAATTTGCCTACGCAAACAACAGCAACCGCTTCCTGGGCGCGCCGCCGCTGCAGGCCCAGCGATTTGCGGTGTGCGGTGTGCCGTTTGACGGTGCCGTGACTAATCGCCCCGGCGCGCGCTTCGGGCCGCAGGACATCCGGCGCGCGTCGCTGATGCTGTGCGATGCGATTCATCCGCACTTCGATGTGAGTCCCCTGGGGCAGTTGGGCGACGCGATGGATATGTTGCTGCCCAACGCGTCGCCCCTGAGCGCGGTGCGCTCGGCCATAGAGACGCAGGCCGCGGCGCTGATGCAGGCGCACCACTGTGTTTTTCTGGGCGGCGACCATTCCATCACCTTGCCCTTGTTGCGTGCTGCGCGTGCGCGCTACGGCGCGCTTGCGCTGGTTCATTTTGACGCGCACTGCGACACCTGGAGCGACCACTTTGGCGAGCCCTCGGGCCACGGAACCTGGACTTACGAAGCCTTGCAGGAGGGGCTGGTGCTGCCCGCGCAAACCGTGCAGATAGGCCTTCGCTCCAGCGGCGAGCGCGCCGCGCGCGAGTACGTGCGTGATCAGGGCGGCCTGATCTTTACTGCGCGCGAATTGCGGGGCCGCGACGGGCCCGCCCTGGCTCCCATCATCGAGCACATTCGCAGCCGCATCGGCACGACGCCCTGTTATTTGACGCTGGACATCGACTGTCTGGACCCGGCATTCGCGCCGGGCACCGGGACGCCCGAGCCGGGCGGCATGAGCAGCTCGCAACTGTTTACCTTTTTGGAGGAGCTGGCGCCGCTGAACATGGTCGGCATGGACTGTGTCGAGGTCGCACCAGCCTACGACCACGCCGAACTTACCAGCAATGTCGCGGCGCAATCGGTCTGGACCTACCTGTGCGGTCAGATGGCGCGTGCGCCCACTGGCAACTAAGGAGCGGGCGCATATGTTGCTGAATTCCGATACCCAGCTGAACCAGGCCAGCTATTACGAAGCCAGCGTCAGCCGACCCGCGCCAGCGCCGCAGTTGCAGGCCGATATCACGGTGGACGTGCTGGTGGTGGGCGGGGGGTTCGCGGGTCTGTCGACGGCCATTGAGTGCGCACAGCGCGGCTATCGCGTCGCCGTGCTCGAGGCCAGCCGCATTTGCAGCGGTGCCTCGGGGCGCAATGGAGGGCAGGCGATTGTTGGCTACGCCAGCGGGCAGGAACCGTTCGAGCGCCAGCTTGGCGCCGCGCAGGCGCGTCTGGCCTGGGACATGTCCATCGAGGCCATTGCGCTGATTGATGAACGCATTGCACAGTTTGCCATCGACTGTGACCGCGTCGCCGGCTATTTGTACGTCGCCGACTCGGCACGCAAGGCGCGGGCGCTGGAAAATGACATGCAGACGCTGCAACACCGGTTCGGCGTCGACGTCCAGTTCGCCCGTGGCGCGGCGGTGCAGGAGCATATTCAGAGCGCGCGCTACCACGCGTGCGCTTTTGAAAAAATCTCGGGTCATTTGCACCCACTGAAATACGGCCTGGGGCTGGCGCGCGCAGCGCAGGCGCTGGGCGTGCAGATTTTCGAGCACTCGCCGGTGCGCGCACTGGAGCGCGGCGCCACGCTGCTAGCGCGTACCGATCAGGGTTCGGTGCGTGCCAGCTTTGGCGTGCTCGCGGGCAATTGCACGCTGGCCGAATATGGCCCTGGCGTAGCGCCGGATATCGCGGCCCGCATCATGCCGGTGGGGACCTACATCATCGGCACCGAACCCCTGGATGCAGCGCTGTGCGCGCGCCTGATTCCCAGCGGCGCGTCGGTATGCGATAACAACTTTGTTCTCGATTACTTCCGCTTCAGCGCCGACCAGCGCATGCTTTTTGGTGGACGCGTGAGTTATTCGACGCGCACGCCGCGCGCCTTGAAGGCGCGTATGGCGCAGCGTATGGCGGCAGTTTTCCCGCAGCTGCGGGGTGCTGCGGTGGAGTACGTGTGGGGCGGCTTTGTCGACATCAGCATGAATCGCGCCCCCGACTTTGGTCGCCTCGGGAGCAATTTGTATTACCTGCAAGGCTTTAGCGGCCACGGCGTCGCGTTGACCAATCTGGCCGGGCGCGTGCTGGCGCAGTCCATCGCCGGCCAGGCTGAGCGTTTTGACGTCTTCGCGCGGCTGCAGCACCGGCCGTTTCCCGGGGGTTCCCTGTTGCGCACGCCCAGTCTGGTGCTGGGAATGGCTTACCACCGCCTGCGCGACCTGCTGTAGGCACCAGGCTCAGCGCGCGGTGCGCCTGGCCGCCATGGCGCCTTGCGCGCTCAGGATGGCGCGCGCCAAAGCAGGTCCGTGCGCGCGGATTTCGGCCAGTGGCGCGTAGCCATAGCCTATGACCAGGCCGCGCGCGTCCTGGCGCTGCAGGCAGTAGGCGCTGAGTGCGCGGACTGTCAGACCCAGCTGCCCGATGCGCTGCACCAGCGCCACGTCGTCGGTCCCGGGAGGCAGGCGCAGGCACAGGTGCAAGCCTTGCTCTGCGCCCGAAATGTGCGCGTTCTCACCCAGGCAGGGTTGCAGCGCTTCCAGCAGACACTGGCGCCGTTGGGCATAGCTTTGGCGCGAACGCCGCAGCGAACTGGCAAAGTGTCCCAGTTCGATGAACTCGGCCAGCGCCGCCTGCAGTGGCATCTGGCCGGGCCGGTTGAGGTCATAGTGCGCCTGCTTGAAGGCGTCGGTCAGGCGCTTGGGCACCACCAGATAACCCAGTTTCAGCCCCGGATACAAAACCTTGGAAAACGAGCCCATGTAGAGCACGCGTTCGTTCTGGTCCAGTCCGGCCAGCGAGGACAGCGGCGGACCGCTGAAACGGAATTCGCTGTCGTAGTCGTCCTCCAGAATCCAGGCCTTGTGCTTCTGCGCCAACTCCAGCAACTGCTGGCGCCGTGCCAGCGACATGACCGCACCGGTAGGGTACTGGTGCGACGGTGTGGTGTAGATCAGGCGTGGCGCGTGCTTTTCGTCCTCGGTTTGTGGCGCCATACCGTGCTCGTCTACCCGCACGGCGTGCGCCTTCAGCCCGGTGGCCATAAAGGCTTTGACGGCTCCCCAATAGGCGGGATCTTCCAGCCACACCGTGTCGCCATGGTCTCCCAGCAGCAGCGCGCACAACTCCAGCGACTGCTGCGTCCCACTGGTGATGATGACCTGCTCGACCTCCAGCGGCACGCTGCGAAACACGCGCAGATAGTCCGCGACCGCGCGGCGCAGCGGCGCATATCCCCCCGAATAACTGTAGTCCAGCATATCGGGATACGTCATGCGCCAGTGCTTGTTCTGCAGGCGTTGCCACAGGGATACCGGGAAGGCGCTGAAGTCGGCAATGCCAGGCGTGAACGGCTGGATCTCCAGCTGCGTGGCACAAAAGCGCGAGGCCAGCGCCTCGCCACGCGGCGACAAACGTGCCCAGCCGGTCACGCGGTTCTGGTGCGCGCTGCGCACGCTGGCCTTGGGGACAAGGTCGTTCACGAAGGTACCGCTACCGACGCGGCTCAGCAGATAACCTTCCACCGCCAATTGGTTGAGCGCCGCAACGACGGTATTGCGTGACAGGCCCAAGTCTTGCGTCAATTCGCGGCTTGACGGCAGCCGGTCACCGGCAGCAAGCTTGCCACCGAGGATGGCGCGGCGCATGGCCTCGTACAGTTGGCGGTGCAAAGGCATGGCGCTGTGCGCCGTGCGCGCCATGTCGGCGAGCAGGAGTTCGGAAAGCATAGGGTTTTCCAGTAGCAAAAGCGGACAATTGGCACCACTGCGCCGGATTAAATGGCCCCGCGTTGGGTCCAATTCTGCATCACAATGCCTGCAGAAATTCGGAGATTTTGATGAACACAAAGCCCTCACTGGTTTGGCTTCCAGCAGACCACAGGCTGTTGGGAGAAGGCGCTTATCCGATGCCATTTTTGGTGTTGGGCGACAAATACGCGCGTGCCGTAAAAACGCAGGTGCAGGCGCAGCCGGTGCTCTTTCCGCTGTGCGATGCCGATCAAATTGACAGTCTGCTGCCGCTGGTGGACGGCGTGCTGCTGACCGGCTCGCCGTCCAATGTGCACCCCTCGCACTTCGACGCCAGCGTGCTCGACAGCCGTTTGCCCCTGGACCCCCCACGCGACAGCCTCACGCTGCGCCTGGTGCGTGCGTGCCTGGAGCACGCGGTTCCCTTGCTCGGAATCTGCCGGGGTTTTCAGGAGATGAACGTAGCCCTGGGCGGGAGCTTGCATCAGAGCGTGCACACGCTGCCTGGCATGCTGGACCACCGGGATCCGCACGATGCCAGTCCGGACGTGCAGTACGCGCCCAGCCACCGCGTCGATCTGCTCGCAGGTTCGTGTTTGGCGCAATGGGCTGGTGCGGATCAGGCCATGGTGAATTCGCTGCACGGCCAGGGCGTCGATCGATTGGCGCAGGGCTTGCGCGCGCTGGCGTTTGCACCGGATGGCCTGATTGAAGCCTTTGAAGTGGTGGGCGCGAAAAGCTTTGCGCTGGGCGTGCAATGGCACCCCGAATGGAAACCCGAGCAACAGCGTCTGTACGCGGCCCTGTTTGCCGCCTTTGCCCAGGCGTGCCAGGCACGCGCGGCATCCCGCAAAAACGGAAATTAAGCAAGCTGCCCCGCAGCGAGGAGTAGAGCATGAACGAGCCCAAAAGCATGAATTTCAATGAACTGGAGCAGTGGTTGAACGAGCGTCGCGTGACCGAGGTGGAATGCCTGGTGCCCGACTTGACGGGTGTCGCCCGTGGAAAAATCCTGCCGCGCGCCAAGTTCACGGAAGACCGGGGGATGCGACTGCCGCAGGCCATCGTCGCGATGGGGGTCACTGGCGAGTTCCCGGAGAGCGGGCCGTACTACGACGTCATTGAGCCGACCGACAGGGACATGCAGCTGCGTCCCGACCCGTCCACGGTGCGCATCGTTCCCTGGGCCGTGGACCCGACCGCTCAGGTTATTCACGATTGTTTCGACCACGAAGGCAAGCTGGTGCCGTTTGCACCGCGCAGCGTGTTGCGCCGGGTTTGCGAGCTGTTTGCCGCCGAGGGTCTGCAACCGATTGTCGCGCCCGAGTTGGAGTTTTATCTGACCGCGCGCAATACCGACCCCAACACGCTGTTGCGCCCGCCCGTAGGCCGCAGCGGGCGCGCCGAAACCTCGCGCCAGGCGTACAGCATTGACGCGGTGAACGAATTCGATCCGCTGTTTGAGGACATCTACGATTACTGCGACAAGATGGAGCTGAACGTAGACACGCTGATCCATGAAGTGGGCGCCGGCCAGATGGAAATCAACTTCTTCCACGCGCAGCCACTGGGCCTTGCCGACGAAGTGTTTTTTTTCAAGCGCACGGTGCGCGAGGCGGCGATGCGTCACGATATGTACGCGACCTTCATGGCCAAGCCCATCGAGGGTGAGCCCGGCAGCGCCATGCATGTGCACCAAAGCCTGATCGACGTGGCGACCGGGAAAAATGTGTTCAGCGGGCCAGACGGCAAACCGTCCGATACCTTTTTGCATTACATCGGCGGACTGCAGAAGTACATTCCGGCGGCCATGGTGCTGGTCGCGCCGTACGTCAACAGCTACCGTCGCCTGTCGCGCAACACGGCTGCGCCGATCAACATTGAGTGGGGTTACGACAACCGCACCGTCGGTATTCGCTCGCCCATTTCTTCGCCAGCGGCGCGGCGCGTCGAGAACCGGGTCATCGGTGCCGACGCCAATCCCTACGTTGCCATGGCCATGACGCTGGCCTGCGGTTATCTGGGAATCAAGAACAAGATCAAGCCCAAGCCCGAAATGAAAGGCGACGCCTACCTGGCGCCGTATTCCTTGCCCCGCAGCCTGGGCGAGGCGCTGGACTGGCTGCGCAAGGAGTCTGACCTGCACGAAGTGCTGGGCAAGGAATTCATCACCGTGTACTCCGAAATCAAGGAACTTGAATTCGACGAGTTCATGAAAGTCATTTCTCCGTGGGAGCGTGAGCACCTGCTGCTGCACGTCTGATCGCCCTTAACCGAAAGTTTTCACCATGTCGCAAGCCGTAGACACCCGGCACGTTCAGTCCCTGGACAGTGCCCATTTCCTGCATCCGTTTACCGATTTCAAAGACCTGAACACGCGCGGCGCCCGCGTCATCACGCACGCCCAGGACATTTACGTCTGGGATTCCGAGGGCAACCGCATTCTGGACGCCATGAGTGGCCTGTGGTGCGTGAATGCGGGTTACGCCCGTCGGGAACTGGCCGACGCCGCCGCGCAGCAGATGATGACGCTGCCCTACTACAACGCCTTCTTTCAAACCACGAACGTGCCGGCGGCGACCCTGGCGGCCAAGCTGGCGTCGCTGGCGCCCACCGTGGGAGA
>Ga0075019_10000560_pt1 | contig 21401 bp, 24 predicted proteins | sample ColStrG_CSR_2013_FD_71473 | JGI IMG/M metagenome (GOLD analysis project Ga0075019, IMG submission 71473) | Freshwater sediment microbial communities in response to fracking from Pennsylvania, USA - Cold Stream Run_MetaG_CSR_2013 | ecosystem: Environmental > Aquatic > Freshwater > Creek >...
CTGCATCCCTTCTGTATCTGGTCGAGATCCTGTACCGCCCATGCCGGTGCCTCCGGCAATTATCCCGGTGCCCCCTATTCCGCTACCTTCAATTTCCGTTCCGGACTTGGTGTATTTGCAACTAGCCGATGACGCCCATGCCTCTCCACAGGAGGTGGCGAGCACCAAAAATGAAATCATCACTCCCAGATAGGAGTTAATTCGTTTCATTTCCATTGGAAATCTCCGGCTCGCTAAAGTGATACACACCAAAGTTGGCTCTATACACGGCGTCTTGATGTCCTTTATCGCGTTGTTGAAGTTCGGCAGCACGTTTGTTGATTGAATGCAGTGCTCTCATGCCAACTGTGCGCGAGTATTCTGCCAGTTCTTTGCTCGACTCCGCGCTCAATTTGTCATAGAAGACACAACGTTCAAGAAACGACGGGGACACACCGGCCAGGTTGTGTACGGTAGCTGCCAAATGATCGTGAATATTCTGACCGAAATAAAATATCTTCTCTTCCATCCCCTGCGGCTGAACGAATGCATCGGCACACAAATGTACTCGGTCTTCTTTGTCCAAGGTCACAATACCTTGACGCAACCATTCATCCAAAACCACCCGTGCGCGAAAATCCTTGCTGACTGACTGCACCAGGGATTCAAATGATCGATTCGAACCTTTGTTTGCCAATCGTTGCAGCGGGATAGGCACACCCAGTTCGTCCAGGTATTCAGTGTGCCCGCTCCAGATAGTGAGCAGCAAAGCACTCATGGACGCATGTTGCGAAAGACTGATCTGCGATTCCGGCTCATTTCGTAATCGATTCACCTCGCGTCTATGTATCCCGGTCAGTAAACTGATACGACTGTCGGTCTGAGGTTTGGCGGCGAGCTTGAACTGGTTTTCCGCTACATTCACATATGCTGATCTCACCATGTCACAAAATATTTGAAACGATATGCCGTGGGATAGTAACAACCGAACCAATGGGCGTAGCAAGTGACGAATTGCGGCCGCCATAAGCTGGTGGGATTCTCGTGTAGGAATATTTTGGGTTTTCATTTGGCTATCGAGCTATAGAAACTTGAACCAAGTCTAACATGTAAAATCACTTGACGTGTGTATTTTTCACACGTATTGTTCTATCCGTGTGAAAAATACACACGTGATTTACTCAAGAATTAGGTTCAACATACAGCTAAATCGTTAGCGCAAAATCTCAGGATCATTAAATACATCGGACATAAGTTAAGGAACGCATCATGTTAAGCGAAAAATATACTGCAAGATTGACGGCTGCATTGCTCTTGGTTGGAGCTTCCACGCTCCCATATGCTGTCCAAGCTGCGACAGTTTCGATAGCGCCTTTGACTACGGTCGTTCCGACAGCAGGAACGCCGGTAGTTTTTTCAGCACAAGCTGAAATTGAAACTCCTGAGTCAAAAGTCATTAAGTTAGTAGAGAGACCCGAGCATCTTGAGATAATGGAGTTTGAAGCTTCGGAAACACCCGAGACTCATTAATCCAGGTTAAGGTCGATCATGAAAAAAACCGTATTAGCCGTCAGCCTGATTGCCGCAATTGCAGCAGCTCAGGTAACGCATGCAGAAGAAACTGGCAAGTTTAGCCTTGAAACAGGCATGGACTATAACACCGGCAATTACGGTGGCTCGCAATCTACCGACGTGATGTATGTTCCCTTTACCGGCAAATATCAAGGTAAGTCATGGACTTTAAAATTGACGGTCCCTTATCTTCAAATCACCGGTCCTGGAAACGTGATCAACGTCATAAACGGCGTAGCGATCACGCCGGATACCGCTATAAATTCTCCTGTCACCCGATCTGGCCTGGGAGATGTGATAGCCGCCGCCACTCATAATATCTACAACGGTGGTACCTCAGGTTTGCTGGTAAACCTCACTGGCAAGATCAAATTTGGCACGGCAGACAGAACTCAGGGTATGGGTACTGGAGAGAATGATTACTCAGCCCAATCGGATATTTTTCAAACATCTGGAAAACTGACCACTTTTGGAACACTGGGTTATCGGGTGTATGGCAGTCCACCCGGTTATGCACTGAGCAATGCCATTTATGGCTCTTTGGGTGGCAGTTATAAATTCGGGCAGGAAACACATGGTGGGCTGATGCTCGATGCGGGACAAAAAATCACTACGACCGGATCGACCCACGCAAAAGCCATTCTCTTTGCCAATCAAAAACTGGACAAGAATTGGAAGGCTCAGGGTTATATGCTTAAAGGTTTTACGAATAGTGTTCCTGATCGGGGTGGAGGTGCCTCGGTTGCATATCTTTTTTAGTGTGACCCGCAGACAAGTTTGATGAACCAGCCAGCCCCAACACCACCCTACAAATTGTAGCTTCGATATCTTTTGAAAGTCATTATGCAAAACAAATTCACTTTGCACTGCATCACTTGGCAATCCAGCGCCTCAATTTTGCATGAAGTTCGAATGGCGGCATACATGATGGGCTTGCTGAAACTGGCAGAAACCCTGACAGACAAAGAAGATGAGCAGCGTCATCATGCACTGGTATTAAGCCAAACCGGAAAAGCCCTTGCTTGCGCAAGGATCACATTGGATGGAAAAATCGAACGCCTGGCGGTTCTGCCACGTGAAAACAGTGCCGAAATAGAATCAGCCCTGAAATTGGCGGCCATGCTAGAGGCGAATAGACCTTCTCATTACGCATGAAACATCAACGTCAGTTTGCAGCAATTTAATAATGGATTCTCAATAGAATTTAAACCCGAAGCCCAATGAATACTTCATCAAAACCGGAGGCAAAGAATCATTCCGATCAACTGCGCTGGATGGTCTTTATCGGTATGGTGGGCGCCGTTACGTTCGGAGGATATTTTGTGTTATATCCGCAAACGTTATTCAAACCGGGCGAACGAATATTCGATCTGGGCTATAACCTCGGCCTGGCGGGCGGTTTGATGATGCTCGTACTTTTGCTTTATCCGTTACGCAAGCGGGTAAAGTTTTTCGCAAACCTAGGTGTCCTTCCGGAGTGGTTCAAGTGGCATATGGTGCTGGGGATACTCGGCCCGCTGACCATCGTCTTTCATTCCACCTACCATGTATATATCCCTTTCATCCACCCTGCCGGTTCGCCGAATGCAGCGGTAGCGATGTTATGCATGTTGCTGGTGTCGGGTAGCGGTACGTTTGGACGATTTTTCTATACCAAGATACATCGCGGCCTCTACGGCAGGCAGACTACGGTGAACGAATTGCGTGCCGCTTTGGAGCAGGCGAGAGAAGTTAAATCGGTCTTCAGCTTCGCTCCCAACGTTGAGAAGACACTCGAGGAATTCAGTACTCGTGCCAAAATTTATGGCCAGGGATCGGGTTATGGTTTTATCAACTTTATCAAAGTGTGGAATCAGGCATCGGCACTTTCAAGTGCACTGCCTAAAGAAATCCACCAGATCATGTTTGCGCAAACCAAGGGAGAAAGCTTCAATAGAGAACAACTAGCGAGTATGGAAACGCTGTATCGGGAATATCGCGAACAAATCACGGCTTACCTCAGAGCTGTTCGTGACGCCGCGCAATTCCGCACTTATGAAAAATTATTCTCCTGGTGGCACATCTTTCATATCCCGCTGGTTTATATGATGGTGTTCAGTGCGCTCTATCATGTGTATGCAGTACATGCCTATTAATTTCAGAGCAAAAATAATATCCGAGCTGATTCGCTCGGTCGCAATGCTATGTCTGTTGTTTGTATTCCCCATACAGGCAGAGGCAAATAAATTGCTAATGCCGGGTGATGTCATCTCAGGACACGCCAAGGAGGAAGAGAATTGTGAAAAATGCCATAAGCAGTTTGACAAGGGGGCGCAATCCCAGCTTTGTGCAGATTGCCACAAGCAAGTGGGCAAGGATATCGCAGAAAAACGCGGCTACCACGGTCGCCTGGATGCAGGCATGGCATGCAAGGAATGCCACCCGGATCACAAGGGGCGCAATGCCAAGATTGCCGAATTCGATCATGCCAGATTCGACCATGCCAAAACCAACTATCCACTAAAGGGCGCTCACTTAAAAGAAAAGGTCAAGTGCACCGATTGCCACCAGGCAGGCAAAAAATATCGCGATGCACCCGGCTACTGTAACGAGTGTCACAAAAAAGATGACAAGCATAAAGGCGGCTTGGGCACCGATTGTGCAAAATGCCACATCGAAAAAGACTGGAAGACCACCGGCTTCGATCACAACAAGACCAAATTCAAATTGTTGGGCAAACACGCAGATGTGAAGTGTGCCAAGTGTCACCTCGACAACAAGTTCAAAGACACCTCTCTCTTCTGTAACTCATGTCATAAAAGTGACGACAAACACAAGGGTAAGCTCGGACCGAAGTGCGAGTCTTGTCACACGGAGAAGAGCTGGAAGGAAATCCTTTTTGATCACAACAGAAATACCAAATATCCGCTACTGGGTAAACATACGGAAGTGAAGTGTGACAAGTGCCACATCGACAACAAGTTCAAGGAGACACCCAAAACTTGTAGCACCTGCCACAAAAAAGATGATGGCCAGGCTCACAAAGGGCAGTTCGGAACGAAATGCGAAACATGTCATATCGAGAAAAATTGGAAAGAAATCACTTTCGATCATGACAAAGCGACCACTTATCCTTTGTTAGGCAAACACAAACCAGTCAAGTGTGCGGCATGCCACAAGGGCGACCTGTACAAGGACAAATTACCGATCAAATGCAATGCCTGTCACCGGAAAGAAGACGAAAAAGTTCACAAGGGAAACTTTGGTCCGAAGTGCGAATCTTGTCACGTCGAAAGAAATTGGAAGGAAATTCTTTTTGATCATGACAAACAAACCCAATACCCCCTCCTCGGAAAACACAAACAGGCGAAGTGTGACAGCTGCCACAAGGGAGACTTGTTCAAGGAAAAATTACCGCAAAACTGTTTTTCTTGCCATGAAAAAAATGACAAGCACCAAAACCAGGAAGGCAGGAAGTGCGAGTCTTGCCATAACGAGAAATCCTGGAATACGACCTCATTTAACCATAGCAAAATATCGACGTTCCCGCTGCTAGGACGCCATGCGCTGGTGGAGTGTAAAAAATGCCACGCCGCAGCAACATTTAAAGACGCAAAGTCCGATTGCTGGTCGTGTCACGAAAACGAGGATGTACACAAACGCAAACTGGGTACGGAATGCAAGACTTGCCATAACACACGCAATTGGAAATCGTGGGATTTTGATCACAATGAAACCAACTTCAAGCTGGACGGACCGCACAAAAAGTCCGCCGGCAACTGCTACCTGTGCCACAAACAACCGATGAACAAGAAAGTATTGTTGCCGACGACTTGCGAGTCTTGCCATGATCGGGATGACGTGCATAACGGCAACTTTGGCGATCATTGTGAACGTTGCCATGAAGGCGACGATTGGAAACATTTCAAGATCGGTGTGGCGATTACAGGCAAGAAATAATCGAAATGGTGTTGGCTAATTGCAGTTAATTTAGAGCGGGGTGGATCATGCTAGAACTGGGACGAGTATCGGGCAATATGCTTGCCATGATGTTGATTGTGATTTCAATGCAGGCGATGGCAGAGACACCACTTGCCGGGCGCGACTTCGATCACACTGCCACCGGATTCCCTCTAATTGGTGGCCATGCCACGGCGGCCTGCGAGACTTGTCACGTCGCCGGAGTATTCAAGGGTACGGCCAAGACTTGCGACGGTTGTCATGCGTTGGGTAAGCGCGTGGTAGCGACGCCAAAATCCACCAGCCACATCGTGACCGATGCGCCTTGTGAAACTTGCCATTTCAATACTTCGACTTTCCTGGGCGCGCGCTTTAATCACGGAACGGCAATACCCGGGCAATGCGTGACCTGTCATAACGGCAGGCAGTCTACCGGCAGACCGGCAAGCCACAACGTAGGGATAAAAGCGACCGACTCCTGTGATCACTGTCATAGGTCCTATGCCTTTCTTCCGGCAAGCTGGAACCATGTCGGAGTGGTGCCGCATAGCTGCGATAGTGCAGGTTGTCACGTGGCTGGCGCCAATCAGTATTACAAACCGGCAAACCACCAGACCACGCCCTATTTGGGCAGGAATACTTATTATTGTGACGAGTGCCATAACTTTTTTTCCTGGCTGCCCGGTATGTTCATCCATGACCGGCCGTCGACCTCAGGGATTTGTATGGGATGCCACGACGGGGCAACTATCGCACCGGGAAAAAACACTGGCCATATCAACACCACTGCCGATTGCAACACCTGTCACAAAACCACCACTACCTGGCTTGGGGCAAGCAATCATTCCGGCGTCACTGCCGGAATCTGTGGAACATGTCATAACGGCTCGACTGCGAAAGGCACAATCAACGCTCCTGGGCTACATATCCCTCTCACGGCCGGGGGAAATCCGAACTGTGACTGGTGTCATGTCAGCACCATAACGTTTACAGCATTTGCGATGAACCATGCAGGCATCACGAGCTGCAATATTTGCCATGCATCCACATCACCCTATACCGTGAACACAAAAGTGCAAACCGGCATCAACCATCACGGGTCAACAACGGGACAAGACTGTTCGAATTGCCACACAAGTTTCAACACATGGAATAACTAGAACCTGGCATCTGCCGAAGCCATATAGGGTCCCAAAAACATGAACCTGAAACTAGCTAGTTTTATTGCAGTGTGGTCGACAGTGACCTGTTTCTCCTTTGAGAATGCGATGGCCCAACCACTCGATGATGTGAGTCTGGAATTTCAAAGCCAGGGAATCGTCGCCACCATCCGCTTGACCGGACCGGTACAGTACCTGCGCCATTTTCCGGAGAGCCACGGCAAGACGCTGGAGATCTATTATGGCCGTGTGCAGGATGTAAGCAGTGCCGAGACATGGATCGATGACGAAGTACGCAAATCTCCTCCATCCGGGCTCATTCCCAGTTTCACGGTGACGACACGCGACCAGTTAACCAAACCGAAGTTGGTGATCGAGTTCGCACGTGAGGCCGAGTTCAGCGTCGCAGCAGGCAAGGACAACCGCAGTCTCCTGATTACGATCCGTCCAGACAAAAAACCTGTGAGTACCGGCCCCCTGCCATTTCTGCCAACGATCAAACCGGAAGCGCAGCCTGCTGAAGGAGTGACGTTAAAGCCCGAAGATGCCGCTGCGGCACAGATAAATCAGCAAGCACGCGCCTTGATGATCAAGGGTCATGATGCGCTGGCTGCAAAAAACAATGAAACAGCATTGGATGTGCTGAACAAGCTGCTGCTATTGCCGCCCAATGATTACACCCAGGATGGACAGGAATGGATAGGGGTGGCACGCGAGCGTAGCGGTCAGCCCGACAAGGCCAAGGTCGAATATGACCTTTATTTGCGGTTGTACCCGGAAGGCGACGGGGCCGCACGCGTGGCACAACGCCTCGAGGAATTATCCGGAACCGGCGGTGCGAGTACGCCGATGACGGTTGCAAACACAGGAAGAAAACCGGCACCCAGCTTGATGACTTTCGGCAGCATCTCATCGCGTTATTACTTCGGCACAAGCAGGATTTTGACAACGAACACTTTCAACGGCGCGACCACGACTGATCCGTTTTCGTTGACCGACCAATCCATGCTCATCACCAGCGTGGATCTTTCTGAGCGTTATAGGGATGAGAAGTATGACAGCCGCTTGGTGTTCCGCGATGTGAACACCAAGAATTTTTTGTCCAATCAACCCAGTCTCGACAGGGTAAGCGCAGCCTACGGTGAGATCAAGGGCCGCGTGCAGGATTTCCTGATGCGTGCGGGACGTCAATCGTCCATGGGTGCCGGGGTATTGGGACGTTTCGATGGCCTCGCCGGCTCTTATGGAAATCCGCAGGATATGCGTGTGAACGGTGTGGCAGGGTCGCTGGTGGATTATTCGCCGGGCAGCAAACCTCTGTTCTTTGGTGCCAGCGCGGATAGAGGGGCATTCTCTTTCTATGGCATCAATCAAACACTGGAAGGTGTACAGGATCGTCAGGCCATCGGAACGGAATTCCGCTATTTCGACGACAAGAAGAATGCATATGGACTACTGGACTACGATACCTATTTCAAAGAGTTGAATGCGGCACAGTTCATGGGCATGAGCAAAGGGATGACGCTGCTGCCCGATAGCACGTTCAGCTTTATGTTGGATCATCGCAAGACTCCTTCCCTTAGCGTCCGCAATGCTTTGAATGGCGCGACCACTTCGTCGGTCAATGATCTGCTGCAAACCATGTCGGTCAGCAGCTTGCGCGATCTGGCGATGGCGCGCACTGCCACATCGAACATGGGCCAGGTGGGTATCACGCTTCCCTTCCGCGAAAAATGGCAGGTAGGCGGCGATTTCCGTTTGACGAACACAACAGGTTTGCCGTCCAGTGGCACACCCATACTTCCAACTAGCAGCAGCACCCCGCAAGTAGGCTTCATTGCAGCCATGCCTGGTCGCGGGCTGGAAAAAAGCATGACCGGACAGATTATCGGTAGCAGTCTTTACAGGCAAGGAGACATCTGGTCAGGCAGTCTCACATTCAGCACCAGCAGCTCAACGAACGGCCATTCCCTGTTCTTTTACAACCATACACAAATCAACAGCGGCTGGATGATCGATACGACGCTGCAACTATCAAACTATAAAGACCAGTTCGGCGGCACGACAACACAAGCGATGCCGATGTTGCGCGGCTCGTATCGTTTCAGGGAACGATTTACTTTCGATGCGGATTGCGGTTACCAGAAAATCGACTACAGCGGGGCGCAAAGCAGCAGCAAAAACCAACGTCTCTTTTTTTCGGCAGGTCTGCGCTGGGATTTTTAGCGCGTGCAGCAGTGAAACTGCACCCCCAGTGTTTGAATAATCCGGGGAAATTGGAAGTCTAATTTGATATCCAGGTTCAGAAGGAGTATTTTGCTGCAGTTGCAACAGTGCACGGACATGTCGTGCATCAAACGAATGAAGGGAGATCCACTATGAAAATTTTTCTGATCGCAGTGGCAGCAGTTGCTGTCTTTGTTACCGTCCCGGCTTTTGCTGCCGATGTTGGCATATCGCTCAACATCGGCCAGCCCGGCTTCTATGGACGACTCGATCTCGGTGATTATCCACAGCCACAGGTGATCTATCGCCAACCCATCGCAATCGAACAAGTGCCTTTGGAGCGTACACCGATCTATTTGCGCGTCCCCCCTGGTCATGCCAAACATTGGCGCAAATACTGCCATGAATACAATGCCTGCGGCGAACGTGTCTTCTTTGTGCAGGACAACTGGTACAGCCACGAGTATGTGCCGAGATATCAGGAGCAGCATCGTGATCGGCTCGATGAACGCCGTGACGAACAACGCGATGATAGACGTGACGAGCGCAGAGACGACCGGCATGACAACCGCAGAGATGACCGTCGCGATGACAATCGAGACCGCGATCGCTAAAGCAGGATAGCCAGCCCTCATAAGTCATTAAGGAATTGGTCTGGTCGAAATGAATGGCGGTGGGCGACTCTGCGCGGCCTGGTTGCACCAAAACGGGCATCTCGCTGAATACGCAAAATCCTTGCACTCTCGCCGTATCTCTTGAAAATCGACAGCAACTTCGCGGCAGTTCAGGCTTTGCTCTGTTGTCCGACACGATATCATGTATGGTGACGAGAACAAGCCAGTTCGGCACATAAGATTGTAATGACGACTATATCTGAGTACTTGCTTGGTCATTGGCTGACACTTCATGGTCTGATTGTGACCGGTGGGTTGGCCTTCTATGTCACCACCTCGCATACCTTGCATCTGCGGCGCCACCCGACGGCCGCCATCGCCTGGGTCGTTGCACTCTTTTTGTTGCCTTATGTGGCACTCCCTCTATATCTGATTTTTGGTATTCGCAAGGTTAAAACAAGCCGGACAGCAGTCCAGCAAAAGGAGTTGACGAGCTCCGATCTGGACGGGTTGAGGGCTCGCACCCAGCAGCTTGCAGCCATCATGTCGCTTCCAGCCGCATCTCATTACCATAACCTGTGCATCCACAATGATGGCGCGCAAGCACTGCAAGCGCTGCAACACATCATAGACAGTGCGACGCATACCATCGACCTGTGCACTTTTGTGTTCGCGCGCGATGAGCTGGGTGAACAGATCACCCGCAACCTCAAGCGCCGCGCCCGAGAAGGGCTACGGGTAAGGGTATTGATCGATGGAGTGGGCGCCTATCTGGGTGGACATGTTCAGTTTAAGGATATGGCTGATGCAGGAATCCATGTGGCGTTGTTCATACCGCCGTTGCGCTCGTCTTTGCGCGGCCGAACCAATCTGCGCAATCACCGCAAAATGGTCGTGGCAGATAGCAAGTATTTATGGTGCGGAGGCAGAAATCTTGCTGCCGAGTATTTTGAAGGTGTCGCGGCGTCTTTACCCTGGGTCGATTTGAGTTTTGACCTGCAAGGCGCCCTGGCCGGGCAAGCGCAGCAGCAGTTTGAACGCGACTGGCGATTCGCGACACACGATACGGCTCCCGATCCGGTTGTTGCGATCGACCCGGAATTGCTTCCCGACTCAGCCATAGGACAACTGATCGCAAGCGGTCCGGACCAACTGGACGATACGTTCTACACCTTGTTGGTGTCGGGCTTCTTCCTGTCGCGCAAACGCATACTGGTGGTTACGCCTTATTTTGTTCCCAACCTTATCTTGCTGATGTCACTGACACTGGCGGCGCGGCGGGGTGTCAGAGTCGATCTGCTCATGCCGAAAAAATCCAACCATCGTCTTGCGGATTTTGCACGGCACCGCTCGCTGCGCGAACTGACCTCGGCAGGCGCGCATGTATGGTTTTTGCCGCAGATGATCCACGCCAAAGCAGTGGTGATCGATGACGATCTCGCGCTGGTAGGCTCGGCCAACCTCGACGAACGCAGTTTGTTCTTGAACTATGAATTGATGATCGCGTTCTATGAGCCGACTGACGTAAAGCGTTACGCCGCATGGATCGAGCGGCAGCGCAACGCAGCCGAGCTGTATCGTGCCCAGCCGCCCAGATTGTGGCAAGAGATCGCGGAAGGTCTACTGCTATGGCTGGCTTTTCAGCTATGACTCGCAGTTGATCGGGATAAAGCGTCAGCGCACGCCTTCACTCCTTTTTCACCTTGGCGCACCGTCATCCCGAGCACCCCGGTGGTTATACATCAGTGGCTTGACAACACGACTACTTGACGGTTGCAGAGCCTGCTTTGCACGCAACTTCGTCCTGCGAACCGGTGCCGCCGGAACAACCGATCGCGCCGATGATCTTGCCTGCCTCAACCAGAGGTATGCCGCCGCGGGAAGCGATGACGCCGTCCAATGTCGCGACATACGGCATATTGTTTACCTGGACCGCATACTCAAACACCTTCGTTTCACGCCGGAAATTCACCGACGCGCGAGCCTTGTGTTCGGCGATCTGGATCGAGGCCAGTTGCGCACCGTCCATGCGTTGGAATGCAACCAGATTCCCGCCAGAATCCACCACGGCAATATTCAGCTTCCAATCATGTTTTTTGGCTTCAGCCAAGGCTGCCGAGAGGGCAACCGAGGCTCGTTCGAGTACGATCGGCGTCCCATAGGGCACATCGAACGGCATCTTGTCCGGAATGTTATCCATGGGATTGGGTTGTGGCTCCTGTGCAAAGCTTGAGCCTGAGACTAGCAAAGCAGTGCAAAAAAAAGCGATGAATCTGGCAAGGTAATGTGTCATGGCAGTTCTACTCCTTTAGGTAGTACGTTAAGGTTTCTTTGAGAAATGCAGATTTAGCTTCTGAAAAATCATATTGATCACTTTGAATACCGAGGCAGATACCCGGATGGCAAGACCCGACAAAATATTATTCTAGCTTGAGTAACATCTTGATATGCGGTAGCCCCGCATCCATGAACACCTCGCCTTGCTCGACAAAGTCAAAGCGGTGATAAAAAGGAACGGCGTGAGTTTGCGCATCCACATCCACCTGCGGGTAATCATGCGTCAGCGCGTAATTCAACAAGGCCTCCATGATCGCTGTGCCGACTTTCTTCTTGCGCCATTGCGGCAAGACCGAGATCCGCCCGATATGCCCGTTGGGTAATATCCGTCCGCATCCGATCGCATCGCCCTGATGGCTTAACGCCAGCGCATGACGACAAGTTGCATCGTGCTCGTCCCATTCCAAATCGTCAGGCACACCCTGCTCTTGAATGAACACGGCGCTGCGTATCGCTTTCAGCAGCGGTTCCCCGTCGTGCCAACACACCAGACTGACGGTAAAAGGTTGACTCATGATCGTTCCCTCATGCAAAAATTTCGACAGAAATACCCGCTGAAACCAAATCAAACAACTCGGTCAAGTCTTCATTGTTCATCCTGATACATCCATGCGAACCGGGTGCCCCCAAGACTACCGAGTCGGGCGTGCCGTGAATGTAAATGTAGCGGCGCATCGTATCGCTTTCGCCAAGGCGGTTGAACCCCGTTTCACAACCCGACAACCAGAGGATGCGTGTCAATATCCAATCACGACCGGGAAAGCGTGCGCCCAATTCCGGGGTATATCTCTCACCCGTGTCGCGGCGCCCCACAAAAACCGTATTGACCGCACAGCCTTTACCGATCTTGGCTCGCACGACATGTTTGCCGCGCGGCGTGCAGTAACTACCGCATCTCTCCCCCGCTCCCTGCGCAGCCGTTGAAACCGCGTAACGGTGCAACAATTTTTCCGCCGCATCAAATAGTTCGAGTTGTTGCGTGGCGATATGGATCTGGATTTTCATTGTGCCTTTTTCTGAGCACGACGTAGCGCAAAAAAATGACTAAGCTTGTCTCCGCACGCGTCCGCCAATACACCGCCTGACACCGCCGTATGATGATTCAACGACTGCAGCGAAAAGGCATTGAAGACGCTACCGCAGGCTCCCGTTTTAAGATCGCTCGCACCATACACCAATCGCGCCAATCGCGCATGCATGATCGCCCCGGCACACATCAGACACGGCTCCAGCGTCACATAAAGTTCGCAACCCACCAGCCGGTAATTACCGACCGTTCTGGCCGCTTCGCGCAAGGCCTGCATCTCGGCGTGGGCGGACGGATCATGGTTAGTGATCGGCGTGTTGTACCCCCGCCCGATGATAACTCCGTCTTTGACCACCACCGCACCGACCGGTACCTCGTCCATCGCCTGGGCATGATCGGCCAAATTCAGGGCATGCAGCATGTACTCGGCATCTGTCATAAAACACACTTCCAAAATGGGCTGCCACCGTAGCACAACTAAGTTCGTTTGAGGAGATAATAAAGGCTTGCCTTGGCGGGCAATTTTGCACAGAATCACACACCTTAAGCGAGCTTATAAATGCCAAAAAACAACCTGACCGATTTCTCTTCACCCTCCACCAGCGGACTCACCTTTACTCTCTCGGCGCTGCGCGGCAAGCATCTGGTGGTTTATTTTTATCCGAAAGACAACACCCCCGGATGCACCACGGAAGCACAGCAGTTCCGTGACTTGTATCCGGAGTTCCAGAAAGCCGACTGCGAGATCGTAGGCGTTTCTCGCGACACGCTCAAATCCCACGAAAACTTCAAAGCCAAGTTCGGCCTGCCCTTCGAGTTGCTCTCGGACACGGATGAAGCGGTATGCACGCTGTTCGGCGTGATGAAATTGAAGAACATGTACGGCAAACAGGTGCGCGGCATAGAACGCAGCACTTTTGTCTTCGATAAATCGGGAGCATTGCGCCATGAGTGGCGCGGTGTCAAAGTCCCGGAGCATGCTCAACAAGTGCTCGAGTTCGTTCAGTCGCTCAACTAAAAGGTAATCCTTCATGCCACCACGTAAGAAACCAGCCGCCAACGACAAGCATACCAAACTCTTCGTGTTGGACACCAACGTCCTGCTGCACGACCCGACCAGCTTGTATCGTTTCGAGGAACACGACATCTGCCTGCCGATGTTCGTGCTGGAAGAACTGGACAACAAGAAGAAGGGGATGACCGAAGTCGCGCGGAATGCCCGCCAGGCGAGCCGCTTCCTGGATCAGATCGTCAGCGACGCGCCGCGCAATATCGAAGAAGGCATCGCACTCAATTCCGATGCGCACAAGAACTGCTCCGGGCGTTTGTACCTGCAAACCAGTTTCGTCAAATACGAACTGCCGCAGAATCTGGAATTGGGAAAGGCAGACAATGCGATCTTGGGTGTGATCATCGGCTTGCAGCAAATGCAGCCGGAACGCGCGGTGATCCTCGTCAGCAAAGACATCAACATGCGCATCAAGGCGCGCGCGTTGGGATTGGAAGCACAGGATTATTTCAACGACAAAGTGCTGGAAGACAGCGACCTGCTTTACACCGGAGTGCTGCCGCTGCCCGATGATTTCTGGGACCGGCACGGCAAGGACATGAAGTCCTGGCAGAAAGAAGGCCACACTTATTATCAGATACACGGGCCATTGTGTGCGGCATTCTTCAGGAACCAGTTCATCTATAAAGAAGACGACACACCGTTCTATGCCATCGTGCTGGAACAAAATGACCAGACCGCGCTGTTGCGCACCCTCACCGATTACACCCACAGCAAGAACAACGTGTGGGGCATCACCGCGCGGAACCGGGAACAGAATTTCGTGCTCAATTTGTTGCTCGATCCCGAGATCGATTTTGTCACCCTGCTGGGCCAGGCAGGCACGGGCAAAACTTTGCTGACCTTGGCAGCCGGATTGTGGCAGACTTTGGAAACCAAGCTCTATTCCGAGATCATCATCACGCGCGTGACCGTTCCGGTAGGTGAAGACATCGGTTTCCTGCCCGGCACCGAGGAAGAAAAGATGAATCCCTGGATGGGCGCATTGGAGGACAATCTGGACGTGCTGAACAAACCGGAAGATGAAGGCGGCGACTGGGGACGAGCGGCGACGCGGGACTTGATTCGTTCGCGCGTCAAAGTAAAATCGCTCAACTTCATGCGCGGCCGCACTTTCTTGAACAAATACCTGATCATCGACGAGGCGCAGAATCTCACGCCCAAACAAATGAAGACCCTGGTCACGCGCGCCGGTCCGGGCACTAAAGTGGTGTGCATGGGCAACATTGCCCAGATCGACACCCCTTACCTGACCGAAGGCAGTTCGGGCCTGACTTATGTGGTGGACCGGTTCAAGGGATGGGAGCACGGCGGACACGTGACCCTGATGCGCGGCGAACGCTCGCGTCTGGCAGACCATGCAGGCGAGGTACTTTAAACCTTGAGTGAGCCGATCAAAAAATCCGATGCCGAATGGCGCGAACAACTGACACCTGAGCAATATCGGGTGGCACGCCAGTGCGGCACAGAACCGGCATTCACCGGCATTTACTGGGATTGCCATGAGGATGGCATGTATCGCTGCATATGCTGCAACAGCGTGTTGTTCAACTCGTCGGCGAAATTCGATTCGGGATCGGGCTGGCCCAGTTTCTGGCAGGCGGAACATGCCGAGCATGTGCTCGTCCGGCGCGACACCAGTCACGGCATGGTGCGCGATGAGGTCTGCTGCAAACAATGCGGTGCACATTTGGGCCATGTCTTTCCGGATGGTCCGCAACCGACGGGGCTGCGCTTTTGCATCAATTCCGCCGCCCTCACACTGGACAAACACTAACCGCACCCGCCAAATATGAAACTGCTCTCCGACCTATTTCCCATTCTGCTGTTTTTCATTGCGTTTAAAACGCATGGCATCTACGTCGCCACCGGGGTCGCCATGTTCGCCACGCTGGTGCAGATCATCTGGTGCAAGTACAAACACGGCAAGGTCGACACCATGCTCTGGATCAGTTTTACCGTTGTCGGCGTATTCGGCAGTGCGACGCTGCTGCTGCACAATGAGATGTTCATCAAACTCAAGCCCAGTGTGTTGTACTGGATGTTTGCCGGGATACTGCTGGTCTCCAACCTGGCCTTCAAAAAGAATCTGATGCGCAGTTTGCTGCATGAAAAAATGGCTTTGCCGGTCCATGCTTGGAATCGTCTGAACCTGATCTGGAGTCTGTTTTTCGGTGTGCTGGGCTTCATCAATCTGTATGTCGCGTTCAATTTCTCGACCGATACCTGGGTGGACTTCAAACTGTTTGGCTTTACCGGACTGATGCTGGTATTTATCATCGGACAAGGGATATGGCTAGTGAAATATCTCGACGAAAAGAAGGAACACAATTAGCCCGGCCCTCTCACCTATCAGCTAAAAGGGACGCCTAAAGTGCGTCCCTTTTTATTTGAATGTGTATCCCAGCACCAACCCATCATGTGACGAAGCTGCGCTATGCATCGGCAATTGAAATAGGCGATCGGCCTAGACAACAAAAAAGGACACCCGCAGGTGTCCTTTCAATATCGTGCTGCAACAGCTAACGTGGTTTATTCCACTTTGGCACTGGCCATCAGATCAGCGATCGCTTTCTGTATGGCTTGTTGTTGCAAGCGCTGCTGGAACTGGGGTTTGACTTCGTCAAAAGCAGGCACCTTGAGCGGACGCTCATCATCCAAGCGGATGACATGCCAGCCGAACTGAGTTTGCACAGGCGTCTTGGTGTATTCACCCTTTTTCAAGGTTTGCAGGGCTTGCGCAAAAGGAGGGACAAAATAACTCGGCACGACCCAACCCAATGAGCCGCCCTTGGCACCTGATCCGGTATCTTTGGATTGGGCAGCCAGCTTGTCGAATTTAGCCTTTTTGCCCAACTGCACAATGATCGCCTTGGCCTGATCTTCCGTTTCCACCAGAATATGCCGAACGCTGTATTCCTTGTCGCCGACTTTGGCTTTGAATGTTTCGTATTCCTGCTTGAGTGCTTCGTCCGTGATCGGATTTTTCTTCATGTAGTCGGCCAAGTAAGCATTGATCAGCACCGACTGCCTAGCCATGTCCATATCTTGTATCACCTCAGGCGACTTATCCAGCTTGAGCTTGGCGACTTCCTGCAGCATCAATTCGCGCTTGATCAGATTCTCGCGAATGTTCTTGCGCAATTCTGGAGTGTCAGCCTGACCCTGGGTCACCTCCGCTTTAACGGCCGCATCCACCCGCGACTGCGGAATAGAAACACCATTCACCATCGCAGCCGACTTATCCTCGGCATAAGCCGGATTGAAGACCAACGCGCCCAAGATTGCCAATGCTGCCAGTTTCTTTGTATTCGACATTACCCGATCCTTTTTCAAAAAAATTATTCTATCTCGCCCGGCGTTTTTGCGTCAATGGTAAGCGCGTGTATATCCCGTTCCATCATCTCAGCCAGCGCGGAATATATCATACGGTGACGATTCATTTTGTTCTTGCCCTCAAATTCAGTGGATATGATTTGTAACAAAAAATGACCACCACCGGTTCGCGCGCCCGCGTGCCCGGCGTGTTTGTGGCTCTCGTCCACGATCTCCAATCGAACCGGATCGAGCACCGCCAAGCGTTGCTTCATCAATAAAATGCGGTCCGTCATGCCGGGAAGGTCCTTCTGAACGGTCGCACTTGTACGTCCTCGTACACACCTGCCGCCACATAAGGATCGTCATTCGCCCAATCTTTTGCGGTTTGCAACGAGGCGAATTCCGCCACGATCAAGCTACCGGTAAAGCCCGCTGCTCCGGGATCGACCGCATCGATGGCAGGGAAAGGTCCCGCCAATATCAATCGTCCCTGATCCTGCAAAGCTTGCAAACGCGCCAGGTGCGCAGGGCGCACCGAAAGACGCCGCGCCAGACTATTCTGAACATCTTTTCCGACAATTGCATACAGCATTGGATTCTCCAAAGTTTAATGGGTACAAAAAAATTCACGAATAGGATTGAACAATATCAGGAAATAACTATGCCCAGCTCCGTACACAACTTGGCCACTATCGCCCGCAGTTCAACAACCTCGGCATCCAGCTTCGCCACGTTGGCCTTGAGTGCGGCGATCTCGCTCACCGTCACATCGCCAACCGGAGCCGCCATATCATGGGGTTCGATCGCCGGCATGCCGGAGAGCAGATGTGCCCAGCGGTTTTCACGCGCGCCGGGTTGACGGGGCAACTCGATGACCAAGGCTCCCGCGGCACGCTCGGCCAACTCCTGCAAAAAACTTTCAACCGAAGAGATGTCGGCGAACTTGTGCATCCTTTCGCAGCCGATGCGCAATTCTCCCGCCGTCTGCGGCCCGCGCAACATCAGCATGGTCAGCAAAGCAATGGACTGGGTCGGGATGTGCAGCACCTTTTCGATATTGTGCGCATAGCGCGATGCCCTGCCTCCGCTGGTCTCAACGATCAGCGACAACGTCCTCAAACTATCGAGTACCGCCTGGACTTCCGATTCGGAAGCTTCGATGACCGGATCGCGGCTGCTCTTCTGGTTGCATCCGGACAGCAGCGAATTCAGTGTCAAGGGATAACTGTCCGGCACGGTGCGTTGTTTCTCCGCGAGGACGCCGAGGACGCGAGTTTCAAGGAGCGACAAGACCGGGAGCGTGTTATGCATCGTTATATTTTCTCAGTAAAAAATCAAATCCAAAAACGGGGGGAAGCAGCAGCGCTGCTGTCTCGCGCATCAACCCCTGCCCGCATTCAAATGTTGCGGTACTTCTTGATCAAGTCATGGGCAAGTTGTATCTCTTTCGCCTGCTCAGTCGCCATCGCGATCATGTCTTCCGGCAAGCCTTGGCCGATCAGTTTGTCCGGGTGGTACTGACTCATCAGTTTGCGATAGGCGCGCTTGATCTCGGCATCACTGCTGTCTTTGGTCACCCCCAAAGCCTTGTACGCATCGTCCAGTGTATCGGCTGTCGTGACTTGCCCGCTGGAAAAATGCGACTGGTTCCGCACCATGTCCAGCAGGTTCTTGAAGGTAGCCTGGTCATACCCCAGTCGGGCGGCGATATCGTTGAGCAACGCTTCCTCGGCCGGATGAAAATGTCCATCTGCCAGCGCCATCACGATGAGATAGACCAGCAACACATCCTTCAGATTTTTGGTATGCCCGCAAATCGCCATGAAGCGCTGGTAAGTCGGAGCGATGTCGAACGCCGGATCGGCGCCTTTTTTGAACAAGGCGATGGCCTGCTGGCGGTGCCCGGCAGTCATGCCCAGCTTTTGTATGAACTGCTCGACGTGGTCGATCTCGTCCTGCGAGACATGCCCGTCCGCCTTGGCCAATTTCCCCATCGAGATGAACACCGTCTCGATGAACACCCCTTGGCGCAACGCATTCTGTAACGGGTTCACCCCGCCATATCCGTACACCCTCACCCGATCAAAGAACGACCCGATGAACAAACCGAAGAGCGCGCCGAACAAACCAAAAAAGTAATAACCCGCAAAAACGCCGATGAGCTTGAACAAGACAACTCCAGAGTATAGATAGATGAAAGCCGACCATTAAATCATGCAGTGCATTATACCGTCACCATCTCAGGCTGCACGCTCCTACCATGAGCAAGGCGGAATGTTCGATGCCTGGCCTTGCCGAGCACATCGTCATTGACAGCCCGCGATGAACTCCCCTACAGTCCGACCCACTTGAAGATTTACCACCCGCGCATCGCTTTATCTACAGGTCCATCGCCTGCAATTCAACCTATTCAATCAGGGGAAAACATGCAAACTCAGCAACAGCAACTTGCATTCGAGTTCACCGGTAGCGGCAAGGAATACTTCAAGATCTGGATCGTCAATCTCTTGCTCACCGTCCTGACCCTGGGCATCTACAGCGCTTGGGCCAAGGTGCGCCGCTTGCAATATTTTTACCGCAACACCCGTCTGAATGATACGAGCTTCGAATACCACGGCACACCCAGGGCCATACTCAAAGGTCGCCTCATCGCGGTGGGATTGTTCGCTATCTACTCCATAGCAGGGAAGGTGAATCCGCTTCTGGGCTTGGCTATCGGTTTGCTGATGGCCGTCGTGATGCCCTGGTTGATCGTGCGTTCGCTACGCTTCAAGTTGTATAACAGCAGCTATCGCGGACTGCGCTTTTCCTTTGCCGGCGATGACCGGTCGGCCTATCGGGTGTTCCTGCTGAACCCCATTCTTACACTGCTGACTTTGTACCTGCTGGCACCCTACACCCATCAGCGCATCAAACAATACCAGCACAACAACAGCAAGTTCGGCGACAGCTACTTCAACTTCAGTGCAACCGCGGGCAATTTCTACGGTGTCTATATCAAAACCTTCGGCATGATGGCGGGCTTGGGTGTACTGGCAGCCATTGCCATACCCGCCAAATTGACTTTTTTGTTTTTCTTGTTGCCTATCGCTTTCCTGTTAGTCATGGTCTACCTCGCGGTGAGTCTGCCCAACCTGATCTGGAACTCGACCGGCCTCGGCAACCACACTTTTTTCAGCAACCTAAGAGTGCGCCCCTTCCTGTGGATCAGCTTCATCAACTTGCTCTTCATCGTCCTGACACTGGGCCTGTTCATTCCCTTCGCCGAGATGCGCATGACGCGATACAAGCTGGAAAACATGGGCCTCAACGCGCAGGGTGACTTGTCTGAATTCGTTGCCGGACAAACACAAACAACCGGCGCGATGGGTGAAGAGACCTCCGCCATGTTCGACGTGGACATCTCCTTGTAGTGTGCTGACCGCGCGATATTTTGACGGCAGAACCGCCACCGCCCACGCGGTGAGTATCGCGCTGGACGCGCAAGACCTGCTGCTGCGTGGAGAAGATTTAGAGGTACGCTGGCCACTAAACGAAGTGCATATCTCGGAACGCTTGGGTAACACGCCGCGCTTGCTGACCTTCACCGGTGGCGGCCATTGCGAAGTCACCGATCACGCCGCACTGGACGCATTGCTGAAAACTTCCGGTGTCCAGCATTCCTGGCTGGACGGCATGCATCACAGTCTCGCTTGGGCGCTGCTCGCGGCGGCATTGATCGTTGTCACGCTGATCCTGTCCTATCGCTACCTGCTGCCCTGGGGAGCGGAAGTCGCTGCGATGCGCGTCCCGGCTGCCGTGCTGCAAAAGATGGGCAGTTCCACACTGGACACATTGGACCGCGTCATGCTGGAGCCGAGCAAGCTGGATGCCGCCCGGCAGCAGGCATTGGTCTCGGCTTACGCCAAACTCAAGTCGCCAGACAATGCGCGACTACCCTATCGCATCGTGTTCCGCAGTTCGCCGCAGATGGGTGCCAACGCCTTCGCCCTGCCCAACGGCAACATCGTTTTGCTGGATGAGCTGGTCGCGCTGACCCGGGACGACAACGAGATCATGGCCGTGCTCGCGCATGAACGCGGCCATGTGGAGCGCCGCCACGCGTTGCGCATGGTGCTGCAAGGTTCCGTTGTCGGCCTGGTGCTCGCCTGGTATGCGGG
>Ga0075019_10000566_pt1 | contig 21360 bp, 14 predicted proteins | sample ColStrG_CSR_2013_FD_71473 | JGI IMG/M metagenome (GOLD analysis project Ga0075019, IMG submission 71473) | Freshwater sediment microbial communities in response to fracking from Pennsylvania, USA - Cold Stream Run_MetaG_CSR_2013 | ecosystem: Environmental > Aquatic > Freshwater > Creek >...
GCGGACTGAGCGACTCTGAAATTTTCGTGAAAGACCGGATGTCGGTAAACATCACCGTCATTTCATGCTCGACCTGATCGCCGAGCATCACATCTTCGATGGAATCTTTGGAGAGAAATTGAAGAAATTCTCTTGGGACAAAACGACTGTTGGCCTCGTTCACCCGACGGAGCTTTTGGTTTGCTTCTGAGAGTTCTTTCGTGCGTTCGTCTACTTTCTTTTGAAAATATCGCATGCGGCTGATCACCTCGTCTTTCAGGATCAGGAAATGACGATTGAGCCTTCCAAGCTCATCTCGACTCGTGATGGTAGGATAGCCGCCGGTTTCTAAGAAGTTATTGTTGACAAAGCGCGTGATATAAGCGGTCAACTCCACCAATGGCTTGGTAATCCTGATGGCGATCCAATAGCTTATGGCAATGGCGAGGATCATCATGCCGATGGCCATGCCTAAATAGTAATAATTTAACTGTATGAATAACTTCTTTTGCTCGACTTTTGCTTTTGCGACCAGCTGATCGAAGTATAATGCGAGTGCTTCAACTTTGCTGTCCAGCAGATGTTTTGCCCCCGTATTGTCTTTGATTCCAATTTTTCGGTCAAGTGCAACCATATCGTTGAAGCAACGTTGGTAGGCGCCGAGGTGATAGCTGACGGAGTCTTTCTTGTCCGGAGAGAGCCATTTACTGGCACGAAGAAGTTTTTGGATAGCGGCCACCAAATCATTGAGCTGCGCCACATAGGTCTCTTCATTTCTGATGATGTAGTCTTTTTCATGGCGGCGAAGGCTCAGGATGTATTTTTGCTCCAACCAGTTTGACTTTTCGAGCCAGTGCGCATGATCACGCATTTTACCTTCGAGGTTATAATCCTTGTATCCACGTTCTTTAACGAGGAGAATTAAGGTGCTGAAAACCTGGTCGATAAGTTGTATTTGATTTTTGACTGTATCGAGCTGCGATCTTACATGGAGGGAATTGATGTGGCTGGAAGCAAGGGCCTGGTTGATGTTGCCTTTCAAACTATCCAACCACGCGCGGTGCCGTGTGAGGATGGTACTTTTTCCCGACTGGAAGTAGGTTTCGTTTTTTGTTTCATAGCTGAAGAAGTCTTGCTGGGCCTTAACATCTTTCAACAAGAACACATATGCGGATTCTACGAGTTGCGTGGTCGCAACGGTTTGCTCTCTTTCGTCAAAGTATTTTCCGGTTATCCAAAGCAGTAGCAGATTGGAGGAACCAATGACCAGAAACCAAAATAGTAATTTGTGGCGAAAAGATGAGAACATTTGGCTGCGGGTGTGGAGAAAGTTATTTACTTTACAGACAGTAATCGCATGAATGGACTTTAACTTTATGTTAATAAATTGGCCGTGAACGCTCTTGTATTGATTCCGCTATTCTTTGCCCACTGGATCGGGGACTATGTATTTCAAACCAGTAAAATGGCCACGCAAAAAAGTTCTCACATCGGCTGGCTGTTGATTCATGTGGTCGTCTACACTTCGGTGGTCGGTGCAGGCGCGCTGTTGATTTTTTCGTGGCGTGAGGGTGTTCGGTTTGCGCTTGTCAACGGAGGATTGCATTTGGTGACAGATTTTTTCACCAGCAGGCTTGCTGCCCGGTTTTCATCCACGCCTCGGATATTTTACCCCATTCTCGGGTTTGACCAGTTTATTCATATTTCATTATTGGTCTGGACTATGCCCGATGTCTCGTGATCACCTGGTTTACTTCGCCTGAAATAGTGCTGTACGAACGAGATTGGGCTTAGGGCTCTTTATGAGCTAACGAAGATGATCAATAGCAAACGGAGGACATGTTATTTTAAAGGCAACTTTTTATACTCTTCCCAGTCATGTTTTAAGTTAGCAATCAAATTTTGATAGGGAGGATAGTCGCGAAGATTCTTTAATTCAGTGTCTGAGCTAAAAACCGGATAACAGGGAAATCCATACTCGCGTGTCCAGGTGAGCCACTGCATCGCTTTTTCTTTTTCGTTGAGCAGGGCATATGCAACCCCCAGGTAGTAGGTCGCGTGGTGCAAGGAAATAGAATTTTCCACAAGGTTGTCCACCTGCTCCGTGATCTGAATGTGTTTCAGCGCCTCAATTTTGTTCCCTTTGCGGGCCAGTAACACCGCAAAGGCTGCATTGGTGAATGGCTCCTTGGGATTTTTCTCTAACAACTTTTTGATATCGGCAGTGGCCGCTTCTTCCTTTCCTGTAAAAGTCATTGCCACGAGTAGCTCCATGTGCCAAACAGGAATATCCAAAAATGATTTAGGTAGTTTTGTGTGGTAGTCGGTGACGATCTTGTCGTATTGAAATTCAAAGATAGGTTCACCCAGAAGCATCGCATCCGCAAAGCGATTGGTGGGGTCCAGTTTAACAGCTTTGCCAAAAAGCGCCTTGCACTCTTCAAATAATCCCAAATGGACGTAGACGTCGGCGAGTTTGGTCAACGCGTTTACGTAATTCGGATTAAGCGCCAACGCCTTCTGATAATCTCGTATAGCCCTCACATGTGGATATTTATTTCTTCCGTTCCACAAGCTTGCCGCTCTTGCGTAATATACTTCGGCCAACGTGGAGTCCAGGTTGAGTGCCTTTTCCGCTTCGGTGTAAGCAAGTTCAAATAAGTTGGCTTCCGTGTTTGCATTGAATTGATTTTTTCTGGAGTAGACACCGGATAGTTCAGCATGTGCTTTCGCAAATTGTGGGTCTTCTTTGATTGCCAGAAGGTAATAACGAGTAGCTGAATCAAGTCCTCTGTTATCGGCTGAGTTGCCGAAGAATTTTCCTTTCAAGTAGTAATCATAGGCTTTTAAGTTGGCCGTGATTTGTGAATTTATTTTCTTTTCCGTCGCGGGGTCGAGTTTGAGTTTTAGCGACTGTGCAATTTGGAGAGAAACCTCATCTTCGAGCTTGAACACGTCTTGCAAGGAACCTGAAAAGTTGTCGGCCCAGAGTTGAATACCAGTCGCTGTTTTGACGAGTTGAGCACGAATTCGAATGGAAGACCCTTCTCGTTGCACCTGGCCTTGCAGAATAAAATCAGCTTTGGTTTCAGCCGAAATTTGACTGAGGTCGGTACCATGGTGTTTATAGCGGAAAGATACATTCTCAGCAAATACCGGAATGGAATTGAGTCGAGTGAGTTGTGCAATGATGGCAGAGGTAATGCCGTTCGCGAAATAAGCATCACGTACGGAATCCGGAAAAACCTTGAAAGGCAAAACCAGTATCGAGGAAGAAGATAAATTTTCTTCCTGGATTGACCGTGTCTCCTCTGAACGTGTTATCCCTATGAAAACGGAAATCAGAAGAATGATCATTAAATTGGTGGCAAGCAAGGCGTTTTTCAATCGTTTTGCGTCCAACGATTGAAACCATTGTGTAATGAATATGAATGGTATCAAACCGAGTAGCACAACCAACAGAATATCCAGGATTACACCGGGCCAATGATAGTGCTGACTGAAGAACTCAACGACTTGAAGCGCTCCCCAGGCGCTGGCAAGAAAAATGCCCAGACGCTGTGGCACGCTCCGGTCTTTTAGTTTGTCCCAAAACGTCTTCATCTTATTTTAGTGTATAAATTAGGGGTTTTGTAGTGCGCCCAAAAAAGGATACTCAATTACGAAAATATATATTTAACTGAGTTAAAGAAATTGTTCTTTGCGAAAAATGTTGAATTGTGGAGAAGGCTTTTGCAAGGACGCCAAAGTCATGACAGGCTCAAATACTGAGTTTAGTGAATTTGGATTCAATATCGAGGAAACTCCGAGAAACGCAGACCCGGATGTTATCGCAACGAGCACTCGATTATTGATATTTCTCTTTACTTTTCAGAATGGAAAGAATCTTTAGACTTAACATGGAGTCCCTGCAAAGGCAGTTCCGACTGGACGGACAACAGCGCGACTTCTTTTTCCTGGAGGGATATCAATTTAATTCATTACCAAAGGAACCTTACCGAACCGAGACGTTTGGCATCGGTTTTTATAGGAAGGGCAAAATAAGGTTGACGACGGGTTTAATCACGCACGAAGTGCAAGGTCCGGTCGTGATATCGATGGGGCCTTCGGTAATTCGGCAATGGCATGAAATTGAAAATACCGTTCAATGTAGCTTACTGTTTTTTACGGAATCGTTTTACGTGAGAAACAATGCCAACATATTTGCTTTGAATTCCTTTGAATTTTTTGAAAAAAATGACTGCCACGTTTTAAAATTAAACAATGAGCTCTTGGCCACGATGGAGTCTATATTTTCACAAATCAGGAGGGCGGTGACCACAAAGCATCGCCACGAGGCGGAGGTGGTAAGAAGCTACGCGACTATTCTTATCAATGAAATGGATGCCGCGCGGAAGGGGTTGCCAAAATTACCTGATCGGAAATCCGACCCCTCCCACGTCACGGTTAGCAAGTTCAAGACACTGCTGGCGGAGGAGTTCATTCGTCAGCGTTCAGTATCATTTTATGCTGACAAACTTCATTTGTCACCCAAGCACTTCAGTTCTGTCATAAAAGCTCAAACAGGAAAATCGGCAGGGGAGTGGATCGATGAAATGGTGTTGCTCGAAGCGAAAGTACTCCTGCAAAATAAGTCGTTGTCAATCGCGCAAATAGCAGATATCCTGCATTTTACGGATCAATCCACATTTGGAAAATTCTTTAAGACTAATCAGGGGCGGTCACCATTGGATTACAGGAAGTCGCTGAATTGAATCCGACTTTTCAACCAAACGAACCTACCTTTTGCCCTGTCACCGGCCCTTTCGCATTGTTAATTTTGAATAAAATCAAAAGAGAGATGAAAACACATTTGTTAAAAAGTCAAATGCTTTCCCAGGAAGCTTTTCAATGGCTGCAAAATAAATATTTGGCGGTGGACAGCCGGAATCATCAGGAGTATGCCAAGTACCTTTCGGACGATTGCGTATTGCAATTCGGCAATAATCCTTTGGCCGTTGGAGAAGACGCATTGTTGCAAGGAATTGATGGTTTTTGGGCAAGTATCCACGGGCTGAATCATAATTTTGTGAATGTCTTGGGCACGGACCATCAATTGGTATTGGAAGCTGTCATTGATTACACCCGCTCAGACGACAAAGTTGTCCAGACCCCTTGCGTCACCATCATCGAAAGAAATGAACAGGGGCTTGCAAATAGCATTCGCATTTTCATAGATACCACGCCCGTCTATTCTTAGTTAATTGCATACGATGATGAATAGGCAGGAGGAACTAAATGGAAAATGGATGTTGACAAGCGCAGTGTCGGCAGGCGAGGACGGTGCCTCGCCAGAGGGAACTTTCCTCATCATACAAGGCGATGATTTTGAGCGACATACGCCAGCTCATGTTTTCAAACGAAAGATCAAAGTGGATACGACTGTTGATCCACATCAAATTGACTTGGCGATCACAAACGAACCGGATTTGGGAAAGACATTTTTAGGTATTTACCGGGTGGAGGGCGACACGCTGTTTCTTGCGCATGCGTTGCCCGGCCGGCCACGGCCGACCAACTTCATTTCAACTGTAGAGAACCAGCAAGTATTATCGATTTCAGTAAAACAACATTGAATGATGCAAGTCACTTATCACCCGGAAAAGACAAGGAGTTTTCGTGATTTGGGCTGGATCAAGCTCTATCAATCCTTCAATCCCAGCCATCCGCCGGCTCCCAACCGCGCCCATTTTGGTGCCTTGATCATATTTGACAATGGGCACATCATGCCAGGAGGCAAAGGATTTGGCATGCACCCCCACGACAACATGGAGATTGTAAGCGTGGTCGTACATGGCGCAATGGTTCATAGCGACACGGCCGGACATAATGGTGTGAATGTGGAGAATGCGATTCAGCTAATAAGCGCCGGAACAGGCATACAACACAGCGAGTACAATCAATCCAGTACGGAAGAAATTGACAACCTTCAAATTTGGTTTTTGCCAAAGAGAAAAAATATTGCGCCGCGGTATCAAACCATGGTGAGTAGCCCGGACGACCGGGCGGGAAAATTGCAATTGCTCGTGTCGCCAACGGCTGAGGACAAAAGCTTGGAGATCAACCAGGATGTTTGGATGTGGCGCGGTAGTTTTGGAGCGGGCAGTTCCATGAACTTCGTTAAGAAATTGCACGACAGTGGGATCTACCTGTATGTAATTAGTGGCAAAGCAATTGGGCTAAATCAGGAATTGAACTATCGGGATGGGGTGGGCATTGTTGATACGGAATCTGTTTTCATATCCTTCGAAGAACCAACGGATCTATTGATCATCGAAGTGCCGATGCACCGAATTGAAATAGATTCTTTTTAGACAATCAACCAGTGATGAAACAAAAAATATTCGGCTGTAGCGTCCTGCTTTTTGTTCCGATATTGATCTTTGCGCAGAAGTCAGTTCCAGGTGCCATCGACATTCGCAAAGGAGAGATGCTATACAAAGAAAATTGTGCCGCTTGTCATGGAATCAATAAAAAAATTCTTGGTCCAGCCTTGCCCGCCAAGGCTGGTCTGGCCATGGATAAAATTGACCCAACTTGGATTTTAAAATGGGTTCGTAATTCTCAGGCTTTAATACGAAATCATGACACCACTGCCACGCGGCTTTATAAGGAATACAACAAAATTGACATGCCGTCATTCCCGCAACTCACGACGGAAGATATTCACAGCATTGGTGCTTACACCTTGAAGGAAAGTAAGCGTCTCGATAGCTTGCAGAAAATAAAAGATATCCAGCATGCGGTGATAGCAGCAACAAAGGACGCGGCAGATCCGGTGAATATCCGTTCATATTTTACCATGACGCACCTGATCATTTTCATCATGACAATGTTGGTGTTGTTCACCCTGGTCGTCATATTAAATGCTTTTAACATAATTACCTTTCAACTGCGAAAAGACGAGACAGAGTTGAGAACGTTGAGAGCGTTAAATGAGGAACATAAATCAAAGAAAAATCATGGTCGTCACAATTTATAAATCAACCGACCGTGGTCATGCTGACTTTGGATGGTTCAAGGCAAAATACAGTTTCAGCTTTGGCCAATGGCACGACTCCCGTCGAATGGGTTTTGGGGCGTTGCGCGTTTTCAACGACAGTGTTATCCAGCCGGGCAAGGGGTTTCCGGAACATCCACACGACAACATGGAAGTGATCACGGTACAACTGCAAGGAAAGTTAAATCACACCGATGTGTCTGGCACGAGGGTGATTCAAGCCGGCGACGTACAGGTAATTACGGCCGGCAGCGGAGTGACACATAGCGACCTGAATATTGGCGCCGAGGAAGCCAAGCAGTTTCAAATTTGGATCCACCCGAATCAGATCGATGCAATTCCACAGTCAAATGTTGCTCATTTTGCCGAGAGCGAAAGACAGAACAAATGGCAAGTCTTGGCGTCTCCGCGCAACGATACAAGCAGCACGCTAAACTTGTTGCAAGACGCCTGGATCAGTCGGGGTGTTTTTGAAGAGAACGTCCCGGCGAGTTATCGAATTCATGCGCCCGGAAATGGGGTCTTTCTTTTTGTGATCGATGGAAAAATTGCTGTAGACCAAAACATAGCGTCCACGCGCGATGCATTGGCAATTGAAGGTGCCACCCCAATTGAATTTAACTGTACCGAAAAATCAGACGTTCTCCTGATAGAAGTCCCGATGAAATTTTAGCTTGATTTATGGGCGATGGTCAGGCAGGTCAGATAAAAAAATTATTCCTTCACGCGCACAAATTCCACCTCTGGGTCGTTACCTTCTCGAGTCTTGATTTTGTCGATCTTACCAGCTTCGTTGGTAAGGAAGTTTAATTTGAACACACTCAACGAATAGTTGATCGTGTAGTCGGGATATTCGGTAGACCAGAATTGATCGTAGTGAAAATGCTCTAACACTTCATTCCACATCCGGAACTTCATTCTTAAGTGGTCACCGTCCAGGGCGACAATCATTTTTCCGTACGCTTTGTGCTCATAGGTACCGGCATAGTCAGCAAGGGTGTGCGAAGGTTTCGTGTCCTTTACCTGCAACGACTTCAGTGAGTCGATCTCTTTCCATGTCTTCTTGTCCTGCTTGGCAATCTCTGCTTTGATCTTTGTCGTCCATGGTGATTCGCCAAGCTTAAGGAGTCGGTCGACGATGCCGTACATGGCCGCATTGGCCATCGGCGTACCTTTGGCCGTATTGGTTAATACGATGATGCCGATGCTGTCTTTGGGTAGTAGTGCAATGGTAGAGCGATAGCCGCTGATGACGCCACCATGCGATACCAGCACGTGGCCTTTGTAGTCGGTGGTGACGCGGCCCATACCATAAAGTCCGAAGAAGACTTCGTCGTAGGTCATCTCCTTCGACGTGATGTTGTTGGGTTTCATGGTTTCCAGAATGGCTTTCGGTGCAATCACCTGCTTTCCTTTAAATTTCCCGCCGTTGATCTGGGCGATTAACCAGTTGCTCAACTCGTCAACGTTGGAGACGATGGCTGCTGCCGGTGCCCAGCAAGGGCAGTGGACGTCCGGCTCGTATTCCTTCAGTTTTTTGTCCACTCGGCCTACCAGATAGTCTTTTGCAAACTCGCCAGTTTTGGTTGCGTCTTCAAAGCTGAACGTGCTCCGTTTCATTTCCAACGGGTCAAACAATTTTTTCTGAATCAACTGTTCCCAGGTGGTGCCGTTTACTTTGGCTGTGACTGCCCCGGCGGCCGCGTACATGTTATTGTTATATAAGTAACCTTCGCGGAAGCCAAGTGTTGGTTTCATGTATTGGAGCCGATCCAAAATTTCCTGCAACGTGTAGCCCGAGCCGGCCCACACGCCATCCCATCGCGGCACACCGCTGCGGTGGCTCAGCATGTCGCGCAGCGTCAGTTTCTCGTCAAGTTCGCCCGTGGCAAAGTGCAACTCGGGCATGTACGTGCGCACGGGCTTGTCGAGGTCGAGCTTTTTTTCTTCGTGCAGCATGGCGGCGGCGGTCGACGTAAACAACTTGCTGTTGCTGGCAATGCCAAACAATGTTTGTGTCGTCACCGGAAGGCGGTTGGCGACATCCCGGTAACCGTAGCCCTTGGAGAAGATGACTTTGTCTTTGTAGACAATACTCACCGCACTGCCGGCTATTTCCCACTCGGTCATCAATTGCTGAAGATACGGATCGATCTTTGGCAGTTCTTTCTTAAAGGTAGGGGCTTGTGCGCCAGCCATAACCGCGATCATAAGCAGCAGGAGGGTAGAGGATGTTCTCATAAGTGTAGTGCGGTATTTATCTTCTAGTAATTTACGATTTGAAAGATAGACAAAAAAGCCATTCTTAGTCGGGTAAAAAGGGGTTTTAATGGTGTCGGGGATCATTGTCACACAGGAAATAGGAAAGCGAGGAAAACGGAATTTGAATTGATCACGGCTCGAGGGTACGATATTGGTTTTACAATGGACAATTAGCTGGAATCTCCAGTTCTTTTGAAGGCGAAATATTTTGACGTAGCAATTGATTACAGATTAAGTCTGCAAACAACTTACCGAATTACTTCACTTCAATAATCTGTTCACCGTAGACGGGTTGACCTTCATCGGTCAGCCCCTGAACGACAATCCGGTATTTTGCGGGAAGATCTGCGGAATAAAATGTAAGCGTAGCGCCAGCGGCACCGGTGATCACATTTGGTTGCCAGTAGATGGTGGTCCGCCGATCTGGCAGTTCATTGTCTGGATTTTCCTTGCTGTAGTCACGCATGTAAAACGTAGAAGGGGACGCAAAACCAGACAGGGTAAACCGGTCAAATTCGATGGGTGTTTTAAACTGGTCGGGGCCAGATTTTAGGTACACAAAGACCTGACTGGTAAAAGGAGGGGGATAGAATTCCACTCTTTCAATTTCAGTCGGACTCAGAACCATCATTTGATCAGCGGAGTAGGGCATATAGTTCACCGTAAATTGGGCCGACTCCCGCCGAATAAGGAGCAAATAGTCTGGATGCGGATTCGCTCCCGGTATTTTATCAGCAATGAGCTGCCAGAACGATAGAGGGTCTTGGGCGGACTCGACAATGGGTGCCAGGTCTTTCAATTCGAAGACACGACTTGGTGTGGAGGGGATGGAAGGATTGTAAATTTTCTTGTTGAGGTCCGAGGTTTTTTTTGCTCGAACAACCACCTCTTCCAGCAGGGTAGACTTTTCAGCCGGATTGTAGGAATACCTGATCAAATCCTTCGCCTCATACGCCGCGAACGAAAGGCGAGGTGGGTTTGGAAGATGAATGGTTGGGATCACCGGCTTTTCAACGGTGACATGCCCGGCAAAAATTCCTTTATTTGAGATGGCTCTAAAAATGAAACTTGACGTGTCACTAAAATCGACCGTAAACTGGAAGTGTAAATCCTTGTTCGGCTTTGCAAAGACGCCATGATCTTGCTTCAGCGGCCAGATCAGGACTGATGTTGGCCGTGCGTTGGATTCTGGTTGGATGCTGCAATTGTAGGTGAAGTCTTTTTCCAATGGTCTTGAGATACGCGCGTAGGTGGCGGCGCTGCTAAATTTTAAGCTGTCTTCCACAATCGTTTTTGCCCACGTGCCAGGGAATATTTTGTCGGCATCAGTGATCGAAACCGATAGATTGGCGTTTTCGGGTTGGTGGTCACGCGCTACCTTTACCGTAAGTGTAATTCTTTGCCTCGGCGCGTAGGAAGGCCGATCTGGTTGAATGAGAACGGATAGTCGATTGCTCGTGGTGGCCTTCGCCAATGATTCACTTGGAGCAAGATTTTGACTCGTCGCGATTACTGGAATAGCTGTTTGAAAAATATAATCGTCACCAAAATTCAGACTCCATTGGGTATAAGCCCGTAAAAAATAGTTTCCGGTTTTTAGTGTGTCAGGCAGGGCCAAATCGCCCCAGGCAACGCCATTTTCAATCTTAAGTATTTCATTTCGGACGACCCGCTTCTCTTCGTTGATCAGCTCGACATGCAGCACTTTGCTTAAGCTGTCCTTTAGTTCCTGACGCCCAATTTGTACATATGCTTTGTACCAGATTTTTTCCCCGGGATAGTAATAGTTTTTGTCAGTGTGCAGGTAGGTCTTTTCCAATAAATTCTGAATGGACTTCATCTGACTGTTCTGCGCAAAGACCAGGACGTGCTGATTTGATATTATTCCGTTGAACGGGTCGTAGTCGATGGGAAGTGTGGGTAAGATGGCCCGTGATGCCATCGGTCCTTTCATTTTGAGTTCGCTTTCGGATGACACAATACCAAATTCTGAAATTCTAAAACTCGTATCGGCGGCCATTCGGGTGTAGTTCTGCTTTTTATATTTGACCAGAAAAGGTTGGGCTGACTTTATTTTGAAAAGTCCGCTTTCGGTGCCTTTAACCAACAAACTGTCACACATGATAATGTTTCTGGGTTTCTTTTTGAAAATATTGATCCCCCGGTTCCCTGCCGGCTCGGTCGTCATCTTAAATCCAATTCCTTCGGCCCTACCTTCCACGAGCGATCGCATAAAATGCTGGACGGAACCGTCATACAATTCGTACCTGTTTGCCAACCACTTGTCGCGTTGCTTGAGTGTTTTGGCGGTCAGGGTGTCAAAGCTGACATATGCGTTGACGGTATTTGAGGTTCTTCTTCTATTCAATTCGACATCATTTAAATAGCAGTGCATACGGTATCCTGTTTCGCTGTCGTCTATCTCAAGCGATCCATTTATTCTCATGTACGCCTTCCTTCCCTCACGCTTCATTTCGATGACATAGGGATTCCGAATAGTAAGTGAAAATGGCGCCCATCTCAAGAAGTTGCGTTTGAATTTTTTTTGTTTGGTTTCACGGGGGACGGTGTCCGGCCACAAAGCCTTCACGCGATTAACCAGACCTACCTGAATCTCGGTTGCCGTATCCTCTTTTACGACCACGTGTTGACTGTGAGTGGGGTAGCCCCCAAACGCGGCAACGAGTTCGTATACACCAAGTGGTACCTTTTTTAATTCAAACTTGCCTTGGTAGTTCGCGTCGGTCTTAATCAAAGTATTGTTCAGAAAAACATGCGCACCTGCCAAAGGCTTTCCGGAGGAAGCATCCGTTACCATGCCCTTCAACGTGCGGAATGATCCACTTCTCACCAGATAAATATTGGCTTCTTCTTTTTCGGGATTGTAATCATCAGGCAAAAGGTCAGCAATCCGGTATTCATTCATATATCCCGAAAGCACGTAGTTGGAATTAGATTTCAGAATTCCGGTAGGAGGGCAAACCAAATAAGAATCGGGCACCTCCAGCCACGAAACCGGATGCGGGAATTCCTTGTATACCCTTTCTGAAAAGGGTATAAAGCGATTTAAATATTGGATTTCATAATTACCTTTTTGCAGCAACTGGAAGTAGCCTGTGAGGTTAGGGTCGTGCGCCATCTTTGGAACTAGTGCGTCGGGAGGGACAAATCGATCTGGAAATTGTGGAACGACCGCACCATTGCCAATCCTAGCTTGCGCGGGATAATATATTCGGTAACCTTCACGCTGCAGTTGGTTGTTGATGAGTGACGTGAGGAAATGACGCATGGACCCCTTATAGGAGCGAATGCGGTTGGCCTGCCACCGAAAAGTCTCCCGAGCGTCTTTCGGTGCCAGATTCAAAAACCGTGAGTGAAACGACGTGGAGTAGCTGGTTTGCGAAGATTGAAAAGATTGCAGGTCGATCAGGATTTCATAGCCGAGTGATCGGTTGACGACGTGAATCGGCTCACGGGCTGTTGCCTTCAAATCCCCGGCACCGGAGAGGGTAAAATTCAATGCGCCTGGGTTCTTTATTTCGCATTGCTTCGCATTTGGCCCCTCGCCAAGAAATTCTCGTAAGAATCGATCATAGTTTTCGCGCCAACGCCGGTCGCGTTTGGCTTTCACCGTGACGGCACCCAATAGTTGGGTAGACGCCCGCAGCCTCGCATCGAAGGTGATGATTTTTGCTTTTGCAAATGAAACTTTAACCAATTGCGATTCATACCCGACGGAAGAATAAACAAGATCTGTGTAATGTGTGGGCACGTTTCTTAACATGTAATTGCCTGAGGAATCGGCGGTCACACCAATGGAAGTATTATTGAAATATACATTGGCGAAGGGAATAGGTTTGCCGGTACTTTTATCGAACACTTTTCCCCTTATTTGACCGGTGTCTTGACCGACTAGATGTGCAGAGATAAGGATAAGCGGGAAAAGAATAGCAAGGATGTTCGAACAAATTGGCTTCATGTGCGGGATGGTTAACTTTTCAGGCTTTTGAATATGAATGCTGGAAAACTTAACTGAGTTTACGTAATTGAAAGATAATCGTTTCGTTTTTGCCCGCCAATCAATATAGCTGTTTTTGCTTTTACTTCTTTTTGATTTCGTTTTTATTCCATGACAATGAGCGTTACCGATTATTAGGTTACGATCAGATTGCTGATATTTATAAACGAAATAAACGTCCATGGATTTTGAATTCAATCCGATTTCTAAACCGGTAGCAAACTTTGTATTCGTCATCGCTGGTTTCATGACCGCGTTTGGAATTTATTTCCTCAGCCAGATGGAGCAATCTGACTATGCCTTTTACATTCCCGTTGGCATGATGTTCGTGCCGTGGCTGCCATTTTGGGCTTGGGTCTATTTGACCAGTAAAATTCGTTTTACCAGCAATAAGATAATTAAGTCATCGGGTCTGGGGAAGCGGGTGTTATTGAAAGAGAAGATTCGATTTTTTGGAGTGGTTTTTCGCGGAAGATATACCTTCCGAATTATCCCGCCTGAAAAGGCGGCGGAATTTAGTTTGTACGGAAATTGCCAAATATTTATTTCAGAGAAGCCAGAAAGCTTAATAAGAGGCACTCAAAAGGAAACGATTAAAATACCTTTTCAACAGGAGGTGTATGATAAAATTAAGGCTTGGATGGAGACTGAATTGTAAAATTGTCAATTCTTATTACATCATAGTTAGTATTCAAATGATAGCCGTCATTTGATCTTTTAGTTTTTGGAATCGATTATCGAATTTTATCTCGACTTTAGATAAAAGTTTGCAACAACAGCACTGAGGCAAAAGACCACGAACAGCAACATGCATCTTCAACGCGCTATGGGCCGATTGCTCGATTACAACGTTTGGGCGAACGAACGACTTGGCGCCTGGCTTTTGACACTCGACCGAAGCGTCCTATACAAAGACACCGGGTCAAGTTTCGGAACCGTAGATCGAACGCTTCAGCATATGTTGGATGCGCAGGCTTACTGGCATGCAATCATTTTCCAGGGACAGATCAATGAGTTTAGACATGACGCGCACGAAAATGAAGTCGACAAAGTAATCAATGGCCTTCGTAAAAGTTCTCAACAGTTGGTTAATAGCATTAAATTGCTGGATGAGAACCAATTATTGGAGCGCATAAAAGCGGCTGATAGTGAGGGGAGTCGGTGTGAGTACATCATCCATGTGGTTAATCACGGTTCTTATCACCGGGGGCAAATTGTCTCAATGTGTCGGGCGCTGGGCGTGAAAGGGGAGATCCCGGTGACCGACTATGACGGGTACCTTTGGTGGCTGGCAAAGGGCCGGTGATTTCATGCGGTCACATCATGCGGACTATTTTTCAAAATCCGGTGACCGAGTGGTCATGACTTTTGAGTACATCCAGCGAAAGTGCCAGACTTATTTCATGGGTATTAAAATTAAGGGCCGATCCTTTCCCGGGTACTTCAAAAACATAGCCAAAGCGGTAGTTTTGCATCACCAGTTGCACCAATGCTCCATAAGTAGTGAAGCTGCGCGTGAATACCCCGGCGGTGTATTTTCGGTCAATATTAAAGTTGGCGTTCAAGTCGGCAGACAACGGAGTGCCTTGCGCTGCGCGCAATAGCACCGAGGGACGAAACTGCCACCGCTCGGAAAGGAAAAAGGAATACGCACTGTACAAATAGTAAGTCTGGCTATAAACCTGTATACTTTGTCCGCCCTGACTACTGACCGTGCTTGGGAGCATTCTGGGTACGGATAGGCTGAGCAGGAATTTTTCACTTTGAAGTAAAAGACCAACCCCTGTGTTAAACTTCGTCTCCGTAAATTGGTTAAATGCGGGATCTGGATTATTAAACAATTTAACTGCATTCGGGTCGGTGGTGTAACGGGTGAAACCGGTCTGCATTCCAAAAGAGAAAGATGTTGAATGTCTCAGTTTGATTCGGTAAGAGTAGGTGGTCCCCACGGTGGTGTTCTTGATATCGCCCAACTGGTCTTGCACCGCCATCAAGCCCAGGCCCACTTTGTTTCCGACCAAAGCGATGTGGCTATTGAAGTTGTAGGACACCGGCCCGCCTGTAATTCCTGCCCACTGGGCGCGATAGGCAACGCCCGCATAGAGACGGTCATTGCTCCCGGCAAAGGCGGGGTTGAGGAGCATCGGATTGTTGAAATACTGCGAATAAATCGGGTCCTGCTGCGCGATGACTCGGAACGCCCCCAATAGAAGAGAAAAGATGAACGGCACTTTTTTCATTACCCTGGTTTTTTAAGTCTGCAATATTTGACCTTTTACTGCCTCCGCAACGAAATGAATCCAGTCTTCGATTTCCGACCGCTGTGGAAGTCAATCTTATAGAAATAAACCCCAGACGGGAGATCGCTGCCACTGTCGCTTACACCCGTAAAAACCACGGAAGAGTTGTCGTAATTGTTCCCGTGCCACACTTGGTTTTCCCATCGGTCGAAGATATAAACTGAGTTAATCTTGGTGTCGGGCAAAATGTCAATGTACTGAATGATGAACGAAGGATTTTTTCCGTTTGGTGAAACGCCGTTGTACACGATGATGTCTCCCGCCACATCGATTGAAAACTGTTGAGTGGTGCAATTGCCATTGTTGTCGCAGGCCTGTATCGCGATATCTTCTATTCCAGAAAAATTGATTCCTGTATAATTGATGGTGAGCACGCCGGATGCATCGATGCTGGCCGTGGCTCCGCTCGCGAGTTTTTCTGTCGTTCCGCTGCCGTTCGCAGTTACAATTTCAAGCGAAGCGAAGTTAATGGTACTGTTGGATGTGGTGATAAGCGAAACTAAGTTCAACGTGATGACGCCGCCGATCTGAGTGACCAAGGGCTGAGCGGTGATGACGGGCGGTGGGCATGAATTGATGGTTGCGATGACCGGTGTCCGCGCGCTTTCGCAATTCCCATTGTTGATCGAGACGTAATAAGTCGTTGTGGCCGTCAATGACGGAGTGGTGTATGTGCTGTTCGTTTCTCCCACGATAGAGGTGCCCCCTGTGGCGGCGGTGTACCAAACATATTCACCATTGGCTCCACCCGATGCGGTAAGCAAAACAGATGTGCCCATGCAAGCACTCGCGCCCTGAACGATTGGTGCCGCAGGCAAGGGATTGATAGACAGCCCTGCGTCAATCGTGAACATGGTCGCCGCAAAGTCGCCGTTAATCTTGCATCGGTATCTTCCTGCTCCAAAATCTCCTGTCGTATTTACGGAAAGTGTTGTGGTGGCAACACCCGAATATCCGCTTCCGTTGGTGACATCTGTAAATGGCACAACACCATCCACCGAGTATTGCCATTGGTACGTGAGATTGGCGGGGCCGCTCGCAGCGACCGTAAATTGTGCGGTTGCACCGTTGCACACCGTGGAATTACCGGGCTGTGTATTGATTGTGATGGGCAGACATGAATTGATCGTTGCGATGACCGACGTCCGCGCGCTTTCACAATTCCCATTATTGATCGAAACGTAATACGTTGTTGTGGCCGTCAAAGACGGCGTGGTGTACGTGCCATTCGTTTGTCCTGCGATGGAGGTGCCTCCTGTGGCAACTGTGTACCACACGTACTGACCGTCCGTTCCACCCGATGCGGTAAGCGAAACCGATGTGCCCGAGCAACCACTTGCACCCTGAACGGTTGGCGCCGCAGGCACGGTATTGATGGTCAGTCCTTCGTCAATCGTAAACGTGGTCGCCACAAAGTCGCCGTTAATTTTGCACCGGTACCTTCCGGCACCAAAATTTCCTGTTGTATTTACTGAAAGAGTCGTGGTGGTTGCATTGGAATATCCGCCTCCGTTGGTGATGTCCGCAAAGGGTACAATACCGTCCACCGAGTATTGCCATTGGTACGTTAGATTGGTGGTGCCACTGGCAGCGACGGTAAATTGTGCGGTTGCACCGTTGCACACGGTAGAGTTGCCGGGTTGCGAATTGATTGTGATAGTGGCGACTGGTGTAAGGGAATAATTAAATATCGTTCCGTCATTAGCAGTTCCTCCCGCTTGCGTCATGCCATACAAGGTTGTTCCAATGAGAAGGAGGGATCCCTGCGGTCTAATTCCGGTTGCGCCGCTAAAATCATTCAGCTTTTTGTACCCGGTTCCGTCAGGCTTTATTTCAAACAGGATGCCGGTGTTGCCGGTAGTGCCCGAGCCGGCTGAGGTCATGCCGTAGAGGAAAGTACCGTCATACGTCAGCGATCCAAAGGGAGATGAGCCATCGGAAATGCCGCTGCTGTCCCAGGTGAAATCAAGTAGCTTGGCATAGGCCGTCCCATCCGGTTTTATTTTAAAAACTGTCCCTTCGCCCTCGGACCCGCCGTCCAAGGTCATGCCATAAAGGAATGTACCATCCGAGATCAGCGAACCGTACGGTGAACCTCCGTCACCATTGAAGGATCCAAAGTCATACAAAATGGAATAGGCAGACCCGTCGGTTTTTAACCGGAAAAGAACGCCAGATCCATGCACACCTCCATCCGGTGCCAGCCCGTAAAGGTATGTGCCATCATAGTAAAGATCCCCATAAGGGTTGGCCCCGTCATCTCCTAACTCCACGTCATATCCCGCAAAGTCATGCAGTTTATTAAAGTAGTTGTCTGTGCTGATTTGAAAGATGGTGCCAAGTCCGTAGTTCCCCCCTGAAGTCGTCATGCCATACAAATTCGTTCCGTCCGAAATCAGCGAGCCATATGGATTGCCGCCCTCGGTGTCACCATCAAAACTATTTAAAGTGGCATAGCCGGTTCCATCTGTTTTCATTCTGAATATAATTCCGTAGTTGTATGCTCCGCCGCTTGAAGTCATCCCATAAAGAAATGAGCCATCATAATAAAGCGACCCATAGGGATTGCTCCCCGTTGATGTCCCCTCATTGTCGTAGCCGGAAAATTCGAGCAACGTGATGTAACCCGTTCCATCGGGCCTGACTTTAAAGACGGTCCCATAGTTGGCTGATCCACCGGTGGCCGTCATGCCGTACAAAAAGGTTCCATCCGAAATCAGCGAACCGTAAGGGCTCGTGCCGGAGACCACCTGTGCAGCACCAAAATCGAGCAACGTGGCGAAGTTTGCCCCGTTTGTTTGAATTTTAAAAATAACGCCATCGCCATTTTGGCCGCCGTCCTCTGTCATTCCATACAGCAGGCCACCTTGCAACACGAGTGATCCATAGGGGTAAGTCCCGCTGGTAGAAGTCAAATCAAGTAATTTCGCAAAACTACTTCCGTCTGGCTTGATCTTGAAGATGGTGCCGAAGTTGTGCGCACCCCCTCCACTGGTCATTGCATAAAGGTAGGTTCCATCGGAAATGAAGGTCCCATAAGGATAACTTCCGTTGCTGGCACTGTCAAAATCCAACATTTTGAAATAGCCCGTTCCATCCGGCTTGATTTTGAAGAGTGTGCCAAAGTCGTTGGCGCCACCGGCTTCTGTATTTCCGTAAAGAAATGTGCCATCAGAAAAGAGCGACCCATACGGGAAGTTACCGCTAACCGAACCATCAAAGTCGAGCAATTTGGTAAAGCTGCTGCCGTCTGGTTTTATCTTAAAAAGCGTACCATCATTTCCGTTGGCTCCACCTTCTGTGGCCATCCCATATAAAAACGTTCCATCAAAATAAAGGTCGGCTTCGGGATAACTTCCATCGATACCTGAGAAGTCATAGAGCTTGGTGTAATTCGTACCATCGGTTTTGATTTTGAACAAGGTACCCAGATCGCTCACACCGCCGCTCGACGTTGTTCCATAGAGAAAAGTGCCATCCGAGATGAGCGATCCGCCAGGGTAACTACCATTGGCTGCTCCGCTAAAGCTTAACAGGACGGCATATCCTGTTCCATCTGTCTTTATCCTAAAGATCGTGCCGAGATTATCCGTGCCGCCCTGGTTGGTCATCCCGTATAAGTAGGCCCCGTCAAAATAGAGAGAGGCGTACGGATAATATCCGTCCGTGCTTCCTTCTCCCATGTAAAAGTCGTAAAGATCAATATAACCGGTTCCATCCGCTTTAATTTTGAATATGTTTCCCCCGCCGTACGCACCACCCTCGCCGGTCATTCCGTAAAGGTAGGTGCCATCGGATATGAGCGAGCCATCCGGATAACTTCCCAGGGTTGTCGTGGATCCAAAGTCTACCAGCTTGGTAAATTGAGCAAAAGAGCCAACGGGTATAAATTGGGCGGCCACACATACACACAGGGCAACAAAACAAAACGAACGACGCGAAACGGAGCGTCGCGCGTCGATCTTAATGGAATAGCGTTTGGTCATTTTCTAATCCAGTTTGTGGTAGTATAAATGTCGTGGTTTTCTGTAATATTCTTATCTAATTCATAAGATTACGCGGGCACGTTGGCGCGGTACGATTTGGTCAAAAATTGACTTGCCTGGCTCACTTTATTGTAAAAAAGTGGCGTTTGCTTAATTGGAGAGAGCGTTTCAGACCGGAAAGCATTGGGACAAGCGGCGATTGAAGCGTATAAAAGCGACTGATAGTGCGTGGAGCAGCTGTCCACGTGCTCTATTCCTTTTCAAATGTGAGCCTGCCTGTTTTAGAACGCAATGAAGAAAGGATGGCCAATTCAAATGAAAGCCTAACAATTGAAATACGACTTTCATAAAACTACGGCAATGCTGAATTAGGGAATGTTTTGAAGAATTGGGGAAAAGACAATGTCGAATTTATTCCTTCCGCAACTTGATCGCGTTGCATCGAACTTCGGCGCTTCCTGGAAATTCCTTTCGCGACAAGACTGACTTGCGTTGATGGAAACTGAACAGCTTAAAGCCAATAAGATCAACCTCTCCCAGGAGAAGAGTTGCCTGTGCCACTGGATCCTCGTATTTTCGTGCCAGTCAGAACTGAGCACCAAATGATAAAATGGAACGCTAATGAAAAGCCGCCTAACGAGTCAGCCAATATTCTTTTTGTTGATGATTTTTCTGTTGTTTCAATTTCGGTGCATGGCCCAGGCGGAAAAGGTAAAATACTATAAGGCAGATAATTCCGCATCGGATTCTATGCATGCCAATTACTACAAAGTCGGGAAATACAGAATTTCATGGCTAGATTCAGTGAAGGGCTATTATTCCAAGAATAATGTTCGAAAGTCAGTCGAATTTTATACGACAAAAGGGCGCGAAGGGGTATGCACGTATTTTGATGCCAATGGCGTATTGTCCAAGAAACTTACATTTGAAGGCGGCCACATGGAAACGGAGCAACAGTTTAATCTCGCTGGGAATCTTATCCGGCAAATTGATTTTCATGAAGATGGGAGCGAAGAGGAGTTGCAATTTTATTTAAATGGAGCAAAGAAAGTTCTTCTCGTAAAATTGGATTCCGGGAAATTTAAGCATGCTGTTCCGTTGATTAAACAGGCATGGGATTCGCTGGCAACTCAAACAGTTCAGGACTATCAAGGATATCTCAAAAACGGGAGCGAGGAAGGAAAAGTTAGAAATGGCCTCAAAGATTCTACTTGGATTGCATACAGCCTTTCAGGACAGAAATCAGTGATCGAAAAATATAACAATGGAAAATTTATTGAGGGTGAAAGGTTGGATCGGTCCCCAACGATTCATTACCGCCAAATTGATGAATCAGCGTCGCCCGTCGAAGGACTCCAGGACCTATACGCCGAAATTTCAAGCGATATCTTTTACCCAATTGATGCTAGAAAAAGGGGCATTGAAGGTAAAGTGTATGTGAAATTCGTGGTCGAGCCCAATGGCTCCATCAGCAGCGTTGAAGTTGTAAAAGGCGTGTTTCCAAGCATTGACGATGAAGCAATCAGAGTTGTGAAGGCGTTAAGCAATTGGAACCCGGGTAAGCATCGTGGATTGCCCGTGCGTCAGCCGTTTACGCTGCCGATCGCGTTCAAATTGAAATAGCAAAGTCCTTTTAGCATCCGACCATTTTCACTGAGGTGAACTAGTTTCGACTTAATCTGACAGTTGGGTTAACTTAGAAGTGCAAACTAAAAAAGTTAAACCCATTAAACTGTCAGATGTATGAGAACAGAGACGAAGTTAATCAAAACAAAG
>Ga0075019_10000567_pt1 | contig 21315 bp, 16 predicted proteins | sample ColStrG_CSR_2013_FD_71473 | JGI IMG/M metagenome (GOLD analysis project Ga0075019, IMG submission 71473) | Freshwater sediment microbial communities in response to fracking from Pennsylvania, USA - Cold Stream Run_MetaG_CSR_2013 | ecosystem: Environmental > Aquatic > Freshwater > Creek >...
TGGTGCTATGGGTGTAGCAACGCATGCCTACGCTGATGATGCAAAAGCAACTGACTCTGCCGAAGAGATTGTTATTACGGGGCAGCGTGCGAGTATTCAGTCTGCACAAGCGATTAAGAAAAATGCCAATGCTGTCGTAGACTCGATTGTTGCTGATGATATGGGGAAGTTGCCTGATCGTAGTGTGACGGAAGCTTTACAACGTGTTCCCGGTGTAACCATCAGTCGCTTTGAGTCGTTATCTGATCCAGAGCATCAAGCCGCTGAAGGTACTGGTGTTGCTGTGCGTGGTATGACGCAAGTTCGTGCTGAGTTAAATGGCCGCGATATTTTTTCTGCTAGCGGTGGTCGTTCGTTAAGCTTTGAAGACGTACCAGCAGAGCTGATGGCAGGTGTTGATACCTATAAAAGTCCTTCCGCTGATATGATCGAAGGTGGTTTGGGTGGTACTGTAAATTTACGTACTCGCATGCCATTTGATGCTGCCGGTCAAGTTGCTAGTGTGACGGTTAAGGGTAATTATGGTGATGCTATTAAAGAGGCTAATGGAGAGTACTCTGGTCTTTATAGTAATCGTTGGACAACGGGAGCAGGCGAATTTGGAGCCTTGATAGATTTATCAACTTCTAAATTGTCGAATCGTTCAGACAATATTTATAGCCGTGCATATTTTCCTGAAACAATTGATGGCGCAACTCAATACACTCCTCGCGGCATTGACTGGCGTAGAATAGATTTCCATCGTCAGCGCGATGGGCAGTATGCTGCGTTTCAGTGGGCTCCAAGCGATTCATTAGAGGTTTATTTCACTGCGTTCCATAGTAAGCATGACCAAACCTGGGATGAAAATGCTTTTTTCATTGACTCAGGTGGCGCTATGGCAACTTTCACGCCTTCAGAAGCTACCGGATCTCATTGGACTTATGATAAAAATGGTGCTCTTGTTGCAGGGACAATTACAACGGCAAATGGTATTCCATTTGGCACAAGCACTCGTGAAGCATTCGCTGTTTCAAATACCACCGATTACTCAACGGGATTAAAATGGTCTCCAGATGAGCATTGGACTTTTAAAGCTGATTTACAATATATCAATGCAAAGTCGCGAGGAGTTGATGACACTATTGGTTTGGTTGTTTATCCGCCCAACGAAACAGTAAGTGGACTAAATACAGCGACACCTTCAATCGGTATTGACAGCAGTTATTTGCAGAATTATGCAAACTACAGCATGGGTCAATTTATGGAGATTGTTAGCGATAACAAAGCTGATGAGTGGGCAGGTAAATTTGACGCAGAATACAAACTTGATGATTCAATCATTAAATCGGTTAAAGCAGGTATGCGATTTACTGATAAATCTGCTGACAATAGATCCGGTAATTTATGGACTGCGGAATATCAGCCGTGGCAAGTTGGCTCCAGTTGGCAGCCATACCATAGTACAAGTGCATTGCCAAAAATATCAAATCCAACAGATTTAACGTTATTTAAATTTGATAATTTCTTCCGTGGTAATGCTAATGTACCTACGGCTGCATATCTTGTTGGGCAGCAATGGGTAAGCAATCACAATTTGAAAGCTACTTACACGCATTTTGATCCAACAGGTTCTTCAAATTGCTGTGGGGGTCCAGACTGGACTGCTATCGATTTAAGCTTGCCAAAAAATCAAAACGGGCAAACTGAAAAAACAGCTGCTGCTTATATCATGACAAATTATGGGTTTGATGATTTAAGTATGCCTATTGATGGAAATTTTGGTGTAAGAGTTGTCGAAACCAAAAATGCTGCGCAAGGGCAATTAAAGTTCCCAACCTTTGCACTCACAGATGGCACCAAACCTTTCTATCAGCCAGATCAAACGTATAATGCAAATGATACTTATACAGAGGTTTTACCAAGCTTTAACCTCCGCATGAAAGTAACAAATGATATTTTCATTCGTCTTGCAGCTTCGCAAGCAATGTGGGCTCCAGAATTTACTCAATTAGGCGCTAACATACAATTAAATGCTGCTCATGCTGCAAATGGCGGCACTGGTTACGACCTTTCGTTGACTTCGAATACAAATCCATATTTGAAGCCTATGAAGGCAAATCAATTTGATCTTTCCGCAGAATGGTATTTTGATGAGCATGGCGGTATGGCTCATGCAGGTATCTTTAGTAAAGATGTTAAAGATATTTTTTCAAATGGCCACTCACAATCAGCCTTTGATGGCAATACCTATAATGCTTCGTGGTTAATTAATGCCGGTACCGCTTCAATTAATGGTTTAGAGGTTGGGTTTACTAAATTCTTTGACTTCTTGCCAGCTCCCTTCGATGGTTTAGGCATTGATTCAAACTATACGTATATTGATAGTTCGACAAAAGTTCCTCCATCTGTTGCACCTACAGATACTGATGGTTCAACTTACGGCACCTTACCATATGTTGGATTGTCAAAAAATTCATATAACGTGGTTGCAATGTATGAGAAGTATGATTGGTCTGCTCGATTAGCGTATAACTGGCGCAGTAAATATTTACTCTCCGTTGGCCCTAATGGTTACTCTGGTACCGATCCTGTGACTTATAATTTACCAATATACGGTGATAATTATGGACAATTGGATGCGTCAATTGGGTATAAGTTTAATGATAAAGTTAGTGTGAATTTTGAGGCATCAAACTTATCTAAATCAGTTGTGAGAGGCATAATGGATCAGAATGCTGCTGGTAATCACTATGCATTTATGTATGCGACTGATATTCGTTATGCGGTAAGTTTACGCGCCACATTCTAATTCATATTAGTTTTTTATTGACCGATAAACCTTACACTGCTTTCGCAGTGTAAGGTTTATTTTTTTTGTATGTTCTAATCGCGTAGAAAACATGTGGTTCGATTATAAAAATTAAATGGCTGATTTATTCAAATTTCTATATTGGTTATATTGTTTAAGTTGTTTAGTGTCAATTTAAGTAAGGTGGATTAATAGTTTCCATAACCTATAAATCTAAACGTTTATTTACTCGGAAAAATTCAATTTTCCATCTACACTTGAAGCTTTAAATAATATTTAAAATTTTCTCTTAGTTTGTAATCCTAGTTTAAATTACTGTTGAAGCGGGAGTTACGCATGAATCAACTATCTGTTTATAAAATAAATCATCAGTCGGATAAAATAGAATCTTCTTTAGTGTCACGTTTTGGTTTATTCCTTTTAATTTTCTTTTTTGTTAGTTCGCTTACTTTTGCAGATCAGGCGCCTTATTTTTTAACTAAAAATGACAAGCACGCCCTTATGGTCGACGGCGAACCATTTTTAATGTTGGGTATGCAAGCAAATAACTCGAGCAATTATCCTGACACCTTAAAATATGTGTGGCCATCCTTCGAAAAAATGCATGCCAATACGCTCGAAATTCCAGTGGCATGGGAGCAGATAGAGCCTATCGAAGGTAAATTTGATTTTTCTTATGTAGATGTATTGCTGAAAGAGGCGCGTGAGCATAATGCACGATTGGTTATTCTTTGGTTTGGTGCATGGAAAAATAATGCACCTCACTACACGCCGGCTTGGGTTAAATTAAATAATGAGCGTTTTCCACGCGTAGTGACTAAAACGGGAGATACCGTAAATTCACTATCTCCATTGGGCGTAAATACCTTAGCAGCGGATAAAAAAGCGTTTGTAGAATTGATAAAATACCTGAAAAAAAATGATGAAAAAAATACCGTTATTTTGGTTCAGGTAGAAAATGAAGCAGGTACATGGGGTGCAGATCGAGATTACTCGCCTATGGCAGAAAAAATTTTCAAAGCCACTATCCCAACCGATCTAGCTAAAAAAGTTGGCAAATCTGGTAGTTGGCCAGAGGCATTTGGTAAAGATGCAGATGAATTTTTTCACGCGTACTACATTGCTAAATACTGCGGTGAGTTGGCCGCTGCGGGCAAAGCGATTAAATCATTACCCATGTACGCTAATGTCGCTTTGCGCGATCCCTTTAATCCAACTTTTTGGGAGAAGGGCGGCGCTACAGATAATGTAATTCATATTTGGAAAGCAGCAGCGCCAGCGTTGGATGCGGTTGCGCCTGATATTTATAACCCGGATCATAAAACTGTGGTGAAATGGCTGGAGCAATATAGCCGTAAAGATAACCCACTTTTTGTTCCAGAAATAGGTAATAGTCAAGTGTATAGTCGTTACTTTTTTGATGCGTTGGGTAAAGGTGGTTTGGGCTTTGCCCCCTTTGGTATGGATGATACCGATTATGTAAATTACCCTTTAGGTGCTGATAAATATAACGATGAAACCATCGAAAATTTTGCACAGCATTACCGTGTTATTGCACCCATGATGCGCGAGTGGGCGAAATTAAGTTTTGAACATAATGTATGGGGTGTCTCTGAACCTTTAGATGCAGACGCTGTGAAAAAAATGCAACCTAAAGCGGATGCTTCGAAAGAAGAGAAAGACGCGACCAGCAAAAAAATTGCTGAAGCTTTAACGCAAACTATTGATATGGGTAAGTGGAAAGCAGAAGTGACTTATGGTCGCCCCATGTTTTTCATTGCGCCACCGGTGGGAAATGATAAAGCCGACGGCGGAGCTTTAATAGCGCAGTTGGGTGAAAATGAATTTTTAGTAACCGCATTTAAGGCGCGTGTTGAATTTAAGCCCGCGGATGAAATAAAAAACGCTAAATACATGATTGATCGCATTGAAGAAGGCCATTATGAAAATGGTAAATGGATTATGGAGCGTGTGTGGAATGGCGATCAAACCGATTGGGGCTTGAATTTTTCAACGCGCCCACATGTATTAAAAGTGCGTATGGCAACCTATAAAACAGGCAACTAATTTTTGGTGACTGAAAACGAACAATGATCAACAGGGAGCATGATGATCATTGTTCGTTTCCACTTTTTGCGGCCAGTAATAGTAATAATGACTTTATTTTGTGGCGCAACTATTTCATTACCTGCTGTGGTGACTCGCATGAGTTTACACTTTTAGTTCATTTAGATTCGATATCTCATTTTGTTGCCCCCTGAAATCCATCTCCCAGCTACTTTACCTTTGCGCACTGAAGCAAATGGTTTCTTTGATATCTACCAAGGTAGTGTCGCGGGTTCTGCAACCGTGGTTGAGCGAGAGGAAGATGTTACGGGTATGGCGAAGGAGTGAAAATCAATGAGAGTTGGCTGTCTGGCTCATAAAGATGCAAGAAATTTTGATGTCTTTATTGATAAAACTGTCTACTACAGCGGTGTGAGCGCGAAAATTTCTCGCCGCAAATAACTTTTGCGTAACCTTTTTCTGAAAATTGGTTAGTTGATTGTTAGCCGGTTTTCTTGTTCGTACATTGAATTTGCCAACTATATTTATCAATAACAGAAAAGGATGTGCAAAATTAAACAAAGGCTTTCGATTGATATGACTATACTCTGATAAATACTTCTTTTAAGGTGAATGTATGAAATTTAAGGTTACTCAATTTGTGCGAGCCATAATTTCATTTGGACTATATGCTGTTTTTTCTGTTCCTGTGATGGCGGAAGTTCTTAAATACAACTTATCCGCTAATGATCCCAATGGTTACTACGCGGCCAAAATGATTAAGTTGGCTTTGGATCATATAGACCATAAGTACGAAACCGAGGCAGTAAGCGGCGATTTGACGCAACTGCGTATGGTAGAAGACACTATGGCAGGCAATCTCGATATTATTTGGGCCGGCACCAGTAAGGAATTAGAAGATCAATTAGAGCCTGTGCGTATTCCGCTTTACAAGGGCTTACTCGGGCACAGGTTTCTCATTATTCGTAAAGGTGATCAGCCTAAGTTTGATCGCGTGAAAAATTTGGACGATTTAAAACAGCTTTCTTTAGGGCAGGGAACTGCGTGGGTAGATACTAAAATTTTGGAGGCGAATGGTTTAAAAGTTGTTAAAACCATGAAGTATCAAAATTTATTTTTTATGCTGGATGGTGGCCGTTTTGATGCATTTCCTCGCGCGGTTTTTGAACCGTTCAGTGAGGTGGACAAACATCCCAACTTGAATTTGACGGTCGAGCAACATTTAATGCTTGTGTATAAAATGGATTTTTATTTGTTTGTAAACAAAAATAAAAAGCAGTTGGCCAAAGATTTGGAATTAGGATTAAACCGCGCTATTGCCGATGGTAGTTTTGAAAAATTATTTATGAGTTCCCCCAGTGTTCAAGAAGCTATCTCTAAGGGTGATTTGAGGAACCGCTTAGTGATTCCGTTGAATAATCCCTTCAATTCAAAAGAGACCCCTATCGACAGAGCTGAACTCTGGATTGATCCTAAAACGTTATAACCCGTGCAGTAGTGGGAAGAGTGCTGTGTGAGTATCTATAATGGACTGAATCGTGTTTAATACACGCTTTTCACTATAATTAAGCTCATCGAGTTTTGCTGACTGGGCTCTCTACATAACCCTCTTAAACGTTAATCACATGCAGGAATTTTATAACAAAGCGCTGATGGGCTTACTGTGTCTGCTAGCAGTGAGTATTCTTGTTGGCTATGCATGCGTCAATCGTACCTATTTGCACTTACCTTTAGTTCCCGCGGGGAAAAGCGATCTGCAATGGCGCTTGGAAGGTGTTTCAGACACTAATCGCGGCGGTCTCTCAAGTATTAAAATTAATGATGATCAGTTCACTGTAAATTTTGAATTTACAGTTTCCAAGAAAGCCGAATACCCATTCGCGTCTGTTGAATTAGTATTTACTGACAAGGCCGGTAAGCCAGTGATGGTGGATTTATCGCAATACAGCAGTATCTCATTCAGTACTAAATGTTCTCCTGCTAATACCTTCACACTAATTATGATGACATTTGATGAGAAAGTGTCCGTTCCAGGAGATTTTTTAACCTATCGGTCACCTTCTGCTTATTTTTCATGCAATGATAAATGGGCCAACATAGAGCTGGACTTAACCCGCCTTGAAACGCCGCAATGGTGGTTTGAGATGTTTAAGCTCGAACTATCGAAACAGGCTTACAAACTCGATAAGGTGCCTAAAATTATTATTGGAACTACGTTCCAAAGCCCAGCAGAACTAGCATCTAAAGTACAACTTGATGAAATAACCTTAAACGGACGCGATTGGCGTTATATGTATTTATTTGCTGGTTTTATGTTGCTTATCTGGGGTAGTTATTTATTTTGGCTTTTTCGGCAACACACTCAAGTTCTTATTCAAGATTTGCGCGATAAAATACAAAAAGATCGCCCCCTCGTTGCCTATCAACAACTTTCTGTAGAGCCTCATAAGGATAAAGAGAAAGGCGCCATATTACGTTTTATGGCCACGGAGTATGCCAATCCAGAGTTGGACTTGGAAACTATCGTGAATGCTATTGGCGTTAATCGCACCAAGGTAAATGACATACTCAAAGCCGAATTGGGATTCACGTTTTCCGCCTACTTGAACAAGCTTCGGCTTACCGAAGCAGCTCGGTTGTTAGCGGAAAAGGATGAAGCCAATGTTGCAGAAATTGCCTATTCCGTAGGCTATAAAAATGTTTCTTACTTTAACAAACTCTTTAAAGAGGAATACGGCTGTACCCCCAAGACGTTCAAAAACATTGCAATTGATAATAATGTGACTGGTGTTCGTGAGGAGGATAAGTCTGCTTAACCGTATTTTTTGAACTCTTTATAGGCGCAACGATAAAATTAATAACAAAAATAATTCAACTTTTAACATCTTGATAGCATTTTTTAGAAAATCGTTACCTAGAAAATTCCAAAGTTCGTATTGTTTACCTTGAAAACCTCACCGGTCTTCGCGCGCTACTACTTAGTTAGGTTAGTTAGGTTAGTTAGGTTTCGCGCACTACTTAGGTCGCACTACTTAGGTGTAGGTGCTCATTTGAAAAAATCAACAATAAACAACTGATTTCTGGAATTACGCGAAGGCCTTATCTTTGCTTCAGTGGCTAATGACGCAGGCTTAACCTAAAAATCATGATGTTGTGTGATTATTTTAGGCCTCCTGAATTTATGCCAATGAATGTGTTTTAAGGCTAAATAGTAGGTATAAAGCAACATGCTCTCTAAGCCAAGATCAATATCCCTTCATGTAAAAAGCGATTATAAGAACGCTACCCGCTGCTTGATTTCCTCACAGATAGGGCATCAGGTTAAGCCTTTTGTGTCATTAGATGTGGTTAAGGCCAGCGAGTTATCAGCAACGGATAGTTTGACTGTGGCGGATGCGGGTACCGCAGTCATTATCTTTTTGATGTCAGGCACGGCGGACTTCAGCGACTCAACCCATAAACACGGCAGCCTCCAAGAAAATGATGTGTTATGGATTCTGGCGGGATCTGGCGTTCATTATTCGTTAAGACCCACAACAGAAGATTGCATGATGGTTAAGCTGCGGATTGCGCTTTCTCCAGCACTGGAGTGTGCACCAGCGCAGACTGCTTATATCAACGCAATGCTGGTTGAGCAAGATGGGCCAGCAGGTGTGTTACTGGGGCAATGTGACAATGCACGCAGCCAATTGGCACTACCGGCTTTAATAAATTATTTGGTGGTCAACCTGACTTCGGGGCAGTCGTGGATTTATGAACCTTCGGTTAATCACCCTATTGCATGGGTGGCTGTTATCCATGGTGAAGTTAAAACCAGTGATAGGCTTGTTACGTCAGGTGAGGTAATAGTCTACGAACGTTCAAATAGGGCGATCGTTTTTTCTGCACAACAAGATAGCATTTTTCTGTTGGGGACATCCCAAGAATATATGTACGATTTGGCTGTTGAAAAATATCCAACCTCCAGCGTCATCGAGACAGTTGAGCTGTCGCAGTTCGAGGCTTCTGCGCTTGTGTGTAATTAAATATTTTTAATACCTCGATAACTAATAAACGGTTAGGAAATATTTAAGTAAAAAACTATTCGGCAAGTTTAAGAAATTATTCAGAGAAAATAGCTATGGTTATTCGATTTGTTGCTTCAATGTTACTCAGTTGTTTGTTAGTTTTACCTGCCCACACCTGGGCGCAGCAGCGTGTTATCAATATTGATGTAAATTCAGTTCAAGGCAATTTAAATACAACGTTTAAAACAAGTGTGGGCGCTGGTCGCGCCAACGAGGGTTTGCGTGCGGATTGGCAGCAGCAGCTTGCCGAAACAAAACGCGACACTGATTTTCGTTACATTCGCATGCATGGCCTACTCAATGATGATATGGGTGTTTATAGGGTTGATGGGCGAGGACAGGAACAATACAACTTCCAATACATAGATGCGCTCTACGATTATTTATTGAGCATTGGTGTAAAACCTTTTGTGGAGCTCGGCTTTATGCCTTCCGCATTGGCGAGCGGCAACAAAACGATTTTCTGGTGGCGCGGCAATGTTACGCCGCCAAGCAGCTACGAAAAATGGGAAAAACTGATTAAAACTCTCACGGAGCATTTTACGGCGCGTTACGGTGCTGCTGAAGTATCCACGTGGTATTTTGAAGTGTGGAACGAGCCAAATTTAGACGGTTTTTGGGCCGGTTCGCAACAAGATTATTTCAAACTTTATACCTATACCGCGCGCGCTATTAAAAGTGTAAACGCAAATTATAAGGTGGGTGGGCCTGCTACCGCAGGTGCGGCATGGGTTCCAGAAATGATTGACTTCTGCGCAAAAAATAAAGTGCCTTTAGATTTTGTGAGTACCCATGCCTATGGTGTTCATCAGGGTTTTCTGGATGAGTTTGGCAGTACCGGTACCGTACTGGCTAAAGACGAGATGGCCGTGAGTGGCGATGTATTAAACAGCCGCAAACAAATCGCAGCATCAGCTATGCCGAATTTGGAATTGCATTACACCGAATGGAGTTCGTCTTACACGCCTGCAGATCCAACCCATGATAGTTATCATCAAGCCGCGTATATTTTGCAAAAATTGAAACAGGTTGGCAGTGCAGCGCAATCCATGTCTTATTGGGTTTTCACCGATATTTTTGAAGAGGCCGGCCCGCGTTTTGAAGCATTTCACGGCGGTTTTGGTTTGATGAATACCCAAGGCATTAAAAAGCCGGCGTATTTTGCCTATCAATTTTTGAATCATCTTGGAAGTTTTGAACTCAACAGCAATGACAAACAAATTTTTGCTACTACCGATAGCAAAGGTAATGTGCAGCTGCTGTTGTGGGATTACACCTTTACGCTCCCTGATGGTATTAACAACCAACAATATTTTATAAAAGATTTACCACCGAAAAATAAAGGTGAGGTTGCCATTAACGTTAACAACCTGAAAAAGGGCAACTACACACTGAAAATTTCACAAGTAGGTTATCAGCGTAACGATGCGTTTACCGCTTACATCGGTATGGGCTCCCCTGCGCAGTTAACCAAAGCGCAAGTGGATTCGTTAAAAACGTTAGCCACTGGAAAACCCTCTGAAGAAAAACATATTAAGATAAATGCAGACGGTGTTTTCAAATTAAATCTGCCATTGCGTGAGAATGATGTTTATTTGCTTGAACTAAGTCTTAGTAAATAAATTTTTAAATCGCTTATTTTTTTGGATTCTGGTTTCTCTAGTTATTGATATTGAGTTAATAGCTTGAAAAATTTTTATTAAAAAGGAATCGTTATCCTCACGTAGCGGGGGTGACGTTTCCTACTAAACAAAAAACCAATCATTGGTGTGAATAAAACCATTTTAGTTGAGCGCATTTATGTTCGATCCAGCCCGTCGAAATATTTTCAAAGCTTGCTTAGCCGGCGCTGTGGTTTCGCCATTTTCAAGTTTGGCTACTGCTTCGTCATCCACTGCTAACAGTTGCATTAAATATGCTGCTCAAGCAAAGCCAGAAGTATTCTGGGGGCAAGGTATAGAAGGCCAGCGTAAAGCAGACTTGGGTAATGGCACTTACCGCAATCCGATTGTGGCGGGTGATCATCCAGACCCCACCATCCTTAAAGACGGTGAGAATTATTACATGACCTTTTCGTCATTTAATTCTTATCCGGGTATTGTGATTTGGCATTCCACCGATCTTGTAAATTGGGCACCCGTTGGCCCTGCGTTACACAAAAATATTGGCACCGTCTGGGCACTAGATTTGTGCAAACACGGCGACCGCTATTATATCTATATTCCCGCTGCGCCCGACGACAAACCTTGGGGAATTTATGTGATCTGGGCGGACAGTATTAATGGCCCTTGGAGTGAACCAATTAATTTAAATATTTCGGGTTGTATCGACCCAGGCCATGCGGTGGGTGAAGACGGCAAGCGTTATTTATTTGTGAACGGTATTCGTAAGATTCGCTTAACAGATGATGGCCTCGCAACCGATGGACAAGTAGAGGTGGCCTATAGTCCTTGGCGTTACCCCGATCATTGGGTTGTTGAGAATTTTGCTCCCGAAGGCCCTAAATTATTGCGCAGAGGCGAGTGGTTTTATCTTATCACCGCGGTGGGAGGTACGGCTGGCCCAGTTACGGGTCATATGGTAATTGCCGCGCGCTCGCGATCCATTCATGGCCCTTGGGAACACTGCCCGCACAATCCGTTAGTGCGTACGGAATCTGCAGCTGAACCTTGGTGGTCACGAGGTCATGCATCATTGGTAGAAGGCCCTGCAGGTGATTGGTGGATGGTGTACCACGGCTATGAAAATGGTTTTCGCACCTTGGGGCGGCAAACCTTGTTGGAGCCTATTGAGTGGACAAGTGATGGTTGGTTTCGCGCCAAAGGTGGCGATTTGTCTCAGCCCATTATCAAGCCAGTAAAAGGAAAAGTGAGTGCGGCGGGCGTTGCGTTATCAGATGATTTCTCGTGCAATAAATTGGGTATTCAGTGGTGTTTTCACAATCCCAGTTCGAGTGAAATAGAACGCGTAAATTACCGTGAAAACACACTGGCGTTGGCGGGTGCGGGCAATTCACCCGCCAATAGTTCACCACTGATTTGCGGTGTGCCGGATCGTAGCTATCAAGTTGAAGTGACACTAAGGCGCGAGGGTGATGCCGAGGGTGGATTGTTGCTTTTTTACAACCACAAAGCTTTTGTTGGTATAGGTTTTAGTGCTGAGTACATTAAATCATTTCAATATGCTGAGGAACAAAGTTGGGCGCGCATGCCTTTAAAGGCAGAAACGTTGCGCTTGCGTCTTACCAACGATCAGCAGGTCATTACTTACGAATATTCGCAAGATGATGGACGCACGTGGAAATTACACCCTACACGAATGGAAGTGTCTGGTCTTAATCACAATGTATTTGGTGGTTTTTTGAGTTTGAAGGTGGGTATTTACAGTGCAGGGAAAGGAAAAATTATATTGCGTGATTTTCAGTATCGCGCCTTGAGCCATGCAACTTAACAAGACTGTAGAAGCGCAATAATTTAAAATTTATTTTTCTAACCTCTCAGCGCGGGCGCTACAGATTTAATTTTAATCACAAAACAATACTAAAAATTGGTACAAACATGAAAATATTTAATGCATTAATTCTGTTAACGGCAATCGTTTCTACAACAGCTTGCGGCGGAGGCGGAGGCAGTGGTGGTGCTTCAATAACACCGACGGTTTCCTCTGTTCCTGCAGTGTCGTCTTCATCAATTGTTTCGTCATCATCTTCGTCTTCGGTGCAGTCATCATCATCGTCGTCACTCATTGTATCTTCATCGTCGGTTTCTTCAGCTGCGTCTGTACCGGTTTATCCTAGCTACAACACATCGCCAAAGGCTGCTGATGCGAGTGGAATGGTGAGTACGGCAGCGCAGATTTCCGCAAAAATTAAAATTGGTTTTAATATCGGTAATACCCTTGAAGCTTACGGTGGTAAATCTGAAACTTTTTGGGGTAACCCGAAAATCACCCCAGAATTCGTGAAATTCGTAAAGCAATCAGGATTTAATGCGATTCGTCTTCCTGTATCGTGGGATCAATATGCGGATCAAACTACCGCACAAATAGATCCTGCGTGGCTCAGCCGTGTGAAAGAGGTTGTGCAATATTGTGTTGATAATAATTTGTATGTTGTGGTGAATATTCACTGGGACGGTGGTTGGTTGGAGGAGCATGTGACAAGCGATATGCAAGCTGCCGTCAACGCAAAACAAAAAGCCTATTGGGAACAAATTGCTACGCAATTGCGTGATTTTGATGAACACGTGATGTTTGCCAGTGCGAATGAACCCAATGTTAAAACAGCTGATCAAATGGCAGTTTTACTTTCTTACCATCAAACCTTTATCAATGCAGTTCGTGCAACGGGGGGAAAAAATGCGTACCGCACGGTGATTGTGCAGGGGCCATCTACGGATGTGCAATTAACGAATCAACTGATGACCCAATTGCCCCTTGATACGGTGATTAATCGCATGATGGTTGAGGTTCATTACTACACTCCATGGAATTATACCGGCATGACGCAAGATGAATCTTGGGGTAACCAATTTTTTTATTGGGGCAAAGGTTTTCACTCTACAACCGATACCGCACACAATCCTACGTGGGGCGAAGAGGATACTGTCGATTCCATGTTCGGTTTAATGAAAACTCAATTTGTCGATAAAGGAATTCCCGTGATCATTGGCGAGTTTGGTACAGGCGTTCGTAAAAATTTAACCGGCGATGCATTGCAATTGCATTTAAATGGCAGAGCGTATTATTTTAAATACATCACCAAACAAGCAAACGCATTAGGTTTGTCGCCTTTCTTTTGGGATGTGGGTGCGATGTTGGATCGTACTAACAATACCGTGTTGGATCAGCAGGCGCTTGATGCGCTTATGCAAGGTGCGGCAGGACAGTAGTTAATTCATTAAAAACATTTACCGTGAATTGTCGTCCTCGCGTACAACTGCATCCATGCAGTTGTACGCGAGGACGATGAACTTCTTCTAGATTTAAGGGAGTATATTTTTAATCTTTAGTTGATTAGCTCAATCATCGATTTATTAATATCTTCAATGCGCGTACAACCCGAGAGTGCCATAGCAACCCGCATTTCGTTGGCAAACAAATTCAGAATTTCACTCACACCGGCTTTTTGTTTTGCCGCTAAGGCATAAACCCACGGGCGGCCGATCATTACCGCTTTTGCGCCCAAGGCGAGTGCGCGTACTACATCTAATCCACTGCGAATACCACTGTCCATTAATACCGGCATGCCATCTCCCACCGCATCAACAACTTTGGGTAAGGCGCGGATTGCAGAGCTTGCGCCGTCCAATTGGCGGCCTCCGTGATTGGAGACAATTATGCCGTTGGCACCTATGGTTGCAGCTTGTTTAGCATCCTCTGGGTCGAGAATTCCCTTAATGACAAAGTCGCCATCCCATTCCGTACGAATGCGGTCTATATCCGTCCAGGTTACGGTGGGATCAAAGTTTTTGCCGAGCCAGGCCCAGAACTCATCAATGCCTGCATTCTCACCCAGTACCGGCGCAATATTTCCTAAACTGTGTGGGCGACCCAACAAACCAACATCCCATGCCCAGTGAGGTCGCGTCATTACCTGGCAGGCACGAGTGACTTTGCGCTGGAACATACTGCCATAGGAAAGACCTGAACGCATATCGCGATAGCGTGTTGCAGGCACCGGCATATCTACGGTGAAGAGTAAGGTTTGAGTGCCCGCGGCTTTAGCGCGTGCGAGCATTTCGCGCAGAAAGCCTCGGTCGCGAATCATATAGAGTTGAAACCAGACGGGGTGATTGACCCCTGCACGCACTTCATCGATCGAGCAAGCCGAGACGGTAGATAAGCAAAAGGGGATGCCAGCTTCTTGCGCTGCTTGTGCGGCTTGAACCTCACCGCGACGCGCATTTAACCCCGCAATACCTACGGGCGATAGCGCAATGGGCATGGCCATTTTTTGGCCGAATAGGGTGGATTCTGTAGAAACGCTGGAGACATCGCGCAGCACACGCTGACGTAAGCCAATTTTTTGCAGGTCAGCCGTGTTATTGCGCAAAGTGGTTTCACTGAAGGCGCCCCCATCAATATATTCGAATAAAAAGCGAGGAAGGCGACGGCGCGCCAGTTCACGGTAATCATCAATATTGGCGAGGATCATAAGTGGCTCCGAAGCGGTAATATGTGTTATGGTATAAATGACCTTATGTTATCATATTTTATATGTAAATGTTCTTTTACATATAAATGGTATTTGTTATATAGTTTACTGGTCGCTCAATGAAGCGGTCAGCTCCAATCCCAATAATGAAAACAAAGCTACTGTTATCAGATAGCTGATGGAGAAAATATGAATAATAAAAATACGGCCGCGCTGCTGCCTTTGATGTTAATTATTAGCTTGTTCTTCCTGTGGGGCATGGCTAACAACTTGAACGATATTCTTATCGCCCAATTTAAGAAAGTATTTCAACTGACCGATTTGAAATCGGGTTTGGTGCAATCTGCTTTTTACATGGGTTACTTCGTATTTGCGATTCCCGCTGCGCTTTTTATGAAGCGTTTCAGTTACAAAGCTGCGGTGATTACTGGCTTGAGTTTATACATGCTGGGCGCTTATTTGTTTTATCCTGCGGCGGCCATCCGCGAATACAATTTATTTTTAGCGGCGTTATTTATTATTGCCAGTGGCTTGGCCTTTTTAGAAACCTCGGCCAATCCGTTAATTGTTGCCATGGGTGATCCTGCAACAGCAGCGCGCCGTTTGAATTTTGCGCAATCGTTTAACCCGTTTGGCTGTATAACGGGAATCATCATTGGCCGCGAATTTATTTTGTCCGGCCATGAGCCCAGTGCGCAAGAGTTGGCCGTTATGTCGCCCAGCGCTCTTGAACTATTTTTTCAAACTGAAGCTCATGCCGTACAAGTCCCTTATTTAATTATCGGTGCGGTAGTCATGTGCTGCGCGCTGTTAGTGTATTGGGTGAAATTTCCGCGAGTTGCAACAGAGTCTGCGCCAGAGGGAGCAGGCAGTTTGGTTGATTATCAACGTTTGTTGTGCAATGGTCGTTTCATGTTTGGTGTTGTGGCACAATTTTTTTACGTGGGTGCTCAAGTTTGTTTGTGGAGTTACACCATTCGTTATGGTCAGCAAGCCTTGCCGGGTACTGGTGAAAAAATTCTGGCCAATTATTTATTGGCGTCGTTGGTTATTTTTATGCTGGGGCGCTTTGTAGCAACGGCGTTGATGAGTAAAGTGTCGCCCAGCGTTTTAATGATGTTGTATGCCATCATCAATATAGCGCTCTGTGCAATTGCTGTTGTTAGCCCTAATCAAATAGGTATTTATGCATTTGTAGCGACCAGTTTTTTTATGTCGCTCATGTTCCCCACCATTTTTGCGCTTACTGTAAAAAATTTGGGTGAACAAACCAAGGCTGGCTCTTCGTTGGTCATTATGTCGATTATCGGTGGTGCTGCTTTAACGGCGGTAATGGGTTTTGTTTCGGATGTCTCCAGCATTCATCTTGCCGTTAGCGTACCCTTGGTTTGTTTTGCGGTGATTGCTGTTTATGCGCACCGTTGCACTAAGTTTGAAAAGATTGGGTAAGGTGTATCGTGATAGATGCACATCAGCATTTTTGGAAAATTGGTGAGTATGACTGCACTTGGCCAACCCCTGAATTGTCAGCTATTTATCGAAATTTTTTACCGGCGGATTTAGAGCCTTTAGCAAAACAATTGGGTGTTTCGGGATCGGTATTGGTGCAATCACAGGAGAGTGATCTTGATACCGATTTTTTATTGCAGCTCGCGGCAAATTCATCCTTTGTGAAAGCGGTGGTTGGCTGGGTTGATTTCACATCGGTGAGTGTTGTTGAGCGGATTGGGATGTTGGCAGCGCAACACAATAAGTTGCGTGGTTTGCGTCCAATGTTGCAATCCATGCCAGAAGATAGTTGGATATTAAAAGCAGAGTTGGAACCGGCATTGGATGAAATGCAGCGTTCGTGCTTGAGTTTGGATGCTCTGGTTTTTCCACGACATCTGCTGTATCTGCGGATATTTGCCAAGCGCCACCCTCGATTACCTATTGTTATCGACCATGGCGCTAAACCCGGTATAGCCAAGGGTGGTTTTGAGTATTGGGCGGAGGCTATAGGTGCGCTAGCAGAGTTGCCTCATGTGTACTGCAAGCTCTCTGGCCTTTTAACGGAGGCCGCCAAGGAGCAAGGTTTAGATCAGGTGCGACCCTACGTTGTGCATTTGTACAGGCTCTTTGGGGCGGAGCGATTAATGTGGGGGAGTGATTGGCCAGTACTTAATTTGGCACCTAATAGCGAATATTCAAACTATGGTGATTGGCTGGCGATGGCTAAGTTGTTGTTACCTGTCGCAAGTAATACGGAGTTGGACGCTATTTTTGGCTATACAGCGAGAAATTTTTACCGTTTTTAATACCGCAAATGCAGGTTTGGCCTTGTTGGTATAGATGCCACCTGCTAACGTACTTTTACATACAACATTAATGGTTTATACATAAAAATCATGACTAATAAAGATCTTCAAACCGAATCAAACAGTGACGACAATGACCGTAAGTATCGTGCTCCTGCACTTGAGAAGGGGTTAGATATATTGGAGTTACTGGCGCGCGCGGGTTCACCTATGACCACCTCTCAAATGGCCGTGACCTTGGGGCGCTCTGTGAGTGAGCTATTCCGCATGGTGTTGGCCTTAGAGTACCGTGACTACATAGAAGCGGCGCCTGATGGCCGAGATGGTTATGTACTCACTAACAAATTATTTACCTTGGGTATTGCCCAAGGATCGGCGCGTTCATTGCTGGAAACTGCTTTGCCTATTATGAAAGATCTGGCACGTGAAATTGGCCAGTCGTGTCATTTGGTGGTGCCCTCAGGCGATCAAATCGTAGTGGTTGGGCGTATTGAAAGTCCTATGGATTTAGGTTTTTCCGTGCGTGTGGGCTATCGTCGGAATCTTATAGAGACCAATTCAGGGTTGATGTTGTTTGGCTATTCGCCCCAAGAATCGCAAGACCGTTGGGTACCGCAACTGCGTACTTCTGCTGTATCGGCGGAACAATTTGAGCAGTTTCTTGCTAAATCCAAAGCGGCGGTTCAACGCGGTTACGTGCAATCACCCAGTGATTTTGTTGAAGGTGTTACAGATTTGTGTATGCCCGTACTCGGGATACATGGCGCAATTGCTGTGTTGATAGTGCCGTTTATTGCGATAAAATCCCAGCAAATTACCCATGATCAAGTGCTAGAAAAATTGCGTTGGGCAACGCGCAAAATTGCCGAGGCGATGAGCAACGAAGGGCGCTAAGCGCCCTTTTTTTTGCCCTTATTTTGAGGAAGGAGTTATGGTATCAAGGTGATCTTGATGACGATTCTTTACTCAAAAAGTCCAAATTACTATATGTCATTTTATGCGGTTTTCGGGTAAAATAATTTTCATATGCGGTTGTATTTTCAATTATAAAAAGAGGGTTGTGTGGTTTCCAACAATACCCAACAAGGTTTTAATCAGTTCAAACAGCTCGGTAATACCTCTATCAGTCTTCCAAGGCTTGGTTTTGGCGCCGCGCCGGTCGGCAATTTGTATCAAGCAATCAGTGATAAGGCTGCGCAAGACACTATTCTAGAGGCCTTTGAACGAGGGATTCGCTATTTTGATACAGCACCGCATTATGGTTTTGGTTTAAGCGAGTCACGTTTGGGAGCTGCGCTTGTAGGCAAGCGTAAACAGGTTGTTCTCTCCACGAAAGTGGGGCGGCTGTTGGTTCCCACCCGTTCCACTGACTTGATTCGGCACGGTTTTGCAAATACCCCTGCATTGGAACCCATTTTTGATTATTCCTATGATGCAGTGATGCGCTCTTTTGAAGCCAGCTTAGAGCGTTTGCAAACCGATCACATAGACATTTTACTTGCGCATGATTTAGGGCCTTTAACACACGGTAATGATCATTCAGTCCATTTCAATATTTTTATGGAGGGCGGCTACAAAGCTATGCAAGCGTTGCGCGCTCAAGGTGCAATTCAAGCCATAGGTTTAGGTACTAATGAATGGCAAGTTTGTGAGCAGGCTTTGCAGCAGGGTGATTTTGATTGCTTTTTATTGGCGGGTCGTTACACGTTACTTGAGCAAACGGCGTGCGAAACATTTTTACCGTTGTGCGCGCAGCGCAAAACCTCGGTTATTTTAGGCGGGCCATTTAATTCTGGTATTTTGGCAACGGGTGTCAGTGGCAGTGGGCCTTTTTATTACAATTATGAAGCCGCGCCGCACACTATTATTCAACAGGTGCAGCGTTTGGAAGCTATATGTTTAGCATTTCATGTTCCTCTTGCGGCGGCGGCGTTGCAATTTCCGGGTGCACATCCGCAAATTTGCTCGGTGATCGCAGGCTTAGGAAATACGCAGCAAGTTGTTGAGGCGCAAAGGTGGATGCAGCAAAAAATACCACCAGCATTTTGGCAGGCATTACGTGAACAAGGTTTAATTAACGCGCAAGTATTAACACCTAGCATGTAAAAATAATCACTAAGAGTGATTACACTAAAACGCCAATACAAAATTTATTTTTTGACTAGTAGATAGAGCGAATGAATAACTCGGATTTAAATTCAGCCGTAAATAAAGGCAGTGTTGCGAAAGCGATTTTGCTGCACCCGCAGGATAAGGTATTAATTTGCGTGGTACACATTTATGCGGGCGATGTGATTGTTGTTGACGGCGAGTCTGTGGTAATTAACACCGATATAGAGGTGGGTCATAAATTGGCTCGTACTAATTTAGCTATAGGCGATAAAGTATATCGTTACGGTGCACCTATAGGATCCATGACTGCTACCGCTGTGCGCGGCGAACATGTGCATATGCACAATATGCAAAGCGATTATATTCCCAGTCACACACGCACGCGCCAAAACCAAGACAGGAGTGAATCATGAATCAGTCAGTGAGCCCGTCAATCAGTTTTCAAGGTTACGCACGGCAAGATGGTCGCAAAGGTATTCGCAATGTAATTGTTGTCGGCTATTTGGTGGAGTGTGCACATCATGTTGCACGTAAAATCGTAACGCTCAGTAATGATATGGATGTGCATCTCATCGGTTTTCCCGGTTGCTTTCCCAATCAGTACGCTTATGAAATTATGCGTGCCGTATGTATTCATCCTAATGTGGGCGGTGCATTGTTGGTGTCACTGGGTTGCGAAAGTATGAATCGCGAAAAATTATTGCAAGAAATAAAAGCAAGTGGCCGCTTTGCAGAATTACTAGTGATTCAAGAAGCAGGCGGTACTAAATCAACTATCGAAGCGGGTGTTGCTGCAGTTGCACGTATTAAAGCCGAGGCTGATAAAACTCCGCGTGTACTTATGGCATTAAATGAATTAATTGTCGGTACTATTTGTGGTGGTTCTGATGGTACCAGTGGGATTACAGCTAATCCTGCTGTAGGCCGTTGTTTCGATGCTTTGGTAGCCGCGAATGCGGCCTGTATTTTTGAAGAGACTGGTGAATTAATTGGCTGTGAAACTATCATGGCTGATCGTGCTATCACGCCAGAATTAGGCGCAGAAATTGAGGCTTGTGTTGAAAAAGCAGAACATTATTATCGCGTTATGGGCTTCGGTAGTTTTGCCCCAGGCAATGCCGATGGCGGATTAACCACGCTTGAAGAAAAATCTATGGGCGCCTATTCCAAATCTGGTTCATCGCCGATTAGTGGTTTAATTAAACCGGGTGATATTCCTCCCTCTGGCGGTTTGTATTTGCTCGATGTTGTACCCGATGGTGAACCGCGCTTCGGCTTTCCTAATATTTCTGACAACGCTGAAATTGTAGAGTTAATTGCCTGTGGTTCGCATGTAATTTTATTCACAACGGGTCGTGGCTCTGTTGTAGGTTCCGCTATTTCCCCTGTGATAAAAATTTGCGCTAACCCTGAAACCTATCGTCATTTAAGTGAGGATATGGATGTAAACGCGGGCCGTATTTTAGAGGGTGTTGCAACACTGGATGAGGTTGGCGAAGAAATATTTCAAAACGTTGTGGATGTCGCATCGGGCAAGCGCAGTGTGTCGGAAGAGTTAGGGCACCAGGAATTTATTCTCACCTACAAATCGTTTGAACCTATTGGTCCGAGTTGTTTGCCGGTTAGGCAACTTGCGTAAAGTTAATTCTGCTATTAACCAGAAATGTTTATCAGATGAGGCTGAAACTGTTTCAACAGTTGCACTGCCTAAACCCCCATGCAGTCTTTATCCTCGCGTGGTGGTAATTCAGCTTTTATGTTTTGATAGTTCATTGTTGGTTATTGCTAAAAGCTAGTGCTGGATTCTCTCTATGCGAGCATAGCGAT
>Ga0075019_10000568_pt1 | contig 21301 bp, 20 predicted proteins | sample ColStrG_CSR_2013_FD_71473 | JGI IMG/M metagenome (GOLD analysis project Ga0075019, IMG submission 71473) | Freshwater sediment microbial communities in response to fracking from Pennsylvania, USA - Cold Stream Run_MetaG_CSR_2013 | ecosystem: Environmental > Aquatic > Freshwater > Creek >...
GGGCGGAATCCGTGGCGCGGCGCAATTGCTGGAAATGGAATTGCCCGAGCGCGATGTCAAGGACTTGCGTGAATATACCCAGGTCATTATCAAGGAAGCGGATCGTCTGCAGACCTTGGTTGATCGATTGCTGGCACCGCATCGCATCCCGCACATTGTCGGCGATGTCAATATCCATGAAGTATGTGAGCGGGTGCGCAGCCTGATCCTCGCCGAGTTCCCCCGCGGCCTGCAGCTGCTGCGTGATTACGATCTGTCCATTCCTGATTTTCGCGGCGATGTTGAGCAGCTGATTCAAAGTGTGTTGAATATTGCACTCAACGCAGCACAGGCCCTGGCAGAACAGATTGAAGCCGGCAGCGCTGAAATGATTTTCAAAACCAGAATTGCGCGTCAGATCACGATTGCCAAGGTCAGATACAAGCTGGCATTAGAATTGCATATCATCGACAACGGGCCTGGCATTTCCCCTGATATTGTGGACCGGATTTTTTTTCCACTGGTGTCAGGCCGGGAGGGTGGCAGCGGATTAGGTCTAACGCTGGCGCAAAATTTTGTCCAGCAACATCTGGGTGTGATTGAATGTGTCAGTCGGCCTGGTTTGACGGATTTCAGAATGCTCATTCCGCTGCCATAAGCAAACAGAATGAATAACAAAGTCGATTACAAAGCGAGTACATATGAAACCAATCTGGTTGGTAGATGACGATGAATCGATACGCTGGGTGCTGGAAAAAGCACTGGCGCGGCAGAATCTGGAGACGCGCAGCTTTTCCAACGCCAAAGATGTACTGACCGCACTGGAACAGAGCACACCGCAGGTACTGGTTTCAGATATCCGCATGCATGGCATGTCCGGGCTGGTGCTGCTGCAAAAAATCAAGGAGCTGCATCCAGGGCTGCCCGTGATTGTGATGACTGCTTTTTCGGATCTCGATTCAGCGGTTGCCGCATTTCAGGGGGGAGCCTTTGATTACCTGGCCAAGCCGTTTGATCTCGACAAGGCGGTGGAACTGATCCGGCGCGCGCTGGAAGAAAGCCTGCGCGAAGTCAGTGTGGAACAGTTTTCTGCCGAGACGCCGGAGATACTCGGACAGGCCCCCGCGATGCAGGAAGTGTTTCGCGCCATAGGCCGACTGACCCAGTCCAACATGACAGTACTGATCACCGGCGAGTCGGGTACCGGCAAAGAACTGGTTGCGCGGGCACTGCACAAGCACAGCCCGAGATCGGCCCAGCCGATGATTTCATTGAATACGGCCGCCATCCCCAAAGACCTGCTGGAATCTGAACTGTTTGGTCATGAGCGTGGCGCGTTCACCGGCGCGCAGGCGTCGCGCCGGGGTCGCTTCGAGCAGGCCGAAGGCGGAACGCTGTTTCTCGATGAGATCGGTGATATGCCGTTTGATTTGCAGACCCGACTTTTGCGGGTGCTGTCGGATGGCCATTTCTATCGGGTTGGCGGACATCAGCCGATCAAGTCGAATGTGCGCGTGATCGCAGCGACGCACCAGAATCTGGAACAGCGCGTTGCCGAGGGACTGTTCAGAGAAGATCTGTATCACCGTCTGAACGTGATCCGACTGCGCATACCGAGTCTGCGTGAGCGACGTGAAGATATTCCTATTCTGATCCGCCATTTTCTGAAGCTGAGCTCCATGCAGCTTGGCGTTGAAAGCAAACGCATGAGCGAATCAGCCATGCAGTTTTTAAGTCAGCTGGATTTGCCTGGCAATGTGCGTCAGCTGGAAAATCTGTGCAACTGGATCGTGGTGATGGCTCCCGGGACGACGGTAGAGATCAAAGATCTGCCACCAGAGCTGCTCCAGTCAGCCAAAAAGCAGGGTGCGAATCCGGTGCAGGAAGATGCACCAGAAGGGCGCGCGGCGACTGATTCCGGCAACATGTTGGTGAGCTGGCAAAACATGCTGGAGCACGAAGCGGCAACGATGCTGGAATCCAATCAGCCAGATGTGATGGATGCCCTGGCACGGCAGTTCGAATCAATCCTGATCCGATCGGCGCTCAAATTCACCCATGGCAAAAAAAATGAAGCAGCGATTCGTCTCGGTATCGGCAGAAATACCATTACCCGGAAACTGGCCGAGTTGAACATCGCTACCAAAGATTAAGTTGAATATTGCACAAACCGTCAGAAAATCAGTCCGAAAAAATAAATTTGTCTGATTGTTGCAATAGTAATGAAACTGTCCTAAAACTGAAGGTAGTCACTTAAACAGTTTTGGGGCAGTACCCTTGTCTGTTTTTGTCACTGCACTGCTGACTGTATGCATGAATGACAATAAAAGGGGAAAGTTATGAATTTTGACGCATTATTTTTACAACAACACGCATTGCCAACTATTCCCAAAGTGGTGCAGGAAGTCATTGACAGCTTTAACAATGACCGTGTTTCGGTCGAGGAGATTGCACAAAAGCTGGCAGCCGATCAGGTGCTGAGTGCCAAAATTCTCAGACTGGCGAATTCATCGTATTACCACGTCTCACGCAGTATCGGTACGGTGGACGATGCAGTGTTGATGCTGGGCTTTATGACAGTGCGCACGCTGGTGGTCAGCACGGGCCTGACCGGTGGCTTTAAAAATGTCGCCGGATTCGATTTGAAAAAATTCTGGCATTACAGCATGCATACTGCCGTGGTCGCCAAATGGCTGGCCAAGCAGAAAAAAACCAATTCCGACTTTGCATTCACGGTGGGCATGATGCATGCCATCGGCCAGCTGGTCATGCACGCAGCCATGCCGGAAAAAATGCTCGAAGTCGATAAAATCGCCGGCGCGCTCGACGCACGCCGGTTTGACGTGGAGACCAATTCCTTTGGCTATAACTTTGCCGATGTCGGCGCCGAGCTCGCAGTCCGCTGGAAATTTCCCAACGAATTCGCGATCGCGATCCGATCCTTTCCCCATCCGCTGGAGCAGGAAAAAATGGACCCCATGGCTGGCATCATCCATTTGGCCGCGTGGCGTGCGCGGGCATTCGAACACAAATTGAATGCCGAAGAATTGCAGAGTACTTTTCCGACCGACGTGGCTGCTCAGTTAGGGCTGACCGCAGAACTGGTATTGGACAACATGCCTGGTATTGATGAATTGAGTGAGGGACTGGAGAGTCTGATCAGCTAGAACTGATTCGAGCTATTCGAATTGTCTTCATTTTAATTTGTTTCAGTTTGAACATGCATTGATCCCATGTTACCTGGTCAGGCGCGTGGACACTGGTGGATTCATTGAGTGAGATTGAGACAGTGCGTCCTCGGTGGTTGTTGATTGCAGAAGAGGATGATTAACCGGCTAGTTGCGTAGCTGGTTTTTTTTTGCCATAGAAGTATGTGCCCGACATGAAAATGCCACTTATTAAGAACAATTTGTTATCAGTTGGCAAGTTTCAATATAAAATGCAGCATCAAAATGAAGCCATGGCATATGTATTCACAAACTCCGCAACAAGATGATCTATAAGGCAGGCATGAATATATCGCTATCTGAAATGGATAAAAGGCGTTTTGGCATCACCACAGCAAAAGCGACTCTGCAGCCTGACGATTCACCCGAAGCCATGATTGCATGGTGTATTGAAAAAAATGTGGAGTTGCTCATTGCGCGCGTGCCCGGCGACAGCATCAGGCTGGCGCAGGATCTGGAGAACGCTGGTTTTTTTTTGACAGATATTTTGGTGTATTACCAAAACCGACAGATACAACAGGCGCAGCTCACATTGCGGGAGCCATATAGCTGGAGACTGGCAACACCTGAAGATGCCGAATCTGTAGGCGATCTTGCCCGAGAAATATTTAAAAATTACGTCGGACATTATCACTCGGATCAACGGTTAGACAGAACTGATTGTGATTTGGTTTATTCATCGTGGGCGACGAATTCCTGTCTCGATAAATCAGTTGCCGATGATGTTTTCCTCATAGTGTCCAATAAACGGATTGTCGGATTTCTCACAGTAAAAAAACAAAGTGAGAGAACAGGTGAAATTATTTTGAACGGCGTACACCCTGATTATCAATATCAGGGTATTTATCAGCAGCTCATTACGCTTGCAAATAACTGGACTGCCGATCAACAACTGCAGGAATTGATTGTGTCTACTCAATTAAGTAATCTGGCAGTGCAAAAGGTATGGTGTCGTCAAGGGTTTGAACCATACAAAAATTTTTACACCTTTCATAAATGGCTTTCAACATGATTCCTTTTAATAAGCCTTTTATATCCGGTGACGAGCAAATTTATATGGCTCAGGCTTTGGCCAATCGCAAGTTATCCGGCGACGGCGCGTTCACCAAAAAATGTCATGCATGGTTTGAAAACAGATATCAGATTAAAAAAGCGCTGCTGACAACCTCATGCACTGACGCACTGGAAATGTGTGCGATCCTGCTTGATATCAAACCAGGTGATGAAGTTATCGTTCCGTCGTACACGTTTGTTTCAACTGCAAACGCCTTTGTATTGCGCGGTGCGACATTGAAGTTTGCTGACAGCCTGCCGAATCATCCGAATATCGATCCCGATGAAATTGCCCGACTGATCAGCTCCAGAACGAGAGCGATTGTGGTGGTGCATTACGCAGGAATAGCATGTGATATGGATCGCATATTGGCGTTGGCCTCAGCGCACAATATCCCTGTTGTTGAGGATGCAGCGCAATCTATTGAAGCCTTACACAATGGCAGGCCATTAGGCACGTTGGGCGCGCTGGGCACGTTCTCGTTTCACGAGACAAAGAATATTGTTTGTGGTGAAGGTGGACTGCTGGCGATCAATAATGAATCGTTGGCGCATCGCGCAGAGATCATACGCGAAAAGGGAACCAACCGATCCTCGTTTTTTCGTGGAGAAGTTGATAAATACGGCTGGGTAGACATTGGTTCGTCATTCCTGCCTTCCGAAATTCTGGCGGCTTTTCTGTTGGCACAACTTGAAAAAATCGATTTTATTCAGTCTGAAAGAAAGCGGGTATGGCAACGCTACTGGAATAATTTCATGGCAGCAGGCATGGATAAAAAAATTCAGCTCCCCTTGATACCCGGCTACGCAACAAATAACGCGCATATGTTTTACGTAGTGTGCTCTGATTATGCGCAGCGGACTGCGATCATCGACAGATTGAAATCAAAAAACGTACTGGCAGTATTCCACTATATTTCACTGCACTCCAGTCCCTTTTTTAGCCCCAGGCATGACGGTCGGGTTTTGGCAAACTCTGATCGATTTACAGATTGCCTGGTTCGGCTTCCCCTTTTTCCTGAATTATCAGACAGCGAAGTAGATTTCATTTCTGAAGTTGTCATTGACAGCATCCGGGATTCATGAATTTCCTGAAGGTTGGATTGCTCTTTGCCGCTTCAACATTGAGTAAATTATTTGCAGGTCTGTTAATCGTAAAAATAATTGCCATCACAATTGGTGCGGATGGGTTGGGGCGCCTTGGCCAATTTATGAGTTTGATGTCGATGGTAACTATTCTGGCAGGAGGTGGCATTAATATTGGCGTGATTAAATATTTTTCAGAATTTAAAGATGATGAGAGAAATCTGAACGAATATTTAAGTTCAGCCAGTTTCGTTTCTGTTACTTCGGCAGCCATCGTCGGTATTGCCTTATACCTCTGGGCAGAGGGCATATCATTGTGGCTGTTCAAAACGACGGTATATGGCGATGAAGTGCGCATCTTAGCCTTCGTTCAGTTTTTAATAGCAATTGCCAATCTGTTTTATGGTCTGGTCAATGGATTTCAGAAGGTAAAAATATTCGCATTGATCAGCGTCGCGTCCGCCATTACAGGTTCGGCCGGTGTCGCCATTGCCAGTTCACGATTCGGCATGACTGGTGCGATGTTCGGTCTGATGTGGATGGCAGCCTGCCCGGTGATTTTTTTGCTGCCCTGGTTTCATTTACGTGCGCAGTTTCGATGGCGGCAATTGATGCCGGTGTGGCACAAAGAAAAAATTATCCAGTTTGGACGCTACTCGCTGATGCTGCTTGTCAGTGTATTGACGATGCAGGTGGCCCAGGTCGTCGTCCGCAATGTGATCGAATCGAACACCGACTGGGTGCATGTTGGTTATTGGCAGGCCGTTTCCAAGGTGTCTGATGCCTATCTGCAGTTCATAACGGTAGTGCTGGCAAATTATTTTTTGCCCAGATTGTCTAAAATTCAGAATCAGATTGAACTTCGAATTGAGGTTAAACGGGTATATCTGATCGCGATGCCGGTATTGCTGGCAATGGCCACAATGGTGTTTGTCTGTCGGGACTGGATTATTCTGATCGTGTTTTCCAAAGAGTTTTTGCCGATGAAAGAATTCTTTACCTTTCAGCTCATCGGCGACTGTTTCAAAATTGCTGCTTACATTGGTGTCTACGTTGCCATTGCAAAGGCAAAAACTAAAATCTATATTGCTGCGGAAGTGCTCCAATCTGTATTTCTCGTAGTGCTCTGCTCATTTTTTGTCAGGCAGTTCGGGGCGATAGGCGCAACTTACGGTTATTGTGTTACCTATATTCTCTATTTTCTGATTGTCAGTTGCGTGCTTCGCAATTACCTGCATGATCCAGACGCCGTTTAACAGCAGTCACTATTAACTAAATAAATAACAATGATTTTTTTGGCCGGGTCACTTGATATGAATGGGGGAAGTACTTTTTTGCTGCGCATCGCGCAACAGGTCAGTCCCGCTGAAAAACTGGATATTGTGATTTTGAGCAGTGTCATTGACCCTCAGCTCCGATCACAGCTGGAAAAATATGCCAATGTGATTGAACTGAAGCAGTTGGTCGATGATAAATTCACATGGTGCGGTACCAGTCAGGCGGCCATTTTTTTGCCGTTTGATCGCCTGAAAATTGAACGGTTGTTGCAGGCTAATAATCGTGCAGTGCATGCGATGGGTATTTTTGGATTGGTGTATGCCTATCGCCTGGCGCGCTCATTCGGTCAGCTCAAGATCACTGCCGGGGTCTATCAGCAATACGAATTCCTGCACAGCTCGGCATTTTTTTTTGTTCGGCAGGCCAACAAAATGTTTTCAAATCTGCCAGCGGAAAATATTATTTTTTTTAATGAATATAACCGGGAAAAATATGCCCAGGTTTTTAAGAAAAATTATGCTCAGTCGGTGATCGCACCAATAGGCGTCCCGCTGCCGTTTATGCATTCAGGGGTTGAACGAAAGTTTGACTACGGGCGGCTGGTTTCGGTTGGAAATCTGGTCGATTTTAAGACTTACAACGAACATGTTATTCGCACGATAGCGCCTCTGGTAACCGAATTTCCGCAGCTCCGTTACGACGTCTATGGCGATGGTGATCAGGTTGACTATCTGCAGTCTCTTATTGCGCAACTGAATGTGGGCGACGCAGTTACCCTGCATGGACGAATTCCATACAGTGAATTTCGCAACGTTGTTGGATCCGCGATGGGATTTATTGGCAGCGGAACAGCCCTGCTCGAGGCTGCCGCACTCCAGGTGCCAGCGATTACCGGAATTGAATCGATCAAGACGCCTGAGACTTACGGTTTTTTGAGCGGCGTCAAGGGGTACACCTATAACGAGCTGGTTCCAGGTGCTGAGCTGGTACCCCTGCGAACCGTTATTTTGACCTTGCTCAACGCCGATTCGGCTGAAATGCAACAAACCGGCGCGCGCTGCGCGGACAAAGCGGCGGAATTTTCTATCGAAAAAACGGTACAGGGACTCAATAAGCTGAAGCTGCATTCAAAACTGATATCAGTTAAATTTTCTCTCGCATTCAGAGTGATTTTTTTCCTGAGTTTTGTGACAGTGGCTGTGTTGGATTTGTTGAACATCAACAGGAAGTTCAGAATGCGGCGCGATCAGGCCTGATCAACATTTCGCAATCAGCCGGAGACGTTAGATCAATGGTTAGCTGCGGGTGGATCTATTTTTTAATCAACAGAAGAAATGAAAATTAGATGTTTAAAAATAAAATATTACTCATCACCGGAGGAACTGGCTCCTTTGGTAACGCAGTGTTAAACCGTTTTTTGTCATCTGATATCAGCGAAATCCGAATTTTCAGTCGCGATGAAAAAAAGCAGGATGACATGCGCAAGCACTATGCCAGCAGCAAGCTGAAATTTTACATCGGCGATGTGCGGGATTATGCCAGTCTGCTTACCGCCACACGCGGTGTCGATTATATTTTTCATGCTGCGGCGCTCAAGCAGGTGCCCTCGTGCGAATTTCATCCTATGGAAGCAGTGAAAACAAATATCATCGGCACGGATAACCTGTTGGAGGCGGCAATTCAAAACAAGGTGCGCCGTGTAGTTTGTCTCAGCACTGACAAGGCTGCCTATCCAATCAACGCCATGGGGATTTCCAAAGCGATGATGGAAAAAGTAATGGTGGCAAAGTCACGTAATCTTGCAGACCGCGATATCGTGATGTGCGGCACGCGTTACGGGAATGTGATGGCTTCGCGCGGCTCGGTGATTCCTCTGTTTGTCGAGCAAATCAATAATGCAGCGCCGCTGACGATTACGGATCCGGAAATGACCCGTTTCATGATGACCCTGGAAGATGCTGTTGATCTGGTGCTGTACGCGTTTGAACATGGCAGGAACGGCGATATTTTTGTGCAGAAGGCCCCGGCTGCAACGATTGCTACATTGGTCCAGTCGCTGTTGGAAATACTGAACAGGCCCAACCACCCGGTCAATATTATCGGCACGCGACACGGTGAAAAATTGTACGAAACTTTATTGAGCCGCGAAGAAATGGCTGCATCTGAAGATCTCGGCGCCTACTATCGAATACCGCCAGATCTGCGCGATTTGAATTATGAAAAATATGTCGATGTAGGTGAACAGCAGATTTCCAAATGTGACGACTACAATTCGCATAATACGGAACGTCTGGATGTCGCCGGCATGTCGGCATTACTGATGAAACTGAACTTTATTCGTTCTGTCCTGCGCGGTGAGGCAGCCATGACCGAGGGTTAAACTGATGAAAATTCTGGTGACCGGGGCAGGGGGCTTTATAGCTAAAAATTTTTTGGCGCATGTCAAAGAGCATCCTGATTTTGAAATATTGACACTGACGCGCGGCGAGACCCAGTCCAGTCTGGCTGACAAGGTCAGGCCGGCTGATTTTATCGTGCATCTGGCCGGGATTAACCGTTCCCGAAACGAAGCTGAATTTATCGCAGGTAATGTCGAATTAATGCGCAATCTGTGCGATGCCGTGAGAGCGACTGGCCGTCGTATCCCGGTCATATTCAGCTCTTCGATTCAGTCGGCATTGGATAACAGTTATGGTCTCAGTAAAAATCAGGCCGAGCAAATATTGATTCAGTTGGAAAAGGACACGGGCAGTCCGATTTTCATCTACCGATTGCCCAATGTCTTTGGCAAGTGGTGCCGTCCTGACTACAATTCTGTAGTCGCAACGTTTTGCCATAACATCGCCCATGACCTGCCGATACAGATTCACGACCGTGCAGCGAAATTGAACCTGGTCTATGTCGACGATGTTGTGTCGGATTTTTTGCAGGTCATATTGACCCAGCCAGAATCTGGTTTCCGCACAATCGGAAGCGTTTTCCCAACCACTGTTGGCGAGCTGGCTGACTGCCTGACGCTGTTTAAGAGCAGCCGGAAAACGCTGGTGACGGAGCCTGTCGGAACCGGATTCCGCCGGGCTCTGTATGCAACTTATATCTCATACCTCAGGCCTGCTCACTTTGCTTATCCGCTGGCGAAGTACGAAGACCCCAGAGGTTCTTTTTCTGAAGTGTTGAAAACCAGGGATTCGGGGCAGTTCTCCTTTTTTACTGCCCATCCCGGCGTGACTCGAGGGGGGCATTATCACCATACCAAGTCGGAAAAATTCCTCGTTGTCAAAGGGCAGGCACGCTTCGGGTTCAGACATATCATGACTGGTGAGGTGGCCGAAATCTGTACCAGCAGTGCGCAACCCCAGGTTGTTGAAACGATACCTGGCTGGGCGCACGACATTACCAATACCGGCCTTGAGGAGATGATCGTCATGTTATGGGCAAATGAAATTTTTGATCGGGAACATCCCGACACGTTCAGTCACCAGGTGTAAAAATGAAAAAAATGAAAGTCATGACGATTGTGGGAACACGGCCTGAGATAATTCGTCTCTCGCGCGTGATTGCCAGGCTGGACCAGCATTGCGACCATGTACTGGTGCACACCGGTCAGAATTATGATTTCGAATTGAACGAAATATTTTTTCGTGATCTGTCTATCCGCAAGCCTGACTATTTTTTGAACGCGGCAGGCGTCAATGCTGCCCAGACCATAGCGAATGTGATTACCGAATCCGACAAGGTATTGGAGCAGGAGGCGCCCGAATGTGTGTTGATCTTGGGAGATACCAACAGCTGTCTGGCTTCGATCTCCGCCAAGCGTCGCAAAATTCCGATTTTTCATATGGAAGCCGGTAACCGCTGCTTCGATTTTCGGGTGCCGGAAGAAATTAACCGCCGTATTGTTGATCATGTCGCTGATATTAATCTGACCTACAGCACGATTGCCCGCGATTACCTGCTCAGTGAGGGATTGCCACCAGACCGTATCATCAAGACCGGCAGTCCGATGTTTGAGGTGCTCAATTATTACCGGCCCGGCATTGATGCCTCAGATGTACTGGAGCGCTTGCAACTGCAGCCTGAGCAGTATTTTGTGGTGAGCGCGCATCGTGAAGAAAATGTCGATGTGCCCCAGAACTTATTAAAGCTGGCAGGAACCTTGAATCGGCTGGCAGAGAAATACCGGCAACCAGTGATCGTCTCCACCCACCCGCGTACCCAAAAGCTGATTGATGCTGCCGGGATGCAGTTTCATCCTCTGATCAGATTGCTCAAGCCCCTGGGCTTCAATGATTATGTGCGCCTGCAGCTCTCTGCGCATGCAGTGCTCTCGGACAGTGGAACAATCAGCGAAGAGTCGTCCATTCTGAATTTTCCGGCGGTGAATATTCGCGAGGCGCATGAGCGTCCTGAAGGATTTGAAGAAGCGGCAGTCATGATGACCGGCCTTGAAGAGAACCGCATCTTTCAGGCGCTGGAAATTCTTGATACGCAGCAGCGCGGTACCGAGCGCACCTCGCGCCTGGTAGCGGATTACTCCATGCCCAACGTGTCCGACAAAGTAGTGCGCATCATGCTCAGTTATACCGATTATGTGAATCGGGTTGTCTGGAAAAAGCTGGTGTGAAGACGACTTCTGCGCAAACACCAGCGAGGCTGCGGATATTAATCGTATCCCAGTATTTTTGGCCGGAAAATTTCCGCATCAATGATCTCGCTTCGAGTTTTGTCGATAGGGGACACGAGGTGACTGTATTAACCGGTAAGCCGAATTATCCGGAAGGGGTTTTATTACCGGAATACCAAAGCACTCCACAGAATTTTGCACGCTATCAGGGCGTCACAATTTATCGTGTGCCCCATGTTTTGCGCGGCAAAAGCAAACTGCGACTCGCGCTGAATTATTTGACTTTTGTGCTCAGTGCTTCCCTGCTCGGCAGCTGGAAGTTGAGAAAAGCGAAATTTGATGTCGTGTTTGTGTTTGCGGTGTCACCGATTACTATGGCCATTCCGGCGATTCTGTCCGGTAAATTGAAGCGCGCGCCGGTTTTTTTGTGGGTGCAGGATTTATGGCCTGAGACTTTGTCTGCAGTAGGCGTGGTCAAGTCGAGCGTTGTATTGCGCATCGTTGGCGTGTTGGTCAAATGGATCTACAGGCATTGCGATTACCTGTTGATACAGTCACGCGCATTTCTGCCATCGATAAAAAAATACTGCGCGACCGCCGGGCATAAAGGGAAAGTGCGGTATTTCCCAAACTGGGCCGAACAGGTTTTTTATCAAACCGACACCATTGGCCAGCATGTCGTCCGGCGGGATCCTGATTTTTTCACGATTTTATTCGCCGGAAATCTGGGTGACGCGCAGGATTTCCCGGCTATTCTGGATGCAGTGGAAAAAACCCGAGCTGATCCACGTATCCGGTGGGTGATCGTTGGGGACGGAAGGATGTATGACAGGATTGCGGAAGAAGTGAAGTCGCGCGGATTGGCGCAATCGCTGATTTTGACCGGGCGCTATCCTTTGGAAGCCATGCCAGGATTTTTTGATGTGGCAGATGTCCTGCTGGTGACGTTGAAATCGGATGATATTTTTTCCAGAACGATACCGGGCAAGCTCCAGTCCTATATGGCTGCTGGTAAGCCAATCCTGGCAATGCTGGATGGAGAAGCGCGTTTAATTATTGAACAATCTCGCTCCGGGATGTCAGCGGCAGCCGGTGACTCCAGTGAATTGGCAGCGCTGGCAATGCGACTGTCTAAAATTAATCTGTCAGAATTGGCATTAATGGGTGAAAATGGCCGACAATACTACTTGCGCAATTTTGAGCGTGAGATGCTCATGTCCCGGCTGGAAAATTATTTCATCGAGGCCGTTGCCGGCCTGGCGCCTGGCGAAGATTTTTTGTCCTGAGTTTCAAGTCCTGTCTGAATACCAATTGAATTCTTTTATTTTTTTGGAATGAAAAACAAAATATTATTAACCGGCGCCAGCGGATTTGTCGGCGGGTCCCTGGCGCAGGCGCTGCTGAAACAGGATAAACAGGTTCGGATTGCAGTCAGATCGCCGCTGGAATTACCTGGGGCGGAATCGGTACTGGTGCCTGCCATTGATCAGCAAACCCTGTGGAGCAAACCTTTAAAAGGTATCGATACCGTGATTCATTGCGCCGGTCGCGCGCACATCATGAACGATCTGTTCGACTACCCTTTGCCAGAATACCGACGGGTCAACGTTGCTGGCACGATCAATCTGGCCAGTCAGGCTGCAGCGGCCGGTGTGAAGCGATTTATTTTTTTGAGTTCGGTCAAAGTCAACGGCGAGCAGTCACTGACCGGGCAGCCTTATTCAGAAACCGATGTGCCGATGCCGCAGAATCCCTATGCCATTTCCAAATTTGAAGCTGAGCAGGCTTTGATGGAACTGGCTGACAAAACAGATCTGCAGGTTGTCATCATTCGTCCAACCCTGGTGTATGGTCCTGGTGTCAAAGCCAATTTTTTTACGATGCTGCGCATGGTGAGACTAGGTATGCCCTTGCCATTCGGATCAATTGACAACAAGCGCAGTTTTATCTTTCTGGAAAATCTGCACAGCCTGATCATTCGCTGCATTGATCACCCCAAAGCAGCCAATCAATTATTTCTGGCCTCTGACGGGCATGATCTCTCCACCACTGAATTATTGCGCTACTGTGGTCATGCGATGGGTGTCGGTGTGTATCTGATTCCGATACCTGAGAGCTGGTGCATGCTGAGTGCCTCTCTGCTCGGGCAGGGCGAAGCCATTCAGCGCCTGTGCGGAACACTGCAGGTTGATATCGGCAAGGCGAAAAAATTACTTGACTGGGAGCCGCCGATCTCAGTGCGCGTCGGTCTGGAAAAAACCGTGCAGGGTCTGATTTGACCATGATCAAGCGATTATTTGATGTTGGCCTGGCCGCCGTGACACTCGTGCTGCTGCTCATCCCGATCATGCTGCTGGTGCTGTTAATCAAACTGACTTCGACGGGGCCGGTGATTTACTGGTCGGACCGCGTCGGGCGCAATAATCAGATTTTCAAAATGCCCAAATTCCGTACCATGCAGATCAATACCCCAGCGGTCGCTACCCACCTGTTGCAGGATCCGGCCCGCTACCTGACTCCGGTTGGTTCTTTTCTGCGCAAATCCAGCCTCGACGAATTGCCGCAACTGTGGAGTATTCTGCGCGGCGACATGAGTTTTGTCGGTCCCCGGCCAGCGCTGTTCAATCAGGATGATCTGATCAGTTTGCGTACCGCAGCGCAGGTCCATACTCTGGTGCCGGGCATTACTGGCTGGGCACAAATCAACGGCCGCGACGAGATTCCGATTCCGCAAAAGGTGGTTTTGGATACTTATTATCTGCAGCATCAGAATTTTTTACTGGATATGCGCATTCTGGCATTAACCTTTCTCAAGGTAATCGCGCGCGAAGGGGTAACACATTAAGTCTGTCCGCCATCCTGTGGCGAGTTTGCCAATGTTTCGCCAGACAGCCAGAACTGCAAAAATATCCTTGATCCCCTCCTCGCTGCAACAGCCGGTGTGCCTTTTTAGGTTAGAATCACGGCCATGTCATATCAAGTCCTCGCCCGCAAATATCGCCCCAAAAGTTTTCAGACTTTAGTCGGCCAAGAGCACGTAGTGCGTGCCTTGACCCACGCGCTGGAACAGCAGCGCCTGCACCATGCCTACCTGTTCACCGGCACACGCGGCGTGGGCAAAACCACGCTCTCGCGCATACTCGCCAAATCGCTTAACTGCGAGCTGGGAATCACAGCCAACCCCTGCGGAAAATGCGATGCCTGCGTGGCGATTGATGCCGGTCGGTTTGTTGATTACATTGAAATGGATGCCGCATCGAACCGGGGTGTAGATGAGATGGCGCAGCTGCTGGAGCAGGCCGTGTATGCCCCGAGCAATGCGCGTTTCAAGGTGTACATGATCGATGAGGTGCATATGCTCACCAATCACGCCTTCAACTCGATGCTGAAGACGCTCGAAGAGCCGCCGGCGCATGTCAAATTTATTCTGGCCACCACCGATCCGCAAAAAATTCCGGTCACTGTTCTGTCGCGCTGTCTGCAGTTCAATCTCAAGCAGATGCCATTGCCGGCGATAGTCGGACATCTCGAAGATATCCTCGCCCAGGAACAGATCAGCTTTGAACTGCCGGCACTGCGTCTGCTGGCGCAGGGCGCGCAGGGTTCGATGCGCGATGCGCTGTCGCTGACCGATCAGGCCATCGCCTACGCAGCCGGCAAAGTCAGTCTGGAAGCGGTCCAGGGCATGCTGGGCGCACTGGATCAGACGTATTTAATCAAAATTCTGGATGCGCTGGCGATTGAAGACGGTGCAGCGCTGCTGGCTGTTGCCGATCAGATGCTCTCACGCAGCCTGTCGTACAAGGCCGCATTGCAGGATCTGGCAACGATGCTGCATCAACTGACGATTGCGCAGCTGGTGCCGGATGCAATTGCCGGGGATCTGCCGGACCGCGCCGATATTATCCGCCTGGCGCAACTGTTTGATGCCGAGCAGATTCAGCTGTTTTATCAGATTGCCGTGCACGGTCGGAATGAACTCGGACTGGCGCCGGACGAGTATGCCGGATTCAGTATGACGCTGTTGCGCATGCTCGCGTTTCGTCCGGTCAGCGCGGATGCTGCTGCGATGTTGCATGCCACGCCTGCCAGGGCAAGCACCCCTGTTGCGCCAGTGCGGCAAACGCCAGCGCCGGCACGTAAAGTCGAAGCCGCCCCGCCGCAGAGTGCCGCCGAACCAGGAGCACATGTCCCGGCAATGAAGAAAAGTCCGGCCATGGCGGCCCTGGAAGCTTTAACTGATAAACGCAGCAAGGTCAGAACGCCTGAGGCTGAAAAAAAAACTGAATTAATTGAGCCGGTACCGGTCAATCCGGAATCCGTTGCAACACCGGTTCCGGCGCCTCAGCAATCCCGGGTGACGGTCAGGAATGTCTGGCTGGCATCCGGGCAGGAGTGGGACGGCAACTGGCCGCAACTCTCTGCAAACCTGCCTCTGCGCGGCGTGGCCCAGCAACTGGCGCAGCAAAGTGAATTGATGCTGTGTGAAGTGACTGAACACAGCATCGCTCTGAAACTGCGCGTGCCGCTGGAAACGCTGCTGGCGTCTGACAGTGTCGAAAAACTGGCGGCCAGTCTGATGGAACACTTCACGTTGCCGGTCAAAATCGCGACTGAAATCGGTATTGTGCAGCGTACCGCCAACGCCGCCGCCATCGTGCAGCGGGCCGAGCGCCAGGATGCGGCGGAAGTCGCCATCAACAATGATCAGCTGGTACAAAGCCTGATGCGGGCGTTTGGTGCCACCATCGTTCCAGGGTCAGTCCGGCCGGTGTAGGAAGTGTAATTTTAATTTTCAGGAAACAAGGGGAAATACCATGATGAAGGGCCAACTCGCAGGCATGATGAAACAGGTTCAGGCCATGCAGGACAATGCAAAAAAAGTTCAGGATCAGCTGGCGCAGATTGAAGTGGAAGGCCAGTCCGGTGCCGGTCTGGTGAAAGTGCTGATGACCTGCAAAAACGATGTGAAACGGGTGACGATCGATCCGTCCCTGTTTGGTGACGATAAAGACATGCTGGAAGATCTGGTTGCTGCAGCGTTCAATGATGCAATCCGCAAGGCAGAAGCCACATCGCAGGAAAAAATGGCCGGCCTGACGGCAGGTCTGCCCTTGCCACCCGGTTTCAAGCTGCCATTCTGATGCGGCTGTGATGAAGACCCATGCCAGTCTGGATGAACTGATAGACGCGCTGCGCGGTTTGCCCGGCATCGGTCCAAAGTCGGCACAGCGCATGGCGTTTCATCTGTTGCAGCATGATCGCAATGGTCTCGAATTGTTGGGACGTGCGTGCACTGCAGCGCTGTCCAAAATTCACCATTGCGAACAGTGCAATACCTTCACCGAACAGACCCTGTGCGAAACCTGCTCCGATCCGGAGCGCGACGCGGCATTGCTGTGCGTGGTTGAAACGCCGGCGGACCAGCTCATGGTTGAACAGACACTGACGTTTCGCGGTTTGTACTTCGTGCTGATGGGACGCCTTTCGCCGCTCGATGGTGTCGGTCCCAAAGACATCCATATCTCCAAACTGCTGCAGCGCGCCACCAACGGTCTGGTGAAAGAAGTCGTGCTGGCGACCAATTTCACGAACGAAGGTGAAGCCACGGCGCACTACCTGAGCGAAACGCTCAAGGCAAAATCCCTGACCGTGACGCGACTGGCGCGCGGTGTGCCACTGGGTGGCGAACTGGAATATGTCGATGCCGGCACACTGGCCCGCGCGATGCTGGACCGGCGGGCGACCTGAGATGTCCGCCTCTGCCACGCAAGCTTCCGGTTTCGGACCGCTCAACGGCATCAAGGTGCTGGAACTCGGCACGCTGATCGCCGGACCATTTTGCGCACGCATGCTGGGTGAATTCGGCGCGTCGGTCATTAAAATCGAAGAGCCGGAGCTCGGTGATCCGCTGCGTTCCTGGCGGGTGCTGAAGGACGACACCTCGCTGTGGTGGACCGTGCAGGCGCGCAACAAGCACAGCCTGACGCTGAACATGAAAGATCCCGAGGCGCAGCAAATCGCACGGCAGCTGGCGCTGGATGCCGACATCATCATTGAAAATTATCGCCCCGGCGTGCTGGAAAAATGGCATCTCGGTTATGCGCAATTGCAGGCCATCAATCCCGCAACAATCATGGTGCGCATTTCAGGATACGGACAGACCGGCCCCATCAGCGGGCTGCCAGGATTTGGCGCAACCGGTGAAGCGATGGGTGGCCTGCGGCATGTTTCAGGCTTTCCCGACCGGCCTCCGGTGAGGGTCGGGATCTCAATCGGTGATTCACTGGCCGCGCTGCATGGCGTGATCGGCGCGATGATGGCGCTGCGCCATCGTGATGTCACCGGAGGCCGCTGGAACGGCAGGTCCGGTGCTGAAAGTGTGGCAGGGCAGGGGCAGATGGTCGACGTGGCGCTGTACGAATCGGTGTTCAACATGATGGAGTCACTGGTGCCGGAATTTGACTATGCCGGTGTGCAGCGCCAACGCACGGGCGGGGCCTTGCCCGGGATAGTGCCCTCGAATACCTATACCTGTGCCGGCAATCAGAACATCGTCGTCGCCGGCAATGGCGATGCCATTTTTAAACGGCTGATGCTGGCCATCGGGCGCGCTGATCTGGCCAATGACCCGGAACTTGCCAAGAACGACGGCCGGGTGCCGCGCACCGCAGAAATCGATGCCGCGATCGGCGACTGGTGCCTGCGGCATACGATAGACGAGGCACTGCTGATCCTGAAACAGGCCGATGTCCCCTCCGGTAAAATTTATGCGGTCTCCGATATGATGACCGATCCGCAGTTCATCGCACGCAATATGATTGAACAGCATTATTTCAAGGATGGCACGCCCATCAAACTTCCCGCGATCAGTCCGAAAATGTCCCTGACTCCCGGCCAGACGCGCTGGCTCGGCCCGCAATTGGGCGAGCACACTGACAGCGTGTTGCGCGAGCTCGGTTACTCGGATGAACAGATTGCCCAACTGCGCGCCCGGCGCGCCATATAGAAAGAAGCAAACAGCTTATGCGTCAAATTGTTCTGGATACCGAAACCACCGGATTGAATCCGCGCACCGGGGATCGCGTCATCGAAGTCGGATGCGTGGAACTGATCGACCGCAAATTGACCGGTAATAATTTTCACCAATATATCAACCCGGAACGCGACTCTGATCCGCGTGCGCTGGAAATTCATGGATTGACCACAGACTTCTTATCCGACAAACCGAAGTTCGCCGACATCGCCGCCAGTCTGTCCGAATACATTCAGGGTGCCGAAGTCATCATCCACAATGCGGCATTCGATCTGGGATTTCTGGATGCCGAATACGAAAAATTGAAACTGGCCAGTTTCACCAGTCAGGTCAGCGGCGTGATCGATACGCTGATCAAAGCCAAGGAAATGCATCCGGGTAAGCGCAATTCGCTCGATGCCCTGTGTGACCGCTACGGTATTTCCAATGCCCACCGCCAGTTGCATGGCGCTCTGCTGGATTCAGAACTGCTGGCTGAAGTGTATCTGGCGATGTCGCGCGGGCAAAACAGCTTTGTCATCGACGAGCCTGCAGTGGCAACCCATCAGGTCGACGTGGCACAAGGCGCTACCGTCACCACGATCCTGGTACTTCAGGCCGATCAGCAGGAACTCGATGCGCATGAGCAGTTACTCGCAGGATTGGCTAAATCCGGCAAATGTCTCTGGAATACCGAGATCTGATTCAGATTATTCACTTACAACATACTTAAATTCAAAAAAGAATATTAAAGTCGACCCTGATCCGTGCCGTTACTCAGGTAGGTGTCTGACAAATTGATTCAGAAAAATATTTTTTCTAAATTCCTCAAGTCGACCTGTTTGCCTGTCGTTAATAGTAAGAGATGGAATGTTGATTGAAATAATTTTCGGTAACAGTCTGATTTGATTACGCTTTATTTGGATCGTGTTGAATGCACTAAAAAGCTGAAGGATTGTAAACTTATCACCCGGTTGCAAAGCTGTACCTTGCACACCCTCAAATGACTTACTGCACGTAGGAATAAATCCTATGTGCCGTTACGCGTTGTTACCTACCGTAAATACGGTAGGCTGCCTATTCTCATTATTGCTCCGCGGTATCACAATGGGGTCATCTGGCCTCAAAGCAACTTATTGCCAGTTGATAATTACCTTGGAGAATTAAAATGACACCAAACGACATGATGGCAGAAATTCGCGATTCTAATCTGAGCTATCTGATGCTCGCGCAACAAATGATTCGTTCAGACAAGGCAACTGCTATCTTCCGCTTAGGTATTGGTAAAGAAATCGCCGACCTGATTGAAGGACTGAACAATGCGCAGATCCTGAAACTGGCCGGTTCAAATATGATGCTGGCGCGCTTCCGCTTTGAAGACAGCTCCATACTCTGCATGCTGACCAACTACAACAAAGATCGTGCTCTGGCACAGTCCCACGCCGCCATATTGATGGCCGGTCAGACTGTTGAAGAAATTCATTAAGTCGGTGCAGTCGATATTCATTGTAAAAAAACTGATCAGTAGCGGGAGCTTGATATGGGTAAGAAAAGTGTAGTCACTGAGGCACATGAGATCCAGTTGGCAATTGAGTTGGTCAATCTGGGTGCCCGATTGCAGTTGCTGGAATCAGAAACGTCTTTATCGCGCGAGCGACTGCTCAAACTCTATAAGGAGTTAAAAGGTGTGTCGCCTCCAAAAGGCATGCTGCCTTTTTCCACCGACTGGTTTCTGACCTGGCAGCCGAACATCCACGCCTCGCTGTTCATGAACATACACAAATACCTGATTGAACATGCCGATGTCAAAGGCATCGAGGCAACCGTTAAAGCTTACAAGCTTTATCTTGAACAGATTCCTGCCACCCAGAACCAGGAACATGTATTGTCGCTGACCAGAGCATGGACCCTGGTTCGATTTTTTGAAAGCAAGATGCTGTCGCTGGCACAGTGCTGCAAATGCGGCGGACATTTTGTCTCGTACAAATATGATCTGCACAAAAATTACGCCTGCGGACTGTGCCATATGCCGTCGCGCGCCGGTAAATTGAAAAAGGTCAAGGACGCCGACAAACTGAATTACGAGTTGGTGGCCTGATCCGGAAACAAATATTACTCAGGGACCAATTTGGCATTGACCGCCACAAACTGGATACGGATCCGGGTGCAGAACGGCAAGCCTGCCGTGCTGGCCTTGCTGATTCAATGTCTGTCCCTGGGTATTGTGACGGTGTGCCTGACGTTTGCCTGGCACAGTCTGCATGTCAGGCTCAGCCTGATCCAGGCGGTATGCTGTCAGGCCGCGCTCACGCTGCTGCTGACGCGCTGGTGTAATCTGGCCTGGTGGTGGTGTCTGATCGGTCCGCTGTTCCCTTTTGCCCTCATCCTGATGCTGATGCTGCCGGTTCCCCACTGGCTGTACCTGGCGCTGTTCTTGTTCTTCCTGGCGTTTTACTGGTCGACTTACCGCACCCAGGTTCCTTATTTCCCCTCCACCCGACATGCCTGGCAGGCGCTGGAACAGCTGTTGCCGCCGGACCGCCCGATTGCGCTGGTCGATATCGGCAGCGGCCTCGGTGGTCTGATTATGTATCTGGGCAAGAAATATCCCGCCAGTCAGTTTTACGGTGTAGAGATTGCCCCTTTGCCATGGTTTCTGAGTTTTGCCCGCAATCTGCTCAGAAAACCCGGAGAGGCCGTGAATACCCGGTTTATCCGTGCCAGTTATGAAACGCTGAACTTTGCGGAGTTCGACGTGGTATTTGCCTATCTGTCTCCTGCGGCCATGCCCGCCCTGTGGGCCAAGGCCCGTCAAGAAATGCGACCCGGTTCGATGCTGGTCAGTTACGAATTTCCAGTCGTCGGAGTTGGTGAGCATTTATCTATCTATCCAGACAACAACCCGGAATTTGGCCGGAAATTATTCGTCTGGTACCTGTAAATAAATAAAAACTAAATTTTTTCATGGAAACAACGCGATTTTTAGACTAACTTAAGTTGGTGATAAAGAACCTTTTTAAGGAGTCAGCTCGTGTTTGT
>Ga0075019_10000569_pt1 | contig 21294 bp, 15 predicted proteins | sample ColStrG_CSR_2013_FD_71473 | JGI IMG/M metagenome (GOLD analysis project Ga0075019, IMG submission 71473) | Freshwater sediment microbial communities in response to fracking from Pennsylvania, USA - Cold Stream Run_MetaG_CSR_2013 | ecosystem: Environmental > Aquatic > Freshwater > Creek >...
TGTTCGCGCTGGTAACGTTCTTCCGGTTATGTGAACTTCCTATGAAAGTTAACGGAATCCCTCAACGCACCATCTGGCCGACTACCGACAACCAAGCGGTGGAGATCGTCGACCAAACAAAATTACCGCATGAATTCGTCACGGTGCGCTTGAATACCATGCGCGATGCGGAACGCGCGATACGCGACATGCAGGTGCGCGGTGCACCGTTGATCGGTGTGACGGCGGCGTATGGCGTGGCGTTGTCGATGCGCCATCACGCGTCGGATGCGGCGTTGCAGGCGACGTGCGACATGCTGCTTGCTGCGCGTCCGACTGCGGTGAATCTGCGTTGGGGCGTGGAGCGCATGCGTGCCTTGCTCGCACCGCTTGCAACGGAACAACGCGCCGATGCGGCTTGGCGTGAGGCTGCGCTGATCGCTGAGGAAGATGTGGAGATAAATAAAGCAATCGGACGGTATGGTTGCGACATCATCCGTACCATTCATCAGCGCACCGGGCGCACGGTCAATATCCTCACGCATTGCAACGCTGGCTGGTTGGCGACGGTGGATTGGGGCACGGCACTCGCGCCTATCTATGCTGCCGTGGAGGAGGGTATCCCGCTGCATGTGTGGGTGGATGAGACACGCCCGCGCAATCAGGGCGCGAGCCTGACTGCATGGGAGCTGGGGCAGCACGGCGTGGCGCATACCGTCATCGTCGATAACGCGGGTGGTCATCTGATGCAGCATGGCAAGGTGGATATGGTCATCGTCGGCTGCGACCGCGTGACGGCGCGCGGCGATGTGTGCAACAAGATCGGCACGTATCTCAAGGCACTCGCGGCGCTGGACAACGGCGTGCCGTTCTATGTGGCACTACCCACACCGACCATAGACTGGACGCTACAAGACGGCGTGAACGAGATAGTCATCGAAGAACGAACGGCTGCGGAGGTGACGCATATCAGCGGTTTGGCCGACGATGGGCAGATATATACGGTGCGCGTCACGCCGCCCGATTCACCCGTGGCGAACTACGGCTTCGATGTGACTCCGGCGCGATTGGTGACCGCACTCATTACTGAGCGTGGTGTGGTGCAAGCCGATGAAAAAAGTTTGCGGGAATTACTTTTGTAAAATTCACGCTGAATTCCGTCATTCCCGCGCAGGCGGGAATCCAGCTAGAAAAAATATTCCGCGCAGCGGATAAAACCTTGATGGTGTCCACGCTTCGCGTGGAATCATTCAATCACCTGGATTCCCGCCTGCGCGGGAATGACGAAGTAAAAAGGACAGAGGTTTTACAGTGCCGCGAATCGTTTCAGCGCGTCGGCGTTAGTGATGGCTATTTGCTCCCGTCCCAGTTTCACCCAGCCTTGATCCGCAAAGCTTTTGAGCAGGCGACTGACGATTTCACGTGCGCTGCCGAGTTCGTCGGCGAGTGCCTGATGTGTAGTGTGGATGTGCAGCGGTTTTTGTATGAGCAAGGCGGCAAGACGTTGATCGAGTTTTTGAAACGCCACCGCTGAGACCAGAGTCATCAGGTCGGTGAACCGCTCGGAAAACAAGTGGAACACATAACTGCGGAAGGATTCATGTTTGGCGAGCAGACTGTGAAAAATATCGGCTGGCAGAATCACCAACTCCACATCCTGTTCGACGATGCCGCGCGCCTGGTAACGCGTGTGGCCCAGCAAACAACTGCTGGTCAGTATGCAACTCTCGCCGGGCATCACCCGATACAGTTGCAACTCGCGACCATTCGCCGCGGACTTGATGACGCGGATGTTACCGGACAACACCAGCGGAAATCCTTGGCATGGCTGGTTCTCATCGAACACGACCGTGCCGACAGGCAGCGGCATCATCAGCGCCTTCTCCAGCAACGATTCAATCTCCACCGCAGGCAGTTCGGACAGCATCGGGTAATGCTGGAGCAGGCGTTTTCTTGTGTCGTTGGTCAGCATGTATTTGTTGTACTCCCTCCACCTTGCAGGGCTAGGGAGGGGGTAGAAACCCAGCCTACCGATAGCACCAACCCCCATCCTAACCTTCCCCCTGAGAGGAGGAAGGATTGCTCCAGTTTCGTTTTACGAGTGGATAATTTTAGGACTCAGCTCTCATATGGGGAAATAAGATCACGTCCCGTATGCTCGCGCTGTCCGTCAGCAGCATGATCAGCCGGTCTATGCCTATGCCTTCTCCGGCAGTCGGTGGCAGGCCGTATTCCAGTGCGCGCACGTAGTCGTTGTCCTTGAACATCGCTTCTTCGTCGCCCGCATCTTTGGCTGCGACTTGCGCATCGAAGCGCGCGGCCTGATCTTCCGCATCATTCAATTCCGAGAAGCCGTTCGCCAGCTCACGTCCCACCACGAACAACTCGAAGCGTTCGGTGATCAGCGGATTGGCATCGCTGCTACGCGCCAGCGGTGACACTTCCACCGGGTAGTCGATGATGAAGGTTGGCTCGAACAATTGCGTCTCGGCCAGTTCCTCGAACAGTGACAACTGCAATCCGCCGATGCCGTCCGTGGGTTTGTATTTTCCCTTCAGATCCTGCAATTCGGAGATGACGAACTCGCGGTCATTGAGCTGCGCGGTGGTGAACTGCGGATGATATTTCTGGATCGCCTGCACCATGGTGAGACGATGGAAAGGTTTGCCTAGATCCAGCTCTTTGCCCTGATAGCTGATCAGCGTCGTGCCCAAGACTTTTTGTGCGACTTCACGCAACAGGTTTTCGCTGAAGTCCATCAGATAGCGATAATCGCGGTACGCCTCGTAGAATTCCAGCATCGTGAATTCGGGATTGTGCCGAGTAGACAGACCTTCGTTGCGGAAATTCCGGTTGATCTCGAATACCTTCTCGAAACCGCCCACTACCAGGCGTTTCAGATACAGCTCGGGCGCGATGCGCAGATACATCTTCATGTCGAGTGCGTTGTGATGCGTCTCGAAAGGCTTGGCCGCCGCGCCCCCGGGGATGGCGTGCATCATCGGTGTCTCGACTTCCATGTAATCGTGGCGGATGAAGAATTCGCGTATCGCCTGGATGATCTTGGTGCGTTTCTTGAACACTTCGCGCGCATCCTGGTTGGTGATCAGGTCCAAATAGCGTTGGCGATATTTTTGTTCCTGATCGGATAGCCCGTGGAATTTTTCCGGCAGGGGGCGCAACGATTTGGTGAGCAGGCGCACTTGCGACACGCGTATAGAAAGTTCGTTGGTCTTGGTTTTGAACAGTACACCGACCGCGCCCAGAATATCGCCCAAGTCGTAATGCTTGAACGCGGTGTGCGCTTCTTCGCCGGTGTCGCCGTTGCTGATGAACAGCTGGATGCGACCGCTCATGTCTTGCACCGTGGCAAAGCTGGCCTTGCCCATCACGCGCTTCAACATCATGCGACCCGCTACCACTACATGTATCTGCAAGGCTTCCAGTTCGTCATGTGTCTTTTCGCCGAACTCGGCATGCAATGTCTCGGCCAGATTCTTGCGCTCGAAGTCGTTGGGGAACGCCACGCCAGCTATGCGAATTGCGGCCAACTTGGCGCGACGTTCAGTGATGATCTGGTTCTCGTCTGGTACGGGTGTGTTGGTCTCTGTTGTCATGATCGTTCTCTTAAAGTTAAACGCCTTGCTTCAAGCTGGCTGAAATGAAATCGTCGAGGTCGCCGTCCAGCACCCCTTGGGTGTTGCCGACTTCGTAGTTGGTGCGCAGGTCTTTGATGCGCGATTGGTCGAGCACGTAGCTGCGAATCTGGTGTCCCCAGCCGATGTCGGACTTGCCGTCTTCCAATACCTGTTTGGCTTCGTTGCGTTTGCGCAGTTCTTCCTCATACATGCGCGACTTCAGCATGGACATGGCTTCGGCTCGGTTCTTGTGTTGTGAACGGTCGCTCTGGCATTGCACCACGATGTTGGTCGGGATGTGGGTGATACGCACCGCCGAATCGGTCTTGTTGATGTGTTGCCCGCCCGCACCGGAGGCACGGTACGTGTCCACACGCAAGTCGGCGGGATTGATGTCGATCTCGATGGAGTCGTCCACTTCGGGATAGACGAACACACTGGAGAAGGATGTGTGGCGGCGGTTGCCGGAGTCGAACGGCGATTTGCGCACCAGGCGATGCACGCCGGTCTCGGTGCGCAGATGGCCGTAGGCATATTCGCCGATCACTTTGATGGATGCGCCCTTGATGCCGGCGACTTCACCGTCGGATTGTTCCAGCACTTCGACCTGGAAACCTTTGCGTTCGCAGTAGCGCAGGTACATGCGCAACAGCATGGCACCCCAGTCCTGCGCCTCGGTACCTCCGGAACCCGCCTGGATATCGATGAAGCAATTGTTCGGATCCATCGGGTGGGAGAACATGCGGCGGAATTCCATCGCGGCGACGCGCTGCTCGATGTCCTGTACGTCTATGGCGGTGGCGTGCAGACTGTCTTCGTCGTTTTCCTCCTTGGCCATCTCGAACAGCTCGCCCGCGTCGCTCAGGTCTTGCTGGATCTTGTTCAGGCCGAATACCACGCCTTCGAGCAGCTTGCGCTCGCGTCCCAATTCCTGGGCGCGTTTCGCGTCTTCCCACATGGCGGGGTTCTCCGAGAGTTCGCAGACCTCGACTAGGCGTTCCTGTTTGGTATCGTAGTCAAAGATACCTCCGTAATTCTGCGCTGCGTGCGGCCAGGTCTTGCAACTGATTGGATAGTGCGTTGAGTTGTTCGGCTTCCATGGTGATGTGCTTGGTTTTCTAAAGGGCACGATTATAACTAGGATCGGGGATAGAGGAGCGAGGATTGAGTTAGAAGCGGTGCATCGGTTGTTGCTCGATCCGCAATTCTCGTTCCTCAATCCTGCTTTTGCTACAGCGCAAACAGCCCCAGCAATATCCCGCAGGCAATGGTTGCGAAACTGATGGCGACTTTGCGGGCGAGTTGCCAGCCGCCGATGAAAGCCACCATGCCGAACTTGAAGGCGAGGTTGGACAGGAAGGCGATGGCGATCGCATTGACGGTCTGGTGTTCCGTCAGTTGCCCAAGATTGAACAGGCGCAGGCTGGACAAGGTGATCGCATCGACATCAGTCAATCCTGCTACCAATGCCACTGCATACAGGCCCTGGCTGCCGGCAAGATTCTCCATCCAGGCCGCACCCAACAACACAGCCACATACAGCACACCAAAACTGATGGCGGTGTGCAACTCTGCAGGATTGGAGGTTTCGGGAATGTAAAGCTCGGTGGCTTTGTCCATTTTGCGCCAGTTATACAGCGCGACGATCATGCCGAATATCAGACCACCCGCCAGCATAGGCAACAGGCCGGGCAGTGCGCCATAGGCTACCACCGCACTGAGCACCATCAGGCGAACCACGACCACGATGCCGGCGATCACGATCACCGACGCGGCAAGATTGGACATGGCCGGGTTGACCTTGCTGTTCCTGGCATAGACCAGAGTGGTCGCGGTGCTGGATACCAGTCCGCCGAGGAAACCCAGCAGCGGTGCGCCATAACGCGTCCCGACCACTTTCAATGCGATGTAGCCGATCATGCTGATACCGGAGATCAGTACCACCATCAGCCAGGCAAGATGAGGATTGAAAGCATTGTATGGGCCGTAATTCTGGTCCGGCAGGATCGGCAACACGATGAAAGTCAGCACGGAAAATTGCAGTACGGCAACCAGGTCGCGGCGCGTCATGCGCTGCGAAAGTCCCCGCAATTCCGGTTTGAAATAGAGCAGGGCGGTGACACCGATAGCCAGCATGACGGCGAGTTTGGCCAAGTCGTACCAGATCATCGCACCGAGCCCATAAGTGAGCAACAAGGCGATCACTGTGGTGGTGCCGGGATCGCTTTCCACTTCATCATTAGGCGTAAGATTACCGCGGCGTTCGATATCGGTGACGCGGCTATGTCCGTTGGACGAGTTGAGATAGGCCGCGATGATCATGGTCGCTACGGCCAGCAAACCGGCGATGACCAGCCAGGGTGAACCGGTCTTGGTAGCGAGCAAACCCGCCAGTGTGCCGAACATTGCTACCAGCGCGAAAGTGCGCAACCCGGCTTTGGCAGAAGGATTGCGCTCGCGCTCCAGCCCGATCAGCAGGCCGATGGCGAGGCTGGTGAGGAATTGCGGCAGTGCTTCGACGCCATTACTTTGTAGAAAGCTCGTGTCCATTTTTACCTCTATCGACTCTGACTTTACTCCCAATGACGGATGAGTAGCTGAACCGTGCGCTTATCGTTATATTCGTTGACGCTCACACTATATAGCGCGTGGATGTTGTCGGGCAGTGGTTCGGCATGGCCGAAGAGCATGGCCTCAAAGAGTTGTCCTGATTTTTTCAAGCGCAATTTGAGATGTTTTTCTCCCACCACGCGTTGTTGCTGCACGAAAAAAACATCGTCGAACAGCGGGGCGGGGAAGCCTTGCCCCCAGATCTGCTGGTCGAGTTGCTGGGCGAATTCCAGATTGATCTCTTGCGCGGCGAGCGCACCATCGCTCTCCCATCGTTGCAGCAAGTCGGCTTCGCTCAATAGTTCGCGCACGACTTGCTCGAATGCCTCAACAAAGTTTTCATATTCCGATTGCGCTATGGTCAGTCCGGCTGCGGCGGCATGACCGCCGAATTTTTTGATGAGCGAGGGATGGCGTTTGCTCACGAGGTCGAGCGCATCGCGCAGATGCAATGCGCCGATCGAACGTCCCGAACCTTTGAGTTCGCCATCATTTGCTGCGGCAAAGGCGATCACCGGGCGGTGGAATTTATCCTTGAGCCGCGAGGCAAGGATGCCGATTACACCCTGATGCCAGCTCGCATCGAACAGCGCTAAGCTATAGTTGTCCGCAATCCGGATGGTCTCCAATGCCGCCATCGCAATTTCTTGCATACCGGTTTCGATGTTGCGGCGTTCCCGATTGAGTTCGTCCAACCGCTTTGCCATAAGCAGTGCCGCGTCTGCATCGTCACTGAGCAAACAATCTATGCCCAGGCGCATATCTTCCAGGCGACCGGCGGCATTCAGGCGCGGGCCGATCGCGAAGCCCAAGTCCTGACTGATGACGCGCGCAGGATTATTTTTGGCGATCTGGAACAGTGCGGCAATGCCCGCGCAGGTTTTCCCCGCGCGGATGCGCAGCAAGCCCTGCTGTACCAGGATGCGATTGTTTTGATCCAGTTTTACCACATCAGCTACTGTGCCCAGGGCCACGAGGTCGAGCAGATCGGCGAGCTTGGGTTCGGATCGGGTTGTGTAAGCACCGCGAGTGCGCAACTCCGCGCGCAGAGCCAGCAGCACATAGAACATCACGCCCACCCCCGCCAGATTCTTGCTGGGGAAGGTACAGCCGGATTGATTGGGATTGACGATGCAGGCCGCATCCGGCAATTCATCGCCGGGCAGATGGTGGTCGGTGACCAGCACTTGCATGCCGAGTTGATTAGCCTCCGCCACGCCTTCCACGCTGGCGATGCCGTTGTCTACGGTGATCAGAATATCGGGGTGAGACTCCGCAGCGAGACGCACGATCTCGGGAGTCAAACCGTAGCCATATTCAAAGCGGTTGGGCACGATGAAATCGACCCGTGCGCCGAACATCCCGAGTCCGCGCACCGCCACCGCACACGCGGTCGCGCCATCGGCATCGTAATCGGCGATAACCAAAAGTCTTTTATCGGCGGCGATTGCATCGGCCAACAAAGTCGCCATGCTGCCCGCATTCTTGAGTTCGCTCAGCGGCAACAGATTCGCCAAACCGTGTTCCAATTGGCTGCTGAGCGTGATGCCGCGAGCGGAAAAGATGCGCGCGATGGCGGGACTGTAGCCAGCCGCGGTCAATCTTTCGGCGGCGGAAACGGAGATGGGGCGGGCGATAATCTCAGGCATAGAGTGCTGACGGATCAGAATTGGCGAGCAAGTTTAACAAACCGCATACTAGATATTCTCGTTTTTTGCATAGGTGCGCTATAATCGCGCCCATTTTTTGGCGAGATAGAGAAAAAATCGTGGCTTTAATTGTGCAGAAATACGGCGGCACGTCCGTCGGCAATCCGGAGCGTATCAAGAACGTTGCGCGGCGTGTTGCGAAATTCAAGGCGCTCGGTCATCAGGTCGTAGTCGTGGTGTCCGCGATGAGCGGTGAAACCAACCGTCTGATCGCGCTGGCGAAAGAAATCCAAAAGCATCCCGATCCGCGCGAGCTGGATGTGATCGTCTCCACCGGCGAGCAAGTCACCATAGGCCTGTTGTGCATGGCGCTCAAGGAGATCGGCGTGAACGCCAAGAGCTATACCGGCGGGCAAGTGAAGATCCTGACCGATAGCGCGCATACCAAGGCTCGCATCGTCGCCATCGACGAGCAAAACATCCGTGCCGATCTGGCGAATGATTGCGTGGTCGTGGTAGCGGGTTTCCAGGGTACGGATGCGGACGGCAACATCACCACGCTGGGTCGCGGCGGTTCCGATACCACCGGTGTGGCGATCGCGGCCGCGCTGCGTGCCGACGAGTGCCAGATCTATACTGATGTGGACGGCGTATATACCACCGACCCGCGTATGGTTCCCGAGGCGCGTCGCCTGAAGACCATCACCTTTGAAGAGATGCTGGAGATGGCGAGTCTGGGCTCTAAGGTGTTGCAGATTCGCTCGGTCGAATTCGCGGGTAAATACAAGGTCAAACTGCGCGTGCTGTCCAGCTTCGAAGAAGAGGGTGAAGGCACACTGATTACTTTTGAGGAAGGCAATAAAATGGAACAAGCCATTATTTCCGGGATCGCGTTCAATCGCGATGAAGCAAAGATCACCGTCATCGGCGTGCCCGATAAACCCGGTATCGCGTATCAGATCCTGGGGCCGGTCAGCGATGCCAATATCGACGTGGATATGATCATTCAGAACATGGGCGTGGACGGTACGACCGATTTTTCATTCACTGTGCACCGCAACGAGTTCGTGCGCGCCATGGATATTTTGAAAAGCAAAGTGCAACCGCATATCGGCGCGCGCGATGTCATTGGCGACAACAAGGCAGCCAAGGTTTCCGTGGTCGGTGTGGGTATGCGCTCGCACGTAGGCATCGCCAGCAAGATGTTCCGCACCCTGGCGGAAGAAGGTATCAACATCCAGATGATCTCGACTTCGGAAATCAAGATATCGGTTGTCATCGACGAAAAATATCTGGAGCTGGCGGTGCGTGTGTTGCACAAGGCGTTTGACCTGGACCAGGACAACACATAAATAATCGCGAATCATCTACCGCGCTTGCTTGCTACGGTTATTCGCGATATTCAATCAGTTTCACAAAAAAGGCGTTAAGCTACTCGCCTTTCACAACGCGCCCGTAGCTCATTTGGATAGAGTATTGGTTTCCGAAGCCAAGGGTGGTGGGTTCGAATCCCGCCGGGCGCACCATCTTACCGTTTCATCTTGTCTAACGCCGTACACGAAACCCGCTACATTCCTTGTGAATGGCGGGTTTTTTATCGCGTTCTTACAAGCTGTGGTGATCGCGGGTTGAATGCTGGCAATGAATCGTGAATCTATGTCACTCTTCTAGCTTATTTCATTTTCGGCCAATGGCAGAAATAGAGTCTCCTTGACTTCCTCCATGACTATATAACTTCTCGATTCCTGCGCACCCGGCAGAGTGAGCAGGATGTCACCCAGCAGCTTGCGATAGTCGGCCATCTTGGGTATGCGAGCTTTCACCAGGTAATCGAAATCACCCGATACCAGATGGCATTCCAGTACATTCGGAAGCTTGATGATTTCCTGTTTGAACTTGTCGAAGATGATGCCTGATTTGGCGGAAAGCTTGATTTCCACGAACACCAGTAGCGATAGTTCCAGCGCGTGCGGATCGAGCCGCGCATGGTAGCCGAGAATGACATGCTCCTTCTCCATGCGTTTGATACGCTCGCTACAGGGAGTGACGGACAACCAGACTTGTTCGGCCAGATCGGTTATCGAGATGCGGGCATCTTTTTGCAAGATATCGAGAATCTTGCGGTCAATATTATCTAACTCGCGGGTGGCGTGCGTGCGTATTCGCATCTAGGTTGCTCCTTACAGGATAAGAGAGTTTATGGCCTATATTTTTGGCTAAATCAGTATGTATTAATAAAATATACAGTTATTAATACTAAATATTACTTCATTTAAAGCAAAATATACTGCTATCAGGAATATAAACTTCTCCCATTGACTGTATATTTAATGGATGTCTTGGAGGTTTGTGATGCGAGTCATTGTGCTTGGTAGTGGTGTGGTGGGCATTAGCAGTGCTTATTATCTGGCTCAAGCCGGTTTTGAGGTAACGGTAGTGGATCGCCAATCCGGTCCGGGTATGGAAACCAGCTTTGCAAATGCGGGCCAAGTTTCGCCGGGATATTCAGCACCTTGGGCAGCGCCAGGCATTCCGTTCAAGGCCGCAAAATGGCTGTTTCAACGACATGCTCCATTTTCGGTTCGGCCCGATGGGTCACTCTGGCAACTGCAATGGGCTGCGATGATGTTGCGAAACTGTACGCCCGCACGCTATGCCGAAAATAAATCCCGTATGGTTCGCTTGGCTGAATATAGCCGGGATTGTCTGCGGACACTGCGAGCTGAAATCGGTATTGAATACGAGCAACGTACTCAAGGTACGCTTCAGGTGTTTCGCACCCAGCAACAATTGGATGCGGCGGGGAAAGATATCGCAGTGCTAGCCGAATGCGGTGTGGCATATGAACTGCTTGATCGTGAAGGGTGCGCAGTCGTTGAACCGGCTTTGAAGCTGGTAAAGGAGAAGTTGGTGGGGGGCTTGCGTCTGCCTGGTGATGAAACCGGCGATTGCCAGCTGTTTACTGCCCGCCTCGCTGAGGAAACCAAGAGACTTGGCGTGGTGTTCCGCTACAATTTGCCCGTGGATCGATTGCTTACTGCTAATGGCCGCATTACCGGTATCGATACGGGGACGGAGCAAATTACGGGGGATCAATTCGTGGTAGCCCTGGGTAGTTATTCGCGCCCACTATTGAAGGTGCTTGATCTGGATATACCGGTATATCCGGTCAAGGGATATTCACTTACGGTGCCTATCACCAATCAGGCCGCTTCACCAGTTTCTACTGTCATGGATGAAACTTACAAAATAGCCATTACCCGGTTTGACAACCGCATCCGTTTGGGGGGCATGGCAGAGTTGGCTGGCTTTGATTTGACGCTGAACCAGCGTCGCCGCGAAACATTGGAAATGGTGGCAGAAGATCTTTTTCCGCAGGGCGGCAATATTTCTGACGCAACATTCTGGACCGGCTTGCGCCCAATGACACCTGACGGCACACCTATTGTCGGCGGTACTCGATATAACAACTTATGGCTGAATACTGGTCATGGTACGTTGGGCTGGACGATGGCCTGTGGTTCTGCACAGTTGTTGGCCGATCTGGTTGCGAGGCGCGATCCTGCCATTGCTGCGGATGACTTGTGCTTGTGCCGCTATGATGCCAAACATGCTGCCTCTAATGTCAAAACGATAGCAGGTAACCGGCTGGCAGGTTTGGCAAGATAAGTCCATGGCTCGTCATACTGTTGCCCGCATCCGACTGGATGCGTTCATTCATAACTATCGATTGGCAAAAGACATGCACGGCGGTCGCGCCCTTGCGGTGGTCAAAGCCAATGCTTACGGGCATGGAGCAGTGGAATGTGCGCATGCTGTCGAGGATGAAGTCGACGGGTTTGCCGTTGCTTCGATTGAGGAAGCCCTGAGACTCCGCGAGTCAGGGATTGTCGCCCCTGTATTGTTGCTAGAAGGATTCTTTGAGATTGAAGAACTGTGCGAGATCGTTGCGAAAAATCTTTGGATCGTGGTGCACCATCTCTGGCAGGTTGAAGCATTGTTGGATGTTAAGTTGCACAGTCCGCTCACTATCTGGCTGAAAATGGATAGTGGTATGCACCGTGTCGGCCTGTCACCTGCCAAATATCGAAGTGCCTACGAACGTTTGATACGATCTCCCAATATTGCGCAGATTGTGTTGATGAGCCATTTCGCGTGTGCGGACGAACCCGCTAGTGCACACCCGCTTCAACAAATAGAAACTTTTTTTACTGCGACCACCGGCATCAAAGCGCCAGTCAGTTTGTCCAATTCAGCAGGTATTCTCGGTTGGCCGAGTGCGCATGCAGACTGGGCACGACCTGGCGTCATGCTGTACGGTGTGGATCCGTTCACGGGACTCAAGGCGGGGTCCCCAGATAAGTTCCTGAGACCGGTCATGCAACTTGAATCCTTCGTAATTTCGATGCGTACCATTCTTATTGGTGAGCCCGTCGGTTATGGTTGTTCCTTTGTGGCCGAGCGAACTACCCGGGTCGGCGTGGTGGCCTGCGGTTATGCAGATGGTTATCCACGCCTTGCACCTTCAGGCACTCCTGTAGCGGTAGATGGCAAACTCACCCGATTGATCGGGCGAGTCTCCATGGATATGCTGACGGTCGATTTGACCGATCTGCCAGAGGCCGGGCTGGGTAGTCGAGTTGAGCTTTGGGGGGATCAAGTGCTAGTGAGTGAGGTTGCGAGTCGTGCGGGGACTATTGCTTACGAACTATTGTGTAATGTCAAACGAGTAAATTTTCTATATTCGAATTCGACTAAACAGAATTGAAAAGATTATTTGGGATGTAGGTTTTTCAGGGCAGGACCAAACTGAAAACAACCAAGTGTAAGTATGGGAAGCTTGAAAAGTGCACCGGTCTGGATTGATTAACAATCCAGACCGGTGCGAGTAGCGCTATCAGAAATTAACGACAGTCTGCAGACCTACAGTATCGTTAGTCTTGTGAAAAGTTCCATCAGTGAAATAGTAGAAGGCTTGTGTCGTCGCGACATCGTGACGAAGTTCGGCGCGCAACTCCGCATAGCGAGTCAGCCGGTAGGTTGAAGACAGGCTTAACGAATATCTGTTTGCGCCGAGGGGATTGGATCCCGTCGCGTTCTGGCCCGGACCAAAGCCGTTAATGCCATCGCCTGTGACACCGGTAGCAGCAAGAGTTGGATTGAACGGATTACTATTGTAAACGTTGAACGTTCCGCCACCGTTCTTCTGATCGTTGAGATAGTCAAGACGTGCGGCCAGAGTCAACTTGGAAGTGACACGTTCGGAAACCAAGCTGGAGATACCCCACCACCCTGAGTCACCCCGGTTGCCTGCTGCATCGACATTGTTTGCGGCAGTCTTTTGGCGACCAATCGTGTACTGTATGTTGGTGTTGAAATCGGCTCGCGTGAACCAGGTGTCGATCTCGAATTGGTCGAGATGACTAACACCACCGGCGTTCCAGTTGTTGACGACGCCTTCATAACCGGTGAACTCAAAGCCCCAATACTCTTCCTGAGCATAGGTCGAGTTATAGATTAAAGTCGGGCTCTTGCTTGATCCTACGCACGTGTTTGCTCCTGCACTGATTGGAGTTGCAGGGCAATCGTTACGTGCGGAGTTAAAATTAGCCAGGATCAACTTCGTTTCCCACGGGCCTCTCGTTATATCGACACCGGCACCTGTGTAGAAGGTCGCTGCCGTGAAGTCAAACAGCATGTTCTTGGTAATAAAATATTCGGCGTAGCCGGGATACAGCAGGTTGCTGGAAAGAGTGTTGGTTCCTACGAACGTGTTTACGTAGGGCTGGTAACCCGATACATCGGGCATTTGTCCGGCTATCAAGCGTGTAGACGGACCATCGAGTGGAATCGACACCGAAGCTTCATGCACGATATTGCCGAAGTTGTACCCCGACCCAGCACTTTTGCTTGGTACCAATGTAAGGCGCATTTTTGTGCCGCCATCGTCCATCTCTTTTTGGATATCTAGATAGGCCATGCCAAAATAGGAATTGTCGTAGGAATAAAATTCCCCACTATTATTGAGGCTGCTGAAGTTGTTCAGGAACGAGAACGAACTGGTACCTTTTGCCTTATTGTACATATATACCGGATCCAACCCCGCGCTGATACGAAGCCCTTTAAAGCCCGAAGTTTCCATACTATCCTGAATCGCATCGACCTTGGTTTGCAGCTGGTTGAACGCAGACGGATCGACGACTTCTGCACTGTGGACGCTGGCGAACGGTAATGCCAGCATCATGGCTAATGTTATCTGCTTGAGTCTTAACATGGGTGCTCCCTTTAAAAGTTGGAAATATGACTGATCATTAATAGCCAGACCGCGCGGTTTAAAATCGTTAGACATTGGCACTCCCTCTCTAAAATTACAGCTTGTGATGGATCGTTAATAGCCTGCCACGTGGTTTGAATCGTTCCTCTGGCCGACTGCATTTTGTTAATCATCTTTAGGCCGCTTGCATACCTTCTCGGTAGGCAGCCGACTGCTCTGCGGCCCGCATGCGCTCCTGACGACTCAGCCACAGACTACCTGCGAGTACACCCACCGCCACTACCGCAACCGTAATCGTTGCAATCGCATTCACGGTCGGGTCTAGTCCCAAACGCGCTCGAGAAAGTATGACGAGTGGTAACGTCGTCGATCCTGGTCCGGAGAGAAATGCGGTGGTCACTACGTCGTCCAGCGAGATGGTAAATGTGAGCAGCCAAGCTGACATGATCGATTGGGCGATCATCGGTAGCGTGACCAAATAAAACACTTGGAATGGTTTGCAGCCTAGATCCATCGCCGCCTCTTCAAGTGATTTATCCATTTCCAATAGGCGAGACTGGATGATGACCGCAGCGTATGAAAGGCCGAACGAAGTGTGCCCCGCCCAGATGGTGAACATGCCGCGACCGGGTGCACCGAACAAGCGTTCGCACATCACAAAGAAGAGCAGTAAAGACAAACCGGTGATCACTTCGGGTACGACCAGCGGTGCATTGATGTGAGCAAAAAATGCTGTCCGTCCGAAAAACTTCTTGTATCGCACCATGGCAAAGGCAGCGAGCATTCCAAGCACCACTGAAGCTGTGGCAGTCATCAGCGCAACTTTGATGGAAAGAATAAATCCATTGACGACTTCGGTGTCATGGGCAATTACGCCGTACCACTTTAAGGTGAAGCCGCCCCATAGCGTAACCATCTTCGAATCATTGAACGAGAAGATGATCAGTGTCAGGATAGGCAGGTAAAGGAACGTGTACCCTGCGAAAAGCCAAGCTTTACCGAATCGGCTATCCATGTCTCATATCCCTCGCACACCGCCGGATTCGGCTTGATATTTATTGAAGATGGCCAATGGTATGAGAATGAGCACAACCATACTTACAGCAACCGCTGATGCCATCGCCCAGTCGTTGTTGCTGAAAAATTCATCCCAGAGTACGCGTCCTATCATCAGCGTGCTGGGTCCGCCCAGCAGTTCAGGAATGACGTACTCGCCGACACTGGGTATGAAAACCAGCATAGACCCGGCAACGATACCATTTTTCGACAAGGGCACAGTCACTAGCCAGAAAGCTTTCCATGGGGTGGCACCGAGATCTTTGGCGGCTTCGAGTAAGCGCAAATCCATTTTCACCAGAGTGGCGTAAAGTGGCAGGATCATGAACGGGACGTAGGTATACACCATGCCTATGGTCATGGAGAAACCGGTATACATCATCCGGATCGGTTCGTCGATGACATGCAGCCAGATCAGGACATTGTTGAAAACGCCGTTGTCGTCAAGCAGGCCCTTCCACGCATAAACGCGCAACAGGTAGGAGGTCCAGAACGGTAGCGACACGAGCATCAAAAGTGCCGGCCGCATGTTGGCAGGCGACCTCGCCATGAAGTAGGCGAAAGGGTAACCAATGAGAAGGCAGATGAAAGTGTTGATCGTGGCAAACTTAATTGACGACCAGTAGGTCTGGACATAGAGCGAATCCGTGGTCAGAAAAATGTAGTTCGACAGCTTGATTTTGATGTTGAATATGCCATCGGCATAGCTGGTAAGGTCTTGGAAATGGATTCCATCCGTCTCTGATACGCTGAGTTTGAGCACCACCAGAAAGGGCGCCGTAAATAGCAGGATGAGGAAGACGTAGGGAATGCCAATGACGCTGCGCGCGCCCCAGTCACGCTTGAGAAAGCGCACGATGCCGTTCTTCTTGCTGAAACTTTTTGCGAAGTCCATATCGTTTTAGCTCCTGTTGCCTAACTTGTCAGTACGACGACATCACTACCGTCCCACCAAGCGAAAACTTGCTGGCCGCGTTCGAGTTTTGTATCTTCGTGACGCGCAGTGTTTTCGCGCGAAGCTTTTATTACCATTCCACTATCCAGCCTCACGTGGAAAAGGGTGAACTGACCGAAGTAGGCGATTCCGTCTATCGTACCTCGCACGTAGTTATAGTTGTGCTCTGCGGCAGACTCGCGTTGCTCGACGGTCGGTTCGTGTTTCTGCAGGCATATTTTTTCGGGACGCAGGGCAATACTCACCTGCATATTGAGTGTTCCGGTAATGCCGTGGCTGACAAAATGACGGCATTCTGGTGAACTGATGACCACATGGTCTGGCTGGTCGACTTCAACCGTACCCTTGAATAGGTTCACGTCACCTATGAAGCCTGCCACAAACATGCAACTAGGTGTCTCATATATCTCGCGGGGATGCCCGACTTGCAGAAAACTGCCTTCCTGCATGACGGCGATCCGGTCAGCCATGATCATGGCTTCTTCTTGGTCATGAGTTACCATGACGCAGGTGACGCCCACTTTTTTGATGATGTTGACCAGTTCGAACTGGGTCTGTTCGCGCAGCTTTCGATCCAATGCTCCAAGTGGTTCATCGAGCAACAACAACTTCGGACTCTTTGCCAAACAGCGTGCCAAGGCGACACGCTGCTGCTGCCCGCCGGATAGCTGATGTGGTTTGCGCTTGGCATAGGGTTTAAGTTTGACGATACCCAGCATCGATTCCACACGTGCTTCGATCTGGTCTTTGGGCATGCCGTCCCGCTTCAGGCCAAAGGCGATGTTTTCCCACACGGTGAGGTGGGGAAAAAGCGCATAGGACTGGAACATCATATTAATCGGTCTCTCGTACGGAGGTATCTTCGCGACATCCACCCCATCGAGGAAGATATTGCCGACACTGGGAGTCTCAAATCCAGCTAGCATGCGCAGAAGTGTCGACTTGCCGCAACCCGAAGAACCGAGCAGGGCGAAAATCTCGCCCTTTTCAATATCGAGAGAAACGTTGTCGACTGCTGCAACTTCGTCGAAGTGCTTACTCAACCGATCGATTCTAACGAAACGTGAATCCTCGCGACTGCCAGTAGAGTCCGCAATAGAATCTGCCATGCCTAGGGCTCCCTTTTTCTAAGTAGTTGTGATGGAGTGGCCGCAGCCACTCCCAGCTTCACGGGTTCATCAGAGGCCGGTTTTAAATGTCGTGTATAGTCTTGTGCGCAGGCGACGGATGTCGCTCGGTACCATATCGGGGGGAACCATTTTGTCCAAATCTTCCGGTTTCATAAACACCGTCTTGTTTGCTAGGACATCGGGTTTGATGTACTTGGCGGCACTCGGTACTGGATTGGAGTACAGGACCTTGTTGACTATATCGGCGTTGACTTCTGGACGATAGATGTAGCTCATCCACTTGTAGGCATTTTCTACGTGCTGTGCATCGGACGGGATGACCATACCGTCAAAGAACAATATGGCGCCGGTCTTGGGCAAGAGTACTTGGATGTTGATACCATTTTTTGCTTCCTTAGCACGGGCTTGTGCGATACTCATATCGCCATTCCAACCGAGTGCCAGACACAACGACCCACCTGCCATATCGTTGATGTAGCCTGAGGAAGAAAACAGGGTGACGTAGGGACGAATCGACTCGAGCAGTTTGGCCGCTTCTTTATAATCTGCAGGATTGTGGCTGTAGGGTGGTTTGCCTAGATAACGCAAGGCAGCCGGGAACCATTCATCGCCCGAATCAAGACCGGAAACGCCGCAGGATTTTGCCTTGCTGATGTATTCGGGCTTAAATATCAGATCCCATGCATTTTCCGGCATGGGCAGATTGCCTAACGCAGCCTTGAGTTTGTCCACGTTTATTCCCACTGTGGTAATTCCCCACATCCAAGGCACGATGTACTGATTACCGGGATCCATGCTGGCCACATTCTTCATCACATAGGGATCGAGGTTGCCATAAGTGGTAATTTTGCTCTTGTCCAGCTTCATCAGGAGGCCGCCTTCGAGTTGGATTTTGGCCCAATTCGCTGAAGGTACGACAATGTCGTAACCGGTTTTTCCGGCTACTAGCTTTGCGTGCAGTGTTTCGTTGCTATCAAAGGTGTCGTAGCGTACCTTGATGCCTGTTTCTTTCTCAAAATTTTTGATTGTGTCATCGCCGATGTAATCTGACCAATTGTAGATGTTGAGTACATTTTCTTCACTTGCTACAGCCTGACTAGGCATGCCAATCGCCAACAAAACTGTTGACAGTAGGGCGCCAAGCAATCCCACTCGATTCTTCAGGTTACTACCGAACATAATATTCTCCTTGGTTACATCGGTTAATAAAGCTCAACACCCCAAGCGCTAGGCTCATCGGCGGTAGACGTGATTTATAAGCCGACTGCGCCCACCACTAACTTGATGACGCAATCATAATAGTATTTCGCTACGGTTTATTCACAGTTCACTTGAGAAAGCAAGTGCCATGCCATCTCCCCTGTACACTCAAGCGCAGGTATCATTATTCTTACCTAATGAATCAAAATTTGGAATCAAAATTTGCAAAACAAGCACAACAGGCTGATTTATATTGGCTATTTAATTTATAACCTTATTTTTATTTATTTTCAGCCTAAATTGGTAATCAAACAAGAGCCATTTGGATTATTTTGATGGTGCCATTGTTTAAGCTTGAGTGGAGATAAATAAGTTGATTCAAATAACTTTACCCTCGGTGATAAAACGCTCATTCTTAGTGCGAGCAAAGGGTCTTCTGCACCAAAATTATGTATTGCCAAGGAATCCCAACCATCTTGGCAAAACATTAGGATATGGCTTGAAATTGAGTTTTGGCACATGGCAAGATTGGTCAAGCAGTCATTAGGCAATGCTTTAGCCTAGCTTAGGAATCACTATATTTTATAAAGAGAAGTCGTTCAGCGCAGTACCCAGTCCATACCTTTAAATTATTTAAGCGCCAATCGTGCTCTCAGAGTTCGAAGCGACAGATAAGTTCTTCGTAAACCATTTAGAATATCCCGCTTGATAGAGATGCGCAGAACGCCTGCGTAGTTGTCTAGTTGGCCCATGCCTGATATGACAAAGCACTTTAGGGGACAAGGATATTTACCCCGCCAATTTGTTGGCTACATCAGGCCACTTGCACCATCGTTTATGATATTAGCTATTGCCAGCTCAAGGAGATTCAATGAAACAAATTCAAACTCAAAATGCGCCGGCAGCAATCGGCCCCTATTCCCAAGCAATCGCAGCAGGATCGTTTTTGTTTACCTCAGGGCAGATACCCCTGCGTCCAGACGGTAGTCTGGTGGAAGCCGGAATTGAAGACCAGACGCATCAGGTTTTCGATAATTTACGCGCTGTGATCGAAGCTGCCGGTGCATCACTGGGGCAAGTGGTGAAAACCACAGTATTCCTAAAGGACATGCAAGATTTTGCCGCCATGAATATCGTATACGCTGCATCGTTTGGTAGCCATTGTCCTGCGCGCTCGACGGTGCAAGTTGCACGATTACCAAGGGATGTGTTGGTTGAAATCGAAGCAATTGTCTTGCTATCCTGAATGGAATCAGGATGCCATGAATAAATTTAAACGGATTGGTTCGGTCGTCGATTTTTCCACCCATACTGTCGTGGTTGAAACAGCACACATCCCTCTGGAACGAATGGTAACGCATTCCTTGCCAAACCATTAACTGGAGTCACTATGCCGACCCTACCAAGCAATTTTTTGCGAGGATATGGGCCTCCAGTGTTGGAGCATTCAAGGTGTCCTATAGTGAAGAGGAGCTTTGTTTCTTGCTTGAAGGCCGAGTTCGGCTGGTTGACAGTAATGGCTCAGCGCGAGAATTTGGCCCGGGTAGTGCGTTTGTTATTCCAGCCGGATTCCAAGGGGTGTGGGAAATATTGGAGCCAGTGAAAAATTTTTATGTCATTTGGCAGCCGTAAGAATTATGTCGATAGTGGTGCTCCTGAAGCGTGAAGTTTTTTCGCGCTTTGACCGTAATCGTCCCCTTCAGTTTTGCGTCAACCCGATATTTTGAAAGGGGGGTAGTCTATTGCCTCCCTTTATTTTTTTGCTCAGAGGCAGCCAGATTAGTGCTTCACCAATTCCATGCTGTAAGGTTAATTTGTTGATGAGTTGAGAACCGCTAACATGAAAATTAGAATCATCGAAATAAAGCGACTCGCCAATCAGGAAATCTGAACGTCTTGTTTGAATGTGGTCAGGCAATCATCGAACACGTCGAGCAATTTACGTATGTCAGTACGACTTGTAGCGGGACAAACAAGCATCATGTTGTGGAACGGTGTCAGCAGCACGCCACGATTGAGTAAGAAAAGATGAATCGCCTGTTCTAGTTCATCTGTTTGAGAAATTCGCGCTTCCCTTGCATTGAGGGGAGGTGTCGAGCAAAACTGAAGTTCGAGTCTCGCGCCTATACGGGTGATGCACCAGCGTAACGCATGGTGTTGCAGCGTTGCGTTCAACCCGTCTTCCAACTCGTCAGCAAGTTCAAGCATGTGCGTGTAGGCGGCTGGTGTGGCAACTTCGGTGAGGGTGGCGAGGATGGCTGTCATTGACATCATATTGCCGGACAGAGTAGTACCTATGCCTGAATGTCCCGCAGGTGCAGCGTCCTTAACGGCTTGCATGCGGGCGGCAAGTTCATCGCTGAATCCGTATGCTGCTGCTGGCAGCCCGCCGGCAATAGGTTTTCCTACTACGATAAAATCTGGCGAGATTCCGTTATTGCGTGCCCAGCCTCCCCGGCCGCTTGAAATGGTATGTGTTTCATCCAGTGCTAATAGAGTCCCGTAGCGTCGAGTCAGTTCGCGCAGACTCGAGATGAAACCCGGCTGAGCGGGTACCATGCCACAGTTGGTTAGAGCAGGCTCGGTAAGCAGGCAAGCGAAATTTCCGCTTGCCAATTCTCTTTCTACTGCAACCAAATCGTTAAAATCTACTGCGACCGTGTGTATGCCTAAATCGATCGTTTGTCCAAGCAGACTGGTGCGGCTGATGGTTCGGCCATCTTCAACATCAACTAGCGTGTCATCTACTGTGCCGTGGTAACAGCCATCAAAGACCAGCAATTTTTTCCGCCCTGTCACAGCA
>Ga0075019_10000573_pt1 | contig 21238 bp, 17 predicted proteins | sample ColStrG_CSR_2013_FD_71473 | JGI IMG/M metagenome (GOLD analysis project Ga0075019, IMG submission 71473) | Freshwater sediment microbial communities in response to fracking from Pennsylvania, USA - Cold Stream Run_MetaG_CSR_2013 | ecosystem: Environmental > Aquatic > Freshwater > Creek >...
ATTTTTGGAAGTCGTCGATTTTACCCGGGACATCCCCGTCATGATTGCCCGGTATGGCCACAATCTTGCCCGGATAATGTTTGTAGGGGGCATAGAATTCCGTCAGATAATTGCCCTTGGCTGCCGTATAAATCACATCCCCGACATGATACAAAAAAGCAGGACACGTGGCGGGATCGGCGATGCCGTAATCACCCGTCATGGCGGCGGCAACCATGCTTTGGCGGGTTTCACGGTCCAGGAGATCGGGTATCCCCGAGTCGCCTCCAATGTGAAAACAGATTTTTCCTGATTTTTGAATTTCAGCTGCGGCCTCCGCACCGATGATGTCTTGCAGGGACAGGGGCCTGTCGTTTTTGGCTTTCGGAATCGGGGCGAGTTTTTGGACCACATGATCCAGCATCCTTCTGCCGTAGAGCGGATGCGGGGTCCGTGTGGCGGGTGGTACGGTGGTATCGGCCGTGTAATACGGATGGGCAAAGCGCAGGGGCTGGGCCTTGACACCCTTTTGCACAGGTTTGACAGATAGTTTTCGGGCTGTTTTTTTCCTGCTTTTGACCGGTTTGGGCATGTACTCCTCCGTGTTGGATGGAGCATTAGAAAGATTTCGACATGTAGTCAATAACTAATGGAGCTAATTCGTACAATAACTTTTTATCTGCCTTGACGTAATATTCGCACTATTGTTGCAGGATTGTCCCTGGACAGCCTCTCGAGCGCGCTGTTCCCCTGGCGTGAATCGAATTCACGGGGAATGGGTTCGAAGGCATCTCTGCCTCACGACCGCTCATGCCTTGTAAAACAGGCCTCCGCATTTCCCAGAACCCCGGCCGGTGGGCGAGGAAATGAGTTGGGTTCCAGAGATCCTATAGCAATGCCCGAGGCGGGAGTCGAACCCGCACGACCGTTTCCAGTCTCAGGATTTTAAGTCCTGTGTGTCTGCCATTCCACCACTCGGGCGTGTGTTTACCGCCGGTTAGCAAGGGTTGGGATTATTTCCAATCCGTGCTGCAAGCGCGAGACAAAAGACCCAGGGTCTGTTCCAGCCGGATTGCAGCGGTCTATTCCACCAGATCCGGGAAATGCTGCTGCGCCACGGCACGCAGGCGGACCATCACTTCATCGGCCGTGTCTGCCGTGAGGGCCTGGTCGGCCAGTTGCTTCATCTCCTCGTAACTCAGGTTCTGTATCACGCTTTTGATGCGGGAAATATGTACGGAACCCAGACTGAGCTCATCCACCCCCAGACCCAGCAGCAGCGGCGTGAGCAGCACTTCCCCAGCCATTTCACCGCAAACCCCCACCCAGATCTTCGCCTCGTGCGCCATTTTCACCACGTGCGCAATCTGGTACACAATGGCCGGATGGGTCGGCTGGTACAAGTACGCCACCTTCTCATTGGTGCGATCCACCGCCAGGGTGTATTGGATGAGGTCATTGGTGCCGATGCTGAGAAAATCCACCTCCCGGGCAATGCGGTCCGCAATCAGGGTCGCCGCCGGCGTTTCGATCATGGTGCCGATCTCAATAGCGCTGGAGCAAGGGGCACTCTGCTCCTGCAATTCCAGCACCACGCTCTGCAACAGCGCCTTGGCCTTGCGCAGCTCCTCCAGGGTGCAGATCATGGGGAACATGATGCGGATTTTCGTGCCGTGCCCCGCCTGGCAGATGGCGCGCAACTGAGTGCGGAAAATGTCCTCACGCTCCAGGGTGTAACGGATGGCGCGCCAGCCCAAAAACGGATTCATCTCCTCCGGCATGCCCAGGTGATCGAGCATTTTGTCGCCCCCGATGTCGAGGGTGCGGAAGATCACCGGATGCGGCTGGGCCGCCTCGATGACCTTGCGGTACATTTCCAACTGTTCCTCTTCGGTGGGCAGTTCCAGCCGGTTGAGGTACAAAAATTCCGTGCGATAAAGTCCGACCCCTTCCGCCCCGGACTCGCGGATGAGTGGAAAATCCTCCGGCAATTCAACGTTGGCGGAGAGGATGATTTTCCGTCCGTCGCGGGTGACCGCCTCGGTGCCACGGAGCTGGTCCAGGCGTTCCTCAACCTGGTGCCGCTTCTGCTCGATGCGGCCATATTCGTGCCGGGTCTGTTCCGAAGGATTGAGGATGATGACGCCTTCGTAGCCATCCAGAATCACCTCCACGCCGCTCTTGAGGCTGAGAGAGGCCTCCTTCAAGCCGACCACGGCGGGAATGTTGAGCGACCGCGCCATGATGGCGGTGTGCGAGGTGCGACTGCCCAGATCGGTGGCAAAACCGAGCACCTTGCTGCGATCCAGCACCGCCGTGTCGGACGGGGACAGGTCGTGCGCCAGGATGATGCAGGGCTGTTCCAAATCGTAACGCTCCCCGGTGGAGGTGCCCATGAGATTGCTCAGGACCCGGCGGCCCACATCCATGATGTCGGAGGCGCGTTCCCGCAGATAATCGTCATCCATTTCGCGCATGGTCTGCGCATAATTCTGGATCAGGTGGTGAAACACATGTTCGGCGCAAAGATGCCGGGTTTCCACCTGCTTGCGCACGGCCTGCAGGAGGGTACTGTCCTCAACCACCAGCAAATGGGCGTCGAAGATGCTGGCATCCTTTTCGCCAATGGAGGCGGAGAGCTTGTCCTTGATCTCCAGAATCTGCTGCCGGGTCTTGACCAGGGCGGTCTCGAGACGGGCGATTTCCTTTTGCACCAACGCGGGATCGATGCGGTGTTTGGGGATGAGCAGTTCCTGCCGGGTCAGCACCACCAGGGGGCCATGCGCCACTCCGGGGGAAACCGGGATGCCGGTGATTTTGACATCCGTACTCAGTGTTTCCGCCGTCATTGAGGCTTATGGTAAGGTCTGACAGGCAAATGGCAAGCGGCGCGCGCTGGAAATTGGCCCGGAGGCGGGAGTTTATTCCTCGTCGAACTTGCGCAAAAGCAACGCCTCGATCTCCTCGAGGGCTTTTTCCGCATCATCACCGGTGGCGGTGATTTTGAGCTTCGAGCCGCAACCGGCCGCCAGCATCATGAGACCCATGATGCTCTTGCCGTTGACTTCCTCGTTGTCCTTTTCGACGGTCAAATCGCTGTTGAAGCGGTTGGCGATACGCACGAACATGGCGGCCGGCCGGGCGTGGAGGCCCAGCTTGTTCAGCACCGACAGTTCCTTGGAGGCGACGTTCTCACCCGCCCCGGTTTTTTTGTTCAGCAAGCCCATTATCAGGATTCTTTCTGTTGCATCTTATTGAGCAAGCGCTCGTTAAATTCAAAAGCTGAATGATGGCCGATACTCTTGAGTTTCTGGTCCAAGGCAGCCACTTCAACCAAGCCGGACAAATCACGACCCGACCTGACGGGGATTGTGACATGCGGGATTTTAATTTGCAATATCTCAAAAAAATCCTGGTCCAACCCGATGCGGTCGATGTCCTCCATCTTGTCCCATTCCTTGAGAGTCACCACCAGGTCGATCTGCTTCTGGTAACGGATGCTGCTGGCACCGAAGATGCTGGCCACATTGAGGATACCGATGCCGCGCACCTCGATGTAATGCCGGGTCAGGTCGTTGGAGGTTCCGATCAATTCCCGGCCCTCGATGGACTTGATCCGGGTCACGTCGTCGGAAACCAGGGAGTAGCCCCGTTCGATCAGGCCCAGCACGCACTCACTTTTGCCGATGCCGCTTTCCCCGCGGATCAGGACGCCCACGCCCTGAATATCCACCATGCTGCTGTGCAGGCTGGTGGTGGGGGCAAAGTCCTCCTCCAACAAAATCGTGATGCGATTGACCAGGCGCATGGTGATGATGGGACAGCAAAAAACCGGCACTCCGTAGCGTTCGGCTTCCTCTACCAGATAGGCCGGAGGCTTGGTGCCGCGGGCCAGGATCAGGCAGGGCACCTTGCGTTCAAAAATTTCCTGAATGCGCTTGGGCCGCACGGCTGCAGGCATCGACTGGAGATAGGCCATTTCGCTTTTGCCGATGATTTGGACACGTTTGAAGGCAAAAAACCTGAAAAAACCGGTCAGGGCCAGTCCGAGCCGGTTCACCGAACCCTCGCGGATGCGACGGTTCATGCCCTGCGCTCCGGCCACCAGCTTCAACTGCAGCGTTCCGGAATGGCGGGCATAAAACTGCCCGACCGTCACCTCCTGGCTTTCGGCTTTGCGGACCACCTTCACTGGGAAGCGTAACCCTTGGGATGTTTTTGACGCCAGGCCCAGGCGGTCTCAATGATGTAGCTGAGCTTGTTGTATTGCGGCCTCCAGCCCAGATCCATCTTGGCCCGGTTGGCACTGGCCACGAGGCGGGGAGGATCTCCCGGGCGCGGCGGCATGACCTTGGCGGGAATCTGGCAACCGGTGACCTTGCGGGCCGCCTCAATGACCTGCAGCACGGAAAAACCCTCACCGGTGCCCAGATTGTAAAAACCGCTGCTGCTACGCTCCAAGGCCTTGATGTGCGCATCCGCCAGATCCACCACATGCACGTAGTCGCGGATGCAGGTGCCATCGGGCGTGCTGTACTTGTCGCCAAAAATGGAAAGCTGATCCTTCTTGCCCAGGGCGGCATCCAGCACATTGGGGATGAGATGGGTTTCGATGGAGCGGTCCTCACCGTTGTGGACCGTGGCCCCGGCGGCGTTGAAGTAGCGCAGGGCCACAAAAGTCACGCCGAAAATCTGCTCGTACCATTTCAAAACCTGTTCGAAGAGCAGCTTGGAATGCCCGTAGGGATTGATGGGGCGCTGCGCGCAGCGTTCGTCAATGGGCATTTTTTCCGGGAGCCCGTAGGTGGCGCAGGTGGAGGAAAAGACAATTTTTTTACAACCGTTCCGCACCATGGCCTCCAGCAGATTGGTTCCGCCCTGCAGGTTCGTTTCGTAATAAACGTAGGGATTGGTCATGGACTCGCCGACCAGCGCCTTGCCGGCGAAGTGGATGACGGCGTCGGGTTTGAATGCGCTGACTGCATCCATCACCTCCTGGAAGTTGACCACGTCGCCCTTGACCAGCCGGGCCGGTGCCACCACCGCCTCCACATGCCCTTCCGACAGATTGTCGAACACGCAGACTTCGTGGCCGCACTTGAGCAGCTCTTCCACACACACACTGCCGATGTAGCCGGCGGCACCCGTCACAAATACCTTCATAATAGTAACAACTATTAGTTAACTTCGTTTATTCTGTTGTCACGAGAAAATGAAGATAAGTTCCGCACCACCCGGTCAAATATCCTTCATGTTCATGGCCATGAGGAACTCGGCGTTGCTCTTGGTCTTTTTCAGGCGTTCCAACAGCAGCTCCATGCTGTCCACAGCGGGCAGCGAACTGAGCGCCTTGCGCAGGGCATGGATGCGCGGTGTTTCGTCGGCGTGATAGAGCAACTCCTCCTTGCGGGTGCCGGATTTGGGGATGTTGACCGCAGGATAAACCCGCTTGTCCACCAGGGCCCGGTCCAGGTTGATTTCCATGTTGCCGGTGCCTTTGAACTCCTCAAAAATCACCTCATCCATCTTGCTGCCCGTGTCCACCAGCGCGGTGGCCAGAATGGTCAGGCTGCCCCCCTCTTCCAGATTACGGGCGGCGGCAAAGAAACGGCGGGGTTTGTGCAGGGCGTTGGCATCAACACCACCGGACAAAATCTTGCCACTGTGCGGCTGCAGGGTGTTGTAAGCGCGCGCCAGTCGGGTCAGACTGTCGAGCAGAATGATGACATCCACCTTGCGCTCGGCCATGCGTTTGGCCCGTTCAATGACCATTTCCGCCACCTGCACATGCCGCTCCGGCGGCTCGTCAAAGGTGGAACTGATGACCTCGCCCTTGACCGAACGCTTCATGTCCGTCACTTCCTCCGGACGTTCATCGATCAACAGTACAATGAGATAAACATCGGGATGGCTGGCGGAAATGGCATTGGCCACTTTCTGCATCAACACGGTCTTGCCCGTGCGCGGCGGCGCCACGATGAGGCCGCGCTGGCCAAAGCCCAGCGGCGTGATCATGTCCATGGCCCGCATGGCCAGATCCGGCTTGGTCGTGCTTTCCAGCATGATGCGCCGGTTCGGGAACAGCGGGGTCAGATTGTCAAAATGCACCACGCTCTTGGCTTTTTCGGGTGATTCTCCCTCCAGTTTGTCAACAGAGAGCAGCGCGAAATAGCGTTCCTTCTCGCGCGGCGGGCGCAGTTCCCCGGCAATCAAATCCCCTTTTTTCAATCCGTAACGGCGGATTTGCGACGGAGAAACGTAAATATCTTCCGGGCACGGCGTGTAGTTGTGGATCGGCCAGCGCAGAAACCCGTAGGCATCGGGCAGAATTTCCAGCACTCCCTCGCCGAACATGCGCCCCTTGCGGTAGGCGTTGCGGCGCAGGATTTCAAAAATTAATTCGTGTTTGCGCAGGGTGCCGATGTTGTCGATTTTAAATTCCGAGGCCAGCTTGCTCAGTTCCGGCAAGGGCATCTTCTGCAGATCGCCCAGGTGCAGTTCCCGGCCCGGCGGCAAATCGTCGATCATGACCCCGGGTGAAATCTCGCCATTGGCGGGCAGCGCGATCTCGCCCCCCTGGCCCATGTCGTCGCCGTCATCCCCGTAATCCGGCAGACCCCCTCCGCCATGAGGACGGCGTCGTCCGCGATTGCGGAAATTATTGCGGCCGCGGTTGCGACCGCGGTTGTGTCCCCCCCCGCGGTCTCCGTCATAGGGCTGGGAAACGTCGAGGGGTTGTTTGTGTTCGCTGCCGGCGCTCTTGGGGGGTTCCGGCCTCAAATTTTCTTCATCATAATTCGGCATAAATAATATTCCTCACAGGTCCTGCCAGTGCCTGGCAAGTCCGTCCGTTTGGGCTTGCAGCAGTTCCAGACTGCCGCCGTTCCAAATCATCACAGATGAACGCCGGATTTTTTCCTCCAACGCCTGCTGTGAACGGACTCTCCGCATTGCCTCCTCCTCATCCAGACCGCGACTGCGCAGGCGCGCGAGTTGCTGTCCAGCCGGGGAGGCCACACAGGCCACCGAGTCAAATTCAACTTCACCCCCGGTTTCATAAAGCAGGGGAATCACAACCACCGCCGGTAATCCGGGGGTGCGGGACAAATGTTCCGACAGCCGGGTTTTCCATTGAAAACGGATCAGCGGGTGAAGTATCGAGTTTAACAGGATTCTTTGCTCTGAGCTGGCAAACACCACCTGGCCAAGCAAATTCCGATCAATCAGACCTGAGCTATTTAGGATTTTTCGACCGAAAGCGTCAACTACTTTTTTATAGCCCGGCTGGCCCGGCTCCACCACCTCCCGGGCAATCCGGTCGGTGTCGATGATTTTCCAGCCCCGTTTTTCAAGCCCTTGCGCAACCTCGGACTTGCCGCAGGCAATTCCTCCCGTAATGCAAAATCGTTTCATCATAAACCCATTCCTCAAATTGTGCCCCGCGCAATGTGGCCGCCACCCGGACTTTTTTCAGCGATCCCCGGACGGAATCAACTCCGCGTCCATCACACGGGCGGACAAACGAAAGCTTACCCCGGAACTTGTCCCGAAAAAGTTCCGGTTGAATTCATCACTGGCCCCCTTGAAGCCGCCCAGACTAACCTCCATCCCGTTGCCCACGGTGACCGTGGTGGTCAGTTCTCGACAGTTGATCGTCTCACAACGTCCATCCACCAGCCGCGTGATCTGGGGCAGCACCTCCACCTCGATGTTGTTCCCCAGCACCCGTGGTCGCACCGCCAACTGCGTGCCGATGCTGCGCCAGCGCAGGTCCGTCTTGCCGATATACCCGCGGCCGAGAGCGTAATCATAAAAGAAATCGACCATCGGCACTTCTGTAACCATCACCAGTGTGGCCTGCCGTCCGCTCTGCACCACCAAAAACTGGCCGGAATGACTTTCTCGAGTCGTTCGGCGCTCCTCCAAATCCTTCCCCGTGACTCGACCCTCATTCCATTTTACGACACCTTGAAGCCGACGATTCGAATCTGTCTCATCAAAAGTAACTTGCACCCTCACATTCGGGCGCGGCGCCAGCAGTTCCTTCATCACCGCGTCAACCGCCACCATGTTGCCGGGCTCATCCTGCACAAGAATTTTCCGCTCCACCGCCAGCAGCACCGTTTTGCCTTTTTCGGAAAGCAGCGGCTTCACCGCATCCTGCACTTCCTGCAAACTGACATCCCCGCAGGCGTACACTTTCGACACCACTTCGGAAGCCTGCAACCCCATCAGTCCCGTCGCAAAAGCCAGGATGACGAGCAGCCTTTTCATGCAACCCATGCTGCGCCTTTTGTGCGCCGCCCTCAAGCAGATATGGCAGGCAGACGGAGTCAGGGATTCGCCAATCGGCCCTGTTCAAGTTCCGCCAGCGGCGTTTGATTGGCACGATGAAAAAAATCCACGCAGCGCTGCAACTCCTCCTCCCGGTCCGGGCCGTGGCTTTCATACTCCATCAACACCACCCCCTCAAAATCCTGGCGACGCAATTCCGCAATCAATCCGGTCGCCTTGCCGACTCCACTGCCCCACACCACATCTTTTCCCGCAAGGCTCGTCTGGTCCACATCCTTGAAATGGCACATCAAAAGACGCCCCTGCAATTGAGCAAGACTCCGGACCGGATCATGGCCGGAACGGGCAAAATGGCCCGTATCTGCACAAATGCCCAGATGCGGCCCGAACGGTTTGCAGGCTTCCCGTGACGTGGCTGGATTGGCGTAAAGGCTGGGGTCGGGATGGTTGTGCAACGCCACGGTGACACCGTAGTGCCGCGAAAGCCTGTCCACCAGCGGGAGCAATTCCAGCGGAGGCTCACTGCTGACATTGCGCAGTCCCAGCGCCTTGGCGAACTCAAAGACCCGATTCCATTCCTCTTCCGTATGGGGCGTCACCACGCCATAACTGACCAGCGTGATCCCCTTGCGCTCCGCCATCTCCAGCACCCTGCCCCGCGTGGCGGCATCCCTGTCGTGGGAAAGCTCACCGGCCAATCCGCCCCCCAGCACCTGCCCCGGATAAATCTCCATGTAACGAATGCCCAGACCCGCCGCCCGGTCCAGCGCCTGGGCATAAGTCTGTCCGTTAAAAGTGTAGGATTGAATTCCCAGTTGCAGCGGGCGGTTGTTGCGGGTGGTCATGGCGGTGCCCGACATTAAACCACTGCAAAAAAACAAAGGCAGGTTTTTTTTCGAAATTTAAGAATTTCAGGATTGTCGTTTTTCCCGTCTTGAGCCCATGCTGGTGTCCCGACGGTCGCTGTACCCGCCTCTCCTTCATCCATGAAACTTCTACTGCTGCACCCGACTTTCTGGCCCCTGGTCGGTGGCGGGGAAAACGTCATGCGCCAACATGCCGAACTGCTCTCCGCCGGCGGGCACGAGGTGCGCGTGGTGACCGGGCATGGCCAGGCCAGCAACGAACAGTACACCCTCGAAGTGCTCAAGGAACTGTCCCCCGGCTTCCCCCTCAACCAACAAACCAAACTGGCCGTGGACCACGGTCAGACCGACCAAAACCTCGCCAATTATTCCGGGCTTTTGCAAAACGTTCTGGCCCCGCACTACGCCTGGGCCGACACCGTGATCACCCACGGCGCACTCACCAACCACTTCAATCTGGCCCTGACCCTGGCGGTCTGGAAACTGGCCGAAACCAAAACCACCGTGGCCTGGGTTCACGACCTCACGGCCACCAATAAAAACTATTCCCTGCCCAATCCCACCCACCTGCCCTGGGCCCTGATGCACCGCGCCCACCCCAATGTCCGCTATGTCGCCGTCTCGGAACAGCGCCGGCGTGAAATCGCCACCACCTTCGGCCTCGACGAATCCAAAATTCCCGTGATCGAAAACGGACTGGATCTGCGCGATCTCCTGGCTCTGGATCCCGCCTTTTACCAATGGCTGGCCAAAATCGATTTTCTGGAGCGCGACCTGGTTTTTTTCTATCCCACCAAACTGCTGCAGCGGAAAAATATCGATCTCGGCATCCTGTTCATCGACGCCATCAAGAAGGCGGGTTTGAAACCGCTCCTCCTGGTCAGCGGCGGTCTCGACGTGTACGGCGTGGCCGGGAAAAGCTACGAGAGCTACCTCAAAACCTTTCCCGAACAACTCGGACTCAGCAGTGATGTGTTTTATCTCAACGATTACAACGACGAGATCGGCAGCGTCTGGCAGCAATTGTACCGCATCAGTGATGTGCTGCTGTTCCCCTCGGGCTACGAGGGTTTCGGCATTCCGCCTTACGAGGCCGCCGTGACGCGTCTGCCCTGCTGGTGTCAAAAATTGCCGACCCTTCCGGACTGGCTGGCCCCCGCCATGACCTTTGTCAAAACCCCGCAGGAGGCGGTCAGCGCCGCGCAACAACTGATGGGCGACCCCGTTTTTCAGGCCCGCAAAAAAGTCTGGCGCCAGCTCAATTGGAGCCGGCTTTACCGCGAAAAAATCGGGCCCTTTCTGGACTCACTCAAAAACAGCTAGAAACTGAATACGGTTTCCGCGGCCAGGGTGTGCGCGGATTTTCCGGCATTGCCGGTGACATCATCTCCCCACTGCAACCGGTATTCCAAACGCAGTAATAGATTGGTCGCAAGATTAAAAGTGGGCGTCACCGTCCAGGACCAGAGGTCATCCGACCCCCCGCCCCGCTGGCTCAATAAATTCGTGTCATCGGCATGGGCATACTCCGCGCGTGCCGCCAGTGCCATACAATCGCAAAAGCTGTATTTTGCATAAAGCGCCCCGGTATAAAACGACGACCCGTTTTGCCGGCCCGTCACCGGGTCGCGGTAGCCTTGCGCCGTCCAGACCGAACTGTTGCAGGCCAGAAGCAGCTTGCCGTCAGCGCAACGGGGCTGCCAGCTTGCCCATTGATTCAAGCCCAACAGATCTGTACCATCGCCCTCGAAACTGGCCGGATCCCCCTGCGGCGCGTACTGAAAACTCCATTGGGCCTCCACGTTTCCCCCGGGATTTTTCAAATGATAGGCACCTGACACCGCATAGCCCTCGTTGGATGCATTTTCGCCCGAATTGCCATCCGAGCCGGAACCATTCGTCACCCCCAGATACACTTTGCCATTTGCGTTGAGCGGATACGACAGCAACACCCCCGGAGCCGGTCCCGGATCCTGCCAGGAATTTATGCCACCGGTAATATTCAGATTGGCCGGACGCTCATCCGCTTCGTAACCCAGCAGGGAGCTGTACTTGCCCATCTCAATATCCAGGCCCGCCCCCACCGGCACGCGTAACAAAGCATAAGCCTGCTGCACATAGAGACCGTTACTGCCGGGAGCCGCACCCGCCAGTCCTTGCGCATCCTCGCCTGCCATCACATCCACTCGGAATCCGGCCTGCAGGGTGTTGCACGGGCTGATATCTTTTTCCAAAGTCAGCTTGAGTGCATTCAAATTGAAATCCCCCGCCCGGCCCGCATCAGCGGAATAACCGGCAAAGGAAGGGGCTGCGCCACCTGTGAAATTATAGGTGTAGCCCACATCCACGTAGCCGTTGAGCTTGATCCCGGACTGTTCACTTTCCACCTGCGACACACGGTCAACCGCCGGACTCAAGCCGCCGTCCTGACCGCCCTGGAGTTGAGCCGCGCAGACTGACAGCACAGCCAACCCTAAAGTCTTTTTCCAAACCGCTTTCATCCGCCAAACTATAACCCCAAGGATTAATACCGCCAACCGGCCCTACTTTTCCTCAATCAAGGGATACTTGGACCAGTGTATCAGGTCGTAATGCCACCACTCCGCAGGCACCCCCGAAAATCCATTCTTGAACATGGCCTGCCGCAAAATTTCCCCGTGCTTGCGCGGTACCGGCGTCACATCCGAAAAATCATGGTCCGCCTTCGGCCCCAGGGCATCAAATTCCGACGGCATTTCCACCAAAAGCCCGGCTCCATCCGCCAAAGTCACATCCACCGAGGTGCCCCGCGTGTGGCGCGACCCCATCCTGGGCGGAGCCAGAAAATTGGCATCGGGCCGCACCGCCCATAAAATTTTCTGGGCCCAGGCCGGCCGGTAGGCATCGAGAATCACAATCTGATAACCCTGCCTGATCAGGTCCCGCTGCACATTTCTCAGACAGCGGATGCAGTCGGGCCGCAGCCAGGCTGTGAAACCCTGCGGATAAATCTGTTTGCCGGTAAAGTTGTTTTTACTGCCGTAACGCAGGTCAATCTTGATGCCGGGAATGCCCTGATCCACCCGCTCCAAATCCGGGTGCGGCGGGCGCGGCTCCGCCATCTGCCCGCAGGCAATCGCCCCCCAGCTCAAAAACACCCAAAACGGCAAACTTTTGACAATGGCACACACGCCGCTAGTAAAGGTTGTCATGGCCGACGGTCAACCTGATTCCGCAAAGCTTTCGATCAGCAAGGAGGAAGTACAACTGCTCCCCCTCGCCCGCTACGACGGCCCGATTCACCTGCTGCACCGGGGCGAGCCCTGCGCCGAAGCCTGCAAAATCCTGGAGAAAGAGTCCGTGCTGGGCTTCGACACGGAAAGCCGCCCCTCCTTCAAAAAAGGCCAGTCCTACCTTCCCTCCCTCATCCAGTTCGCCACCCGCGACGCGGTTTACCTGTTCCAGATCGATTCCCGCTGGATCCCCGACGAAATCGTGCGCGTGATGGAAAACCCGCTGGTCATCAAGGCCGGTCTGGCACTGCAACAGGATCTGACCAAGCTGAAACAGATCCGGAACTTCCAGGAAAAGAAAACCGTGGATCTGGCACAAATCGCCTCCCGCAAGGGCATGCAAAAAACCGGCTTGCGCAGCCTGGCCGCGCTCCTCATGGGCATCCGCATCTCCAAAAGCGCCCAGGTCACCAACTGGAGCAAGCCCGACCTCACTCCGGCCCAGATCCAATACGCCGCCACCGACGCCTGGGCCAGCCGCGAACTCTACTTCAAGCTCTCGGATTTCAATCTTCAGGCCTGAATGAGTTTCACCAACCGCCTGATTCACGAAAAGTCCCCCTATCTGCTCCAGCACGCCCGCAACCCGGTGGACTGGTTCCCGTGGGGCGAAGAAGCCTTCACCAAGGCCCGCCGCGAAAACAAATGCATCTTCCTCTCCATTGGCTACTCCACCTGCCACTGGTGCCATGTCATGGAACGCGAGTCCTTTGAAAACGAATCCATCGCCGCCCTTCTCAACGAAAATTTTGTCAGCATCAAGGTGGACCGCGAGGAGCGTCCGGACATCGACCGCGTGTACATGACTTTTGTCCAGGCCACCACGGGCAGCGGCGGCTGGCCGATGAGTGTCTGGCTCACCCCCGACCTCCAACCCTTCGCCGGTGGTACTTATTTTCCACCCCGCGACAGCCCCGGCGGGGCCGGCCTCCCCACCGTGCTGCGCCGCGTGACCGAAGCCTGGCAGAAAGATTCCAAAAACATCCGCAGCTCCGCCCGCGATCTGATGGAAAAACTCCAGGACTTCAGACACACCGACAACACCACCTCCCTCCCGGTCGCCGCAATTCTGTCAGTCGCCCTCAAGGAAATGGAACAGCGTTTCGACCGCCAAAACGGCGGGTTCGGTTCCGCTCCGAAATTTCCGCGACCGTCCGAACTTTTCTTCCTCTTTCACGAGCAGGCACGCGGAAACGAGGACAAGGCGTTGTCCATGGCCGCGTTCACCCTCGAAAAAATGGCCGGCGGCGGCATGCACGATCATCTCGGAGGCGGTTTTCATCGTTACTCGGTCGATGCCCGCTGGCATGTGCCGCATTTTGAAAAAATGCTCTACGACCAGGCCCAGCTTGCCGAAGCCTATCTGATCGGCGGTCAGATGACCGGCCGGGCGGATTTCCACCAGGTGGCGCGGGGCATTCTGGACTATGTGCGGCGCGACCTCATGTCACCCGGTGGCGGATTTTATTCGGCCGAGGATGCCGACAGCCTGCCGCGCGCAGACGCTTCGGAAAAAATCGAAGGAGCCTTTTATGTCTGGACGGAGGCGGAAATCGCTGCCGCGCTTACTGCCGCAGAAGCCGGAGTCTTCAAGCTAACGTACCAGATCCAGGAGCAGGGCAATGTCGCCCGGGACAGCGATCCCCGCGGCGAACTGGCGGGCAACAACGTCCTGCACCGGCAGAAACGCCTTGCCTCCACAGCGGAAGAAAAGCTTTTGGACTCAGCCCGCGCCAGACTTCTTCAGATCCGCAACCAGCGGCCGCGACCGCACCTCGATGACAAAATCATCACGGCCTGGAACGGGATGATGATTTCCGCGTTTGCCAGAGGGCATCAGATTCTGGACGAACCGCTGTATTACGAGGCGGCGCGCCAGGCTGCCTTATTCCTCGAAAAACATCTGCAAGGCAACGATGGACTGCTGCGCTGCTGGCGGGGGGAGGCTTCCCCTGTCCCGGCTTTTGCCGAGGACCATGCCTGCCTCATCCGGGGATTGCTGGATTTGTACGAATCAGACTTCGACACCCGCTGGTTAAAGTGGGCCCTGGAATTGCAGGAACAGCAGGACCGGCAATTCCGCGACGAAACCGACGGTCTTTATTTCAACAGCAATGGCCGGGACGACAGCGTGCTCTTGCGCCTGAAGGAAATCTACGACGGCGCCGAGCCCTCCGCCAACGCCCTGGCAGCACTGAATCTGCAACGCCTGGGACATTGGCTGGGTCAACCTGTCTGCATCGAACGCGGACGGCAAATTCTGCAATCGCTTTCCCAGCAACTGCAACGCTCCCCCGCCACGGGCCCGCTGGCCTTGGCCGCGCTCCGCATTTCCCAGGCCGCACCCCGTCAGATTGTCATCGCCGGTAACCCCGCTGCCGCCGACACCCTGCTCCTGCTCAGGAAAATACGCCGCCAGTTCCGGCCCGGAACAGTGCTGGTCGTGGTCGATGATGATTTTCATCGGGAATTTCCGGCCGCCCAGGCCGGATTTTACGGCACGCTCAAACGCATCGCCGGCCGGGCCACCGCCTACGTTTGTGAGAATTGCACCTGCCAGTTGCCGGTGACCGATCCGGAAAAGCTCTGGCAGATTCTTTTATAAAAATACAACTGGCGGGTTGTTTATTTTTTGAACAGCAGCCGGTTCCATCCGGATTGGTCATGAAAGTCCGGCCTGGTCAGGTTTGAACTGGAAGACAGCACCGGTCGGTCCGCGCCGCGGGTGTAATCATAACGGCAGAAATTGCACAGCCAGGTATCACCGGCCTTCAATTCCCCCGGCAGCCCGAGCGTACGCAGGGGAATAAAGGCCAGCACCTGCCATTGGTTTTGCCCCGCCGGAATCCGCACCGCGGAACCAAAGGACCCCGGCGGCAGGGCAATGCCCTCCAGCCAATCATCCGGTTTTTCAAAAAACCGACCTTTGCGAGACCGGAATAATTGCTCACTTTCGTAACTCAGTTGCAACCTCTGATTGCCCGGCCCGATTTGGAATTCACCATAGCGCAATCCGGGCGGCTTTAAAAAAATCTCAAACACATCGCCGGATTCCCAGAGCCGGGCATTCTCCCCGGTGGCGGAATTGAAAATATCCGCATCCTCCAGTTCCGCATGAACACCTATGCCGCGCCCGTTCCAAAAGGTCCGGATGCTGCCGGGTCGAAAAACCGGGTCCGGTTCCGGCAGCCAGCTTTGACGCAGGGAGTGACACGGCCCGCTTCCCGCCCAGGTCGCAATCCCCTCCCAGTCCAGATCCCCCCCATCAAAATAAACACATTCAATCCCGGTCACAGTTATTAAAGTAACTGGCAAATTCCCCCGTACAAGTTATAATCGCCGCCAAGCCTATGATGAAAAAAATTGCCATCGCCCTCGGTATTCTGGCCCTGCTCTTTGTCCTTCTCATCGGTGCCTGCATCTTCGGCACCTTCCATTATCTGAACAGCGACGGCTTCAGGGATACGATCGTTCTTGGTGTGAACAAAAATTTTCAAACTCAACTTCATGTGGAATCCCTCAGTGTGGGTTTGGGTGGTGTCGAACTGCAGGGTATCCGCATTCCCAACCTGCCGCCGCACCAGCAGGAAAATTTCCTGGCCGTCAAGAGCCTCAAAATCAATTTCAAGTGGTTTGGCAACAGCCCGGGCAGCCTGCCCATCGGAAAAATCGAAGTCAGCGATCCGGCACTCTCCCTCTACATCACTGAAAAAGGCGGCGCTGATTTTCCGTTCAAGCTGCCGCCCAGCCTCGGAACCACGCCCGGTACGCAAAACTCGGCGCCCACCTCTCCCGCCGATCAGATCAACCTTTCCCTGTCTGACATCAACGTGCAAAACGCCAGCCTCAAAGTGTCGGGCAGCGACAACTCAACCCTGCTCGAGTCCTCCGGGGCCGATGTCACAGCCGCCTACGACAAGCATGGCGCCGACCAAAAAGCCACCGCCAACCTGCAGGTCGGCACTGTCCGCATCATGCCGGGCGTACAAATTTCCAATTTCAAGGCGCCGCTCATCTACGAATCCAATCAGGTGAAGGTTTCGCAATTCACGGCCGACTGCCATGGCGGCCACATCAAGGGTCTGGCCTCAGCCAATCTCATCAACGGGAAGTTCAACGCCGAAGCCCATCTGCAGGATGTGGAGACGGCTGGACTGCTGACCGACCTGGGCAGTGCCCCGGACACCATGAACGGCAAACTCACACTCAATTTCACCGGCCAGGGCCTGATCAGCGATGCCAGAAATCTCAGCGGCCAGGGCGATCTGAAAATCCCCTCGCCAATCATCGGAAAACTCCAGGCCTTCAAGGATCTGGGCGGCCTTATCGGAATGGTGGGCGGCGTCTCCGCCCTCAAGGACGGTAAATTTGACGAGATCAATTCCAAGTTCACCCTGGCTGAACAAAAAATCAAACTCGATCCGCTCAACGTTGACTCGCGCAACCTTTCCATCCAAATGTCGGGCACCGTCGGCTTTGACAAAAAATTGGACCTGACCGGTAATGTCCGCCTGGCTCCGGGCCTGCTCCAGGTGACAGAAGCCGCCGGCAAGGTGGGTAATCTGCTCGGGGGACTGCTGGGCGGAGGAAATCAAAATCCGCCTCCGGACGCGGCCTCCGCACAGCCCGCCGACAACAAGGCCGCTGCGGCCATCAACATGCCTCTCACCGTCACCGGCACCGCCGACAATCCCAAAGTCGGCCTGACCAAGGCCACGCAGGATCAGGTGCAACAAACCGCCACGGAAATGGCCACTGAACCGCAGAAACGCGAGGAGAAAAAGCAGGATCTCAACAGTTTTTTAAACAACTTTAATCCGTTCAAAAAATCCGAACCCGCTCCCGCCCCCAATCCCGCGCCCTGAGGGGCCATCAGAAAATTTTGGGCGTCCACTTGGTGTCGGCCATGGTCCCCTTGCCCTCGTATTCGAAAAGCTTGCTCATGGGGAAAAAGACCAGGCCGACAATGCCGCGCACGTTGACGCGCATGTTCATGTCCACCGAATCCTTGATCATGTCGTATCGTCCGGAGCCGATCAGGGCAAAGCCCGAGGAGGCCACGTCCATGTTGGAGATGTCAATGACACCGTCACGAACCTGGAATACCGCCTTGGCCCGGCGCGCCTCGCTGTAGCCGAGATTCGGGATGATCGAATTGAGAACCTGGGAAAGCGTCCCGAAAACCGGGATATTGTACAGCACGCCGTTGTTCACGTTCACATCACCTGTGCCATACATGGTGCTGAGATCATCAAAGCGCCCCTTCAATTTCATGTCGGCACTGACACTGCCCTTGATGTCGTCATTGCCAAAAAATGTTTTCATCAAATCCCCGAAATTCTCATCGGTCAAAGTCGCCGTCGCCTCGTAATCGGGTTTCTCCACCAGTGAAACAGCCAGTTTGCCCATCAACTGCCCGGAAAACAGCGTGACGGGTTTGCGGGGCAGCAGGGTCAATTTTTTTCCCTTGATGGCCAGATCCACATCCACATCGGTCAGGGTGAGCAGTTTTTTCAAAAACACATATTTCAAGCCCGCCTTGGAAACAAGGTGTACCTTCAGGTCCGTGCCCTGCTGCTTGTCCAGATCCACCTGTCCATCCACGGCAAATGTCGGAGCCTGCAAAAAATTATAGGGCTGCGCATATTCCGCCATCTTGTTGCCGATGATGGTGGCGGTCTCGCGCAGGTTGAGGGTGCCCCTGACGTCCTTGAGCCGGACCTGGCGTGTTTTCAGATTATGCCAGACCTCGCCCTGTCCCTCCCCTTCCGGGCGTTTGATGTGCAACCCGGCCAGATGCAACTCGCTGTCCTTGAAGTCAAAGGCCGTTTTCAGTTCGGTCAAGGGCACGCGCTTGTAGGAAAAATCACGGACCGCCACCGTGCCGGTCACGGTCACCAGATCGGGACTCAAGCCGCTGCCGCGGATTTCGCAGTCAATCTGCGGCGGCACATCAAACTCCAGACTGTCAAAAAACGGCTGCGCTCCCTCACCCAGCAGTTTTTTGATCACCGTCGGATCCAGTCCGCTGCTCAAATGCGCCTTGAGTGTCTGGGCCCCGTCGTAAAAAAAATTGAAACTGGCCTCCCCGCGCGCCGTCTTGACCGTCATGTCGGAAATCATAAAACGGCGTCCATCATAGGAGATCGGCAGGTACAGACTCTCAAAACGGGTGTCCCGGATGGAAAAACCCCGCCAATCGGATCGGTTCAGCAGCAAAAAATGGAACCCGTCCGTCCAATCCATTTCCAGGCGCCCCTCGTTGACCGGAGCCTCGTAAAAGCGGACATCCCCCATGAACTCGCGCACCCGTCCCGGAAAGGCATCCGCCAACAAGGTCAAATCCACGTCGGAATAATACGTCACCAGCGCCTTGCGATCCCCGTTCTTCCAGTGGCCATCCAGTTGGAAATGTCCGCGCAAAAATTGCACTTCCCCGTGCAGTTGCACCTGCCCGGCATCGTAATCCGCCTCCAGAGCGATCTCCTCGGCCAGCACCCCCCGCCACAAATGTTCATGACCGCGAATGCGCACCTGCACCGTGCTTTTGGACGGATCGAGTGCCACGGCCTTGAGTTGTACATCAATCACCAACGGCTTCAGGGAGGACCAGTCGGCCGCACCGGTTTGGATCTGGCGATACACCTTGGCGTACTTTTCCAGGTTCGGTGGCGGAGCGGATTTTTTGCTGCTCAGTCCGGTCAAATCCACCACACCACTGACCTGCAGGCGGGCGTTCAACAGTTCTGCATTCAAATAATGAATGTCCAGCCGGTTGGGCCGCAGCCCGATATCCGCATTCACCTCACGCAGTTCCAGGGTTGTTTCCCGGTCCAGCGCCATCACCACCTTGCCGTGTGAAATGGAAATTTCCTCCAAAAACGGCTCCCCCCGCCACCACGAAACCCAGTTGAAGCGGAAACGCACCCGCTCGATCTGCTCCGTTTCCGTCACATTATTCTGGGTCTCCGTCAGGGTGAGATTCTGCGCCACCACCCCCCCTGACGGATCAAGATAGAGATGGTCGATGTGAATGGTGAGTCCGTGCGACTGCAATTCCTGGGTGATGCGCTGGGCCACATGCTCCGGCAAACCGTAATAGCGGAACACCAGCAACAGCAGGACCACCGCTCCAAAGAACAGGATCGCGACCCCGGTCAGGATTCTCGAAAACTTCGCTTTCATTCTTCAGGCGTCCGCCCCGGAAATCCCCGGAAAATTTTAGAGGTGCAACCTTCCATCAGTTCAGTACGGTATTGGGTTCAATCTAGCACTATCATCTTATGGCCGAAAATACAGTAATGGAGAAAATCGTCGCCCTCTGCAAGCGGCGCGGATTAATTTTTCAATCTTCCGAAGCCTATGGCGGGCTCAACGGAGCCTGGGATTACGGTCCGGTCGGCTGCCAGTTGAAGAAAAACATCAAGGATCACTGGTGGAAAACCATGACCCTGTTGCGTGACGACATCGTGGGCATGGACGGCTCCATCCTCATGAACCGCAATGTCTGGAAGGCCAGCGGGCACGAGGCGACTTTTTCCGATCCCATGGTGGATTGTCGCACCTGCAAGGGACGTTTCCGCGCCGACCAGCTTGACTCCACCCCTTGTGCGCAAAAACCAAGCAAATGCGCCGGACAGGCCGAAGTCTGCTCCCTCACCGAGCCGCGCAGTTTCAATCTCATGTTCAAAACCTACGTCGGCCCCGTCGAAGACGAGTCCAATGTCACCTACCTGCGGCCCGAGACAGCCCAGTCCATGTTCGTGCAGTTTAAAAACGTGCTCGATACCGCGCGCAAAAAACTCCCCTTCGGCATCGCCCAGATCGGCAAGGCCTTCCGCAACGAAATCAATCCCAAAAATTTCATCTTCCGCTCCCGTGAATTTGAGCAAATGGAAGTGGAGTTTTTCGTCCGTCCCGAGGAAGGACCCGCCTGGTTGGAACGCTGGCTGGAGGAACGCTTGAAATGGTACGAATCCATCGGCATCCCCCGTTCCAAAATCCACGTCCTCAACGTGCCTGCGGAAGACCGCGCCTTTTATTCCAAGGGAACTTATGATCTGGAATACGAATTCCCCTTCGGCATCCAGGAACTGGAGGGCATCGCCTACCGCACCGACTACGACCTGACCCAGCATCAGAAGGCCAGCGGCAAGCCTTTTGAATACTTCGACGAGGACAGCAAAACCAAATTCATCCCCCATGTGGTCGAACCCAGCGCCGGCGTGGATCGCACCCTGCTGGCCGTGCTTTGCCAGGCCTACGACGAGGAAACCGTCACCGACGAAAAAGGAAATCAGGAGGTACGCACGGTGCTCCGTTTCGCCCCCTGCATTGCCCCGGTCAAAACCGGGATTTATCCCCTCCTCAAAAACAAACCCGAATTGGTGGCCAAGGCCCGTGAAGTCGAAGCCCTGCTCCGCCCGCACATGGCCGTCTCCTACGATGACGCCGGGGCCATCGGCCGCCGCTACCGGCGCCAGGATGAAATCGGCACGCCGTTTGGTGTCACCATCGATTTCGAAACCCTCGAAGGCGTGCGCGAGGGCGAACTCGCCGGGCAAAAAGACACCGTCACCCTGCGGCACCGCGACTCCATGAAGCAGGAACGCGTACCGATTGTTGAACTGACCGCCCGCCTACTGCAGGCCATTGGTTGAAAGGGATCCGGATGGCCCGCTCAAAAAAACAGACCGGGTTTGTGGACCTCGGCTTTGCCAAGGTCGATCTGGAACGGCAATCCCGCTGCGGCGTGGCAGAGGTCATATTCGGTCCGGGAAAAACACCCGAACAAATCCAGCGCATTGCAGCCACCCTGCAAAAAGC
>Ga0075019_10000577_pt1 | contig 21194 bp, 25 predicted proteins | sample ColStrG_CSR_2013_FD_71473 | JGI IMG/M metagenome (GOLD analysis project Ga0075019, IMG submission 71473) | Freshwater sediment microbial communities in response to fracking from Pennsylvania, USA - Cold Stream Run_MetaG_CSR_2013 | ecosystem: Environmental > Aquatic > Freshwater > Creek >...
GCGCCCATATACAGCTCCAGAATGGCCTCCATCTCCTGCCGCTCGGCGCGGTCCGTCTTGCGAATGCGAATGACCTGCCGCACCACTTTGACGTCATAGCCACGAGATTTCATCTCGCCGAACACTTCCCTGATATCATCGGAAATGGCCGTCTTTTCCTCCTCGAGCCGTTCAACCCGCTCGACGAATTGTTTCAATTCGGCGGCCGCAACGCCGGTCTCGCCTTCCATTATCGGGCCTACGTCTTTGGGCAGTTTGTCTTCCATGATGTTCTCCTATGCGACGTTTGATCCAAGAGTGATTGTGCCTGCAGAAAGATTGGTGGTTGCGGCCCCTGCACCCGCGCTGCCTTTTGCACCTGTTCCCGATGCAGCCCCCGCCTTTTTCGGTTGGCCCTCGATTTGGGTGGTCAGGCCGGAACCAAAAACGTGCTCGGCTTTTAAAAATATCCATTCGGCATCGTCATCGTCGCTAAAGCCTTGTGTGATCAGAACCCCTCCGGCCTTGAGTTCCGGTCGTCCGAACATGGTGCCGGTGAAACTCTTGCCCTTGCGGGCAAAGCCGTTTGAATGATTGTCAGCTGCACGCTGGGCATCGTCTTTGCTGGGGTGCAGATCATGGTGCAGGAAGGCAGGCGCGTCGCCGTCTCCGGCACTGACCGGCACCCGTTTAGCCTGGTCGTGGTCATAATAATGGGCAGTGACTTTGCCATGCGCCGGGCGGTCACGATCACAAAACCGGAAGGTGGTCAGATCGTTGGGCGTGACGATAAATGGTGCAATCGCCGCGCCTGTTCCGTTGGTTCCGGCTCCGCGCGGCACGGCGATCAACTTGCCATTGGCCGGTTTGCAAATCGCATCAAAATGGCGGCCGAGTCGGGTCAGAAAGTGCATGGCGCTTTCTTCAGTCTGGGCAATATGATCGATCGGTTTGGCCGCAAGTTCCGGATCGCAGAGGGCAGCGAGGCCCGCTTCACCGGCTATTTTATTGATAATATCGCCGAAGGTTACGTTGGCAAAACTGCGGGTTTGACGGGCCTTTAAAGCCTTTTTAAAATCGGCGGCATGGGCCGTCACCATAAAGGTCGCCACCGGCCCAATTTTTTCCACGGTCTCGACAATAAATTTGCCCATCAGGATTGGCCCGCCGGTTTCAACATAACCTAACGAGACCGTCAGTTCGGCACCCTTGGCCGGTTTGGCAAGCTGGCCGTCATAATTCGAGATGCTGAAATGCAGTTCGTCGGCCTTCTCCCCGCCATTGTCGACGATACGGCCCTCCAGCTCGCGCCCGGCGATTTTCGCGCCGATATCGACTGTTCCGGCCATAATTCGCACTTGCAAAGTCCGGGGTTCCATTTGGCCTCACCACAGGGTTGTTTTGGGCTGCGTCACTTGCGGCTGCAGATCGGGAATAACAATGGCGAGACCGGCAGGCAGCAACAGCGGCTGAGCGGAAAGTCCCGGATTAGCAGCCAGAACCGCCTCGATATGGCCTTGGGCTTCGCTGCCGGTTGCGCGCCGCACCAAGACGTCGAGAGGTTCATCCGGGCGAGAGATCACAGTCTTTGCCATGTCACCAAGCCCCGAACCAGATGCCGGTGCCGTGCACCCAGGCAACCGGAAAAGCGAGTGCTCCTGCAATGAGAAACCCCCATGCCTCTGCTTTGAAACACGCAATCACATGCGTCATCCATGCCGCCATGAGCCAGAACCAAAGTCCGAAATAAACACCGCCTAAAATCAATGTTGCCCGGTCCTGTGTCATATTGCCTCCTATGGCCAAAGGGCCACGACAGGCCCGTTCGGCCCGGCATAGCTCATGAATTCGGCGTTAAACCCGATTTTCAGGGCGGCACCATTGGCCCCGATGAAGCTCTCGTCTCGCGTCATTTTTTGCAGGCGAAATTCCCCGAAACATTCGCCGAAGCCGGAAATCAGCTCGTAAACCTCGCCGCGTTTGGCGGCGCTTTGCATGTCGAGCAGCTGCTGTGCCGGGTTCACCCCGACATAGTCGGAATAGACGGTGCCTTTGAGATTGATCGGTTCCTTGTCCGGCCCCAGAAATTGGCCTGCAGGAGCCCGGCCAAACAGCTCATGATCCTTCCAGCGCCCGCCTGCTGAATGGGTGAGCTGCTCGTAGGAGGTTGCCGAGGCTTCGAAGAGGTAAGGCCCCCAGCCCATCAGCACCGACATCAATGCGGTCCATAACCGTCATGCAGCGTGCCCCCGCTCTGCCGGGTGGCGTGGATCATTGAACCGCTGACGGCACCGGCCACGGCACCGCCGATCGCCGCCGGAGAGGCGTTGGTCTGTGTCACGTTGACAGTCACCGGCGCATTGATGTTGTTGGTCGTTGTATTGGTCACTTGCTGCGGCTGGGCCAAGGTCTGGACTTGCGCCTGCGAATTCCATGGGTGGCCGAGACGGGGTGCATCAAGGCCGGGCTGGGCAGTTCCGGTATTATAGGCCTCTTCAAACCGGCTGATTTTGGCCGTGAGAGTGGCGATTTTGTCCTCTGCCGCGTGAATTTTCTGGGTTTCGGGTGATGTGTCCTCATCCCACCGGTTTTTGGTCGAGCTAATCCCTTCCAGCACGTGGATTTTCTTGTAGAGGTCAGCCACTTCCATACGCGCGTTGACAATCTCTTCCGGTTGCCAGCGACCGCCGGCATCATTGATCATCATGCCACCGCTGATCAGCATTCCGGCGGGTCCGACGCGCCCGCCAAATTTGGCAGCTGTGCCAGCCGCCTCGGTTGCTCCGGAGACTGCGCCGCTCAGGCCGTTGGAAAATAGTCCGCCGAGGGATTTCAATCCAAGATAACCCAAAAACCCCGCAACTATGCCGGTTTCTGCTGTTGCCGCCGGGGTGCCTTTCTGGGTTTGATTGAGTTTGGCAATACCCTTAGCCGTCATATTGGCGAGCCAAGTATAAGCGCCGTTCAGCGGCTCGGCGGCCTGCCTGTATAAATTGTCAATTTGCCCATAGACCTGAGCCTTGGCCATGGTCGGGTCATCGTTCATCCATTTTTTGGACGTTTCGAGCCCCTTGTTGTCGTGAAGCAAATGTGCGGTTTTTTCAATAACCTCGCCCTGAGTGTCAATTAATCCGAAGGCTCGCGCCACATTCCGGTTGGAAAACGCCTGATCCATCATGGCTTCGCGCTCGGCTTCCGGCACCTGTTTGGCATCGAGCGCAGGCTTCATATATTTCAGGCCGTATTTTACCGGATTGTGCATGAATTCGTCGCCATGCAGCAAAGCGCCGGGATGCATTTTATAGCCTTTGCCGCGCTTTTCGACCTTGTTGGGATCGATCAGCCCCATATCAAGCAAAATCTTTGTAGCATCCGCGCTCATCATGCCGCCCTGAATAGCGCGGGACATGGATTGGAACATCGTGCCGGCCGGTGCGCCCTTTAGTTCCTGCAAAAAATGCGGCAGATATTCGGTGATGAATTCTTTATCCCAGTGCTGGCCTGCCGTGCCGGCGTATTTCAGACCGAGCGCCCAATCCTCGTCCGAAATGGTTTTATCGAGTACATTTTTACTCTTGGCCATTGCATCGAAGAGGTCATGCAGCTTTTCGCCGCTGATTGTCGCTCCTTGTGTTTCTGCGCCCTTCATCAAGGTCGCCATATTTTCAAGGCCGCTGCCCGGATGCTGGGCCTCGCTGATAACCGCCAGGCTCAGGGCGTCATGCATGGCGGCAATGGCCGCGTCGGTCGTACCGGTAACCGAGCGAATTTCCCGAATGGCATTTTCAATTTCGGTCTGTGTGAACATCCGAAATTCGCCGCTCAGCCGTGCGGCCGCTTCATGCGCTTTGGTCATCTCAGCTGGGGGCATCCCGGCCGTATCCATCGCCACGGCGGCGTGTTGAGCCTCCGCGCCCTGATGGGCGACGCCGGTCACGATTGCAGTTCCGGCCATGGTCGCGCCAAAACCGATGACCGTATCCATCATGCCCATGCCGCCTGAAGGCACTGGGCTTAATCCTGCGTTTTTGCCTTCTTGATGGAGTTCGCGGGCCCGCTTTTCCAGCGCAATCTGTTGCTCGAGTTGAGCCCCTTTTGCCTGAATTGATTTGGTATGTGCCGCAGTCCCAGCGCCCGGCCCGCGCTCGAGGGCCGCGAGTTCACGCGCCAGTTTGGCGGCCGAACTGCTCGTGGCTTTGATCGCCCCGTCCAGCCTTTCGACGGACCCCGCACCGCTACCAATTCCGCTTAATGCCGTTTCGGCCTCCTTTGAGGCCGTGGCAACTTTGATGAGGCTTTGTTCGGTTTTGACAAAGGCCTCGCCCATCAGGGCCGCACCCTTTTCGGACGCGCTGCCCATTGCCGCGACGCTCTTTTCGGCGGCGACACTGGATTTGGCGATGCCTTGCAGTTCTTCGACGGTTTTTTTGGCGGGGCCACTGAGCTTGTCGATAAACTCGGCAATGACCTTCAAGGTAAAGCTGGTCATTTTACAGGCCTCGCAGGCAGCCAGGGCGGCGCGCGCTCGATCGCCCGCCGGTGAAAGGCGAGCAACCGGGGCAGCGGCAGGTCAAGAATGTCGTTTAAGTGCCAGTGAAAGATGCTGGCGATGTCTGCGCAGATGTCGTCAATGTCGCCGGCGCAGGATCCAAAAAATCAGCGACCACTTGGGCCGCTCCGGCATAGTCCGGCCCATACATTGCACGGAACACGTTTTCGTCGAGTTGGGACAAATCGGATGCCAAAGCAAGGACGCGCTGGGCGTAAGGTGTGCCCGGAGAGGACGCGAATTTGATCAGGTCATTGCCGTTTGGCACGCGGAAATCGATCGACGAATAGGTCACGCCTGCCAGATCGAATGGTCGAGTCAGCGGGAAGTTTTTCTTGCCCCAGTCAGGAAATTTCAGGTCCATAATTTTGTCCTCAGGTTGGTGCTGCGATAAAAGCGCGCGTTAAAAAGGTCGGTCAGCCCGCAAGCCCGAGGGCGGCGCGCATGGACGCGCCATTATCGACGCCGCCCCAACTGTCGATGCCATTCGGGATGTCGATGTCAAAGATTTCGGAATTGTCGATCGTCAGCTTTTGCGCCACCAGTGACACTTTGATTTTGAGTTCGGCTTTCTTGCCGCTCTCCCAGCTGCCGCCATCCAGCTCCATAATTTCACCGCTCAGCATGTAAACAGCCGTATGTTCCTTGCCGAGATCGCCAACAAAATAACCGCGGATAGCGAAGGCGACGGTGGCCCCCTTGGACACGCCGGCCAGCTTGAGCACCTGCGGGTCAAAGGCGTTCAGTGTGAAATCAAATTCCATGTCGTCGTAACCCAGCGACATTTTCCGCGAACCGATCATGCCGCCGCCGCGAAAACTTTCTGACTTTTTCTTGATCGGCGGAATTGTGATTTTTTCGGCGGTGCCTGCCTTGCCGAAGCCGTCGCAATAGACGGCACAGCCTTTGAGCACATAATCAAGAGCGAGCATGGAAATATCCTTTAAACGGTGGCCAGAGCGCCAAACTGCGCCAGTTGTTCGGTGTAATAATCACCGTTGCGATGGGCAAAAATCTGAATGTGTTCCATCGGAGCGGGCGGCTCAAGATCGATATCCCATGCCAGAACGCCCTGCTGAAGCTGCGAAGCGCTGTTGCGTTCGGGATCAAGCCAGACCTTGCCGCCGACCAATGCGCCCTGGCTGACCAGATAGCGCATGAACCGGTTTCCCATGGCGCTGGCATCAAGGAGCAACTGGAGCGAGAACGGTTTGTCGACCATCCAGAGATAGGCCTCCTCCAGCGCGTCATAGACCACGTCGGCGGTGCGGCGGACATTTTCAAATACCCACAGTGGATCAGCGGCAGTGGTGCGATTGCCCCAACGCCGGTAGCCCGCATAATTGCCGCCAAAATTGACAATCGTGTTGACGGCGTTTTCGTTGAGATAATTGGCTGTCGAGCTGTCATCGGAAGGGCCGACATCCACCGGCACTGCGACGCCGCCGACACCGATCAGCTCGAAGTTGGAAGGCGAATACCAGAAGCCATTGTCGTGATGAACGCGCGAGGTCAGTCCCGCCTGCGAGGCCGATTGCGACAAATCAATATAGGCATTGGCATCGTTCGACCAAACCAGAGCATCCGAGAAGAACGGAACCAGGCGCATATCACCCCAGTCCTGACGCCAAGCGAAGGCGTCGGCGGGCGTGGTTGACGGCGTATCGGCATAGACCATTGCCCGCAGGCGCGGGGCGATCGACAGCAGCGCCGCCACGACCGGATTGCGCGCCAGAGCGGCGGTGGCCGTTGCTGTTGCCCCCACGCCTGGGCCGGTGATTTGCACCTGCGGATTGGTGTAGCCGACGCCCGGATTGGTCACGACAACGCCGGTCAGCACCCCGTTGGCGTCAATGACCGGGGTGGCAACGGCACCCGAACCGGTGCCGCCGGTGATATTGATTTTGGTCTGACCGACCACATTACCAGTGCCGCCATTCGTCACGGCAATTGCAGAGATACCGGTGGTCGGGCGCAGGGCCGTGAAGCCGGGTGCGGCCAGCGTTTTGGGCTGGACGCCAAGAATGGAACGGGCATTGAGCAGCGCATAACAGCCGGTGCGCAAAACAGGGTCGCCGATGATCAGGCTCATCTGACGGGCCGGATTGGCGTCCGACGCAACGCGCACCACAATCATTGCCCCGGCACCCTCGGCCATTGCCTGATTGATTGCTGCCAGCAAGGTGCCGGAGGCACCCAAAGTGGCCGCTAGCCGAGGCTGCGACCGCAAAAGGATCGGCTCATTCAGAGGCCATGCTGTCGGGTCGGCAAGTGGTGCGGTGCCGACAAAAGCCGGAACACCTGTCGCATTGATGCGAACCGGGCGAATGCCGTCCAGAACTTCGATGGTCTCGACGCCATGCAGAAAAGAATTGACCATGAATGACATGCCTCAAAGGGTTGACGGGCCAATGGCCGTTTCGAACACCTTAAGAGGACATTTGAAGAGATTACCGACCGCCATGCGGTCGGCAATCATTTCGCGGGTTGCACTGAAACCGAGAGCCGCATGATTTATACCAAATGCGACGGCGTCAAGCCCGCGCGGCCAAAAAGCCCGGAACCGCTTTTAAGAACCGTTTAATGTGTTTTTGCTGTGTGCCAGTAAGGTCTCGACGACAACGTCAATTTGGCTCGGATCGGTGATGGCGGCGATCTGTGTTTGAGCCTGCACCCGGAGCGCCTGCACGAGAGCGACAATCTGGTTATAGGCGGTCGCCTTTTTGATCACGCTTGCGGCCAGCGTGGCCATGGTGAGCGCGCCGTTGCTGGCGTCAACGATTGCCTGCAGAACCGATGGTGCGGGCATAGCCATGCCGTTGACGGCCATGCGTGCCTCTATCAACTGAGCGGGCCACGAGGCGACCTCGCTGGCCGGGTATTGCGAGGTGATTTTTGCCGTCACGCCGTCAGCGTAGGAGATGATTTCTGCGACTGCGCGTGCTTTCAGATCATCGAGCGTCGGCGCAGCGACCAGCCAAGGGTTGCCCGCCGCCAGCCAAGCATCGAGACCGGGGTCGTCAGGCGGCAGGATTGCAGTGGTGCCGTCCGAATAGGTCACCGTCGAGCTGTTGTCCCCATGGCGCTCGGCGCGGATTATCGTCTTGTCCATGAGAGCCTCTTATGAAAGTTGATATGGATAAAGTTGGAAATGGCCTGTTTTGGCGGCACCCCACCCGTGTGGGGTGTTTAAGGTCACAGTCCCTGGTGAGCCGTTTGTTGGAAGATTTATGGTCGTGCCAAATGGGATACCCCATGGCGAGGCTGTGCCATTGTAGGTGATGCCTAGCAGCAAGTCGCCGGAGAACAGGTATGACGCCAGATTGCCACCATAACCGTCGCCGCGCTGGACGTTGGCGATCGTATTGTTGCCCGCCGTGAAATCCCCCTCAAAAATCAGGGCCGGGAGCATCGCACCGGTCTTAATAATGGCCATGTAACCGGCAAGGGTCAGGTCGGAACACAAGTTCGAGACGAAGTTGTTGACGCCGTCCGTCGTCATGTTGTTCTGCTGCTGGCAGGTTACGGGGAAATTTCCGCTGCCATCAGCCGCACCAATTGCCGTCACAAGGAAGATCGTGTCGGTATTGATATGATAGAGCATGTCTCCCGGAGCAATTGTGTAAGACCCGTTGGCTTGCCAAGTCGACAGATAGGTGAACGTCATCGTGTCGTTCACAATGGTGCAAAGCGCCCCAGCCTCCATGTACGACGTGTTGTTCGTAATGAGTGTGCATGGCGGGACGGTCATTTTCCACGTCTTGCCATTGATATCGACAATGCGCTTTGACGCCTGCGAAACTTGAACGCGCGCATTGCTGCCAAAGTCTACGCGATCATTCATCGCCCTAGAACCGATGGTTCCGGTCGGGGTCGAATAATAGACGGCATAATTGCCAAGCGAGAATTCGGTAAAGTCAACATAGCTGGAATTGACGCGCGGGCGGCCTATCAAAATGCCCCCGCAATAATTAGTCGCTTGTTGTTTAGCCGCCGTGCCGTTAGCGCCCGCCATCAGCGTGCCACCCTGCAAATTAATACCCCGCATCGTGATATATGCCGGGTTGCCATAGATCAGGTTGTTAATGCGCCCGTTGCCGTTGATGCTACACCCGTCGAACGTAATTGATTGCGAGCCACCAGCCTGAATATAACCTGCGGGGCTCTGTTTATGGTTCGAGTCTCCGAGATTGAATATGCAGCCGATGAAAAGAACCGGGGCGTTAAACGAAGATGTCGCCTGCAAACGCCCGATGCGAACCATGTTTTCCGCATATGCGTTGGTAATTTTCAGAGTTCCGGCATAGCCGAGGCCGTAAAAATCCAGCATTTGGTAGCACGCGCCGCCAGAGCAATTATCAATCGGGCCGCCGAACTCCGACATCCCAAGCCCGAATTTCGAGCCCGTGATGAAGGTATGGCACCAAACCCAATTGACGTTGCGAATTTCGACATTGCGGGACTGTGTATGGCAGACCGCAATGCAATAAACGCATGTGCCAATCGCACAGTCTCGGATACGAACAAAATCGCCGTTGCCGTCACCGTTCGGTTTGACGCAGACACCGCAAGCAAATCCGGAAATATCGCAAAATTCAATCGTTACATCCGACGATTGTCCCTTGTTATATTGCGCGGCACCAAATCCGGTCCAAGCCGGATAATTGACTGTCGGATAGTGGTCTGCGGGCTGGGCCGCTGAATAGGCGTCGATAGTGATGGCGGCATAAGGCGAGTGCTGCTGCAATCCGCCCGGATTGGTGCCGGTCGGGGTAATTGCCGGGTCGAGCCAAGCAGTGTCGGTCGACGGAAAAATATTGCCGCCAGCCAGCGTCGCTGCCTGAATAAACGGGGCGGCAAGGCCTCGAAAGGCGATACCTGAAATCATCGATCCACGAGCGGCCTGTACATTGATGACCGGACGATCCCATTTGGTCGGCAGAATGGACGTGCCATCATAAATCTGCGCGGCATACGAGGGTTTGACGCCGCCGATTAACCGGACACCGTGGTACTGATCGCCGTAGCCAAGATGCAGTGTGTCACTCGTGACATATTTTCCGAATGGCAGCAGCACCGCGTTGACGCCGTTGCGAAAGGCGTAGTCGATTGCAGCCTGAATGGCTGTCGTGTTGTCAGTCCCGGAAACGACACCGGAGGCATAAAGATAGCCGCCATCACCCATCGCGCCAAATTCCGCGCAGTTGACATATGGCGCGGTCGAATACATAGGCTCCCAATAAATGCCGCCGTTCAGCACTTCCCCCCATACGCCGGTCGTGACTGCGGTGCCACGCTTGTAGGTCAGAGAGGCGGTCGAATATGTGCCATTGTTGAAGGTTCCGGCCACAGCGTCGACGGTCACATAATTGATGGCGGCGGGGATGACGGCGGCCAAGAGTGCGGCTTTAGTCGCCAGCCGCATAGTGTTCAGCGCGCTAACCGCGCCTGTTGCGGCCGCAGCAGCATTTTGAGCGGTGGTGACATAGCCTTGAATTGTGGCAACATCGGCCTGCGCTGTCGCCAGATCAGAGACGACGATGGCGAGATCGTTCTGAACGGTTGCCAAGTTTTGCGCAATTGTGGCTGCCGTTTGGGTGTCGGTCGCCATATCGGCCTGAACCGCCGCGAGATCATTCTGGACGTTCTGAAGCGCTGCCTGAACCGTCGCCATATTTTGGGCAACCGTGTTCATATCAGCGATCACCGTCGCCTTGTCCTGGTCAGCAGCCGCGAGATCAGTTTGGACATTGGCGAGCGCCGTTTGGGTCGCAGCAAGATCAGTTTGGACGGTCGCCAAGTTTTGCGCAATTGTCGACGCTGTTTGAACGTCGGTCGCCAAGTCGCTCTGAATAGTGGCGAGAGCGGTCTGTGTAGCGCTTAAATCGCCCTGCACGGTGGCCATATCTTGAACCACGGTTGCGGTGTCCGAAACGACTATCGCGGTGTCAGACTGGATCGTAGCCAAAGCCGCCGCTACTGCGGCGATATTGGTCTGGATGCCCGCCAGTGCATTTTGGGCCGCCGTTGCGGCCTGCTGCGCAGCCAGAATTAATGACGGATCAACGACCGGCGTCCAATTGGTCGGATCAAATATCGCGCCGGATAGATGTGACACCGAACAGGCATAGCAACCACCGTTGATGCTGACGAAGGACGCGGGAGATTTGTTCGTTGCGGCGACATAAGCCGTGGCTGCTGACCATGGCGCAAGCGGCCCAAGCGGCGGCGGTCCGGGTGGACCAATGTCGCCGCGCGGTAGAACAGTGACAGGGCCTTTGCTGTTGTCCAGCATGATAATTACTCGCGAGTTGGGCCGAGGGTGCAGGTCACAGTGCCTGCGGCGATAATCGTTTTGTCATCCGGTGTGATCATTTTGATAGAGATCGGATAGATACCGTCCGGCACCTGCGCGACAGTCGCTTCAGACTGCCTGAACGACAGATCAACCGACAGACCGGGGATCGGTGTGCCCGTGGCGTCGAGGCCAGCCCCGTCGATCAGCGGAGCCATAATAATTGTCGGCGGGTTCGAAGCGCTGTCAAAATCGAGGAGCAAAGCTCCGGTGACTTGATCCCGCGCCTGCGCATGCCAGCGCACCCCGGCCAGCTCATCTATTGTCCAGCCGGGCAACAGATATCGTTCGGATAATTTGAAAGTTTCGGACTGATCGCAGGCCCAAACAATCTGCGCGATGGAAGCTAAAACAGCCATTTAAGCCTCTTTAAAATTTGATGCAGGCAAGCAGAGCAACGTTTCGCGGGCGGTTTTCCGTACCGGCATTGTTGCTCACTTGGGTTTGCGCGGTGAGGTTGTGGGAATGCGCTCCAGCCGGAGCGATGGTGACCGTAGGTGCCACGTTGGAGATGCCGGGCACCACGACATCTTGCTGATTTGCAATCTGCGCCGTGCCGCCGTTGCCGTTCAAAATGCTGGCGGTTGTGGTGGCTGCGTGCGTGTGGGTGCCCTGGCTGTCGGTCGTGCCGGTCGTCGTGGCCGGGTGATTGTGCGGCCCGATCAATTCCGGCTGGTCAGAACCAATGGCGCGCCCGGCATCAATACCGCGTCCGTCATCCAGCGAGCGGATGAATTCGCCGCGCAAATCCGGCAGATTAAATGTCGTGGCCCCATCGCCCGCACCGAACGTGGTGCCGATCGCGGCGAACAGATTTGCATAGGTCGCTCGGGAAACTGCGTTGCCGTTGGCCTTCAGATAGCCCACTGGGGCCTTAGCCTGCGCGACGTGAATAATCGTGCCGGACGGAACCACCGCAGCAGCAGGAAGCCGAGATGCAATCGCTGCCGCAAATTGAGCAACTGTCGTGCTCTCATATTTGCCGAGCAGTGCGTTAAACAGCGCCAGTAGATCATTGTCGGCTATTGCAGCATCTGGCGGCAAATCCGGATAATCGAGCGACGCCTGATGATCTACAATTTTTACGCCTTCGGTGCCGGTGTAGGGTGTGATTTGGATGTTATTGATGGCCGCATCAACATAGGCCTTCGTCGCAAAAACCCCTGCCGGTGGAGCAATCGGCACGCCGTCTGTATTGCCAAACGCTAGCGTGAAAATAAAAATATAACTGGCCCCGCTCGGTTTGTTCGAATTCCACGTTGCCGCGCCAATTTGACTGCCGGTTTCATCGAAAACGGCCACTTCCCGGATAACAAATTCAGGAACGGTGTCGGGCACCACGCACGTAATATCTACCTGCGTTGGATTGGTGGGATTTACGACCGCGCTGGTTACCGCCGCACGATATATTTCGTTTGTAAGGCCGCCGCCCGCCGTGGAAAGCGCGGGAATAGCCCCACCACCGTCGCCGACAGCAAAACTGGTCGGGACTGGCCGGGTGCCACCCGCGAGAGCTGCGGCTTGACGCCGATCAAGATATGCGGTGGGTGTCGAACCATATGTCATTTTAGCGGCCTTATGTGGCTGATGGAGATGGCAGTAATCACCGACGAAATGGGGATTGATCCGGAAATCCGGACGGTGTTGTCAGAAGGCAAAATGCGGACGAAGCAGTGCGCCATCATTTGCGAGGCGACATTCATCCCCCCAGTCGAATGGCCAACGATGCGCACCACCGGAATGTCGCGCACGTTCTTGCGCCGCAAAGCCGAGGCCCAGACGTCGGCGGGCATCGCATAAGCGGTTTCGGGTTGGGCCGGAATTTCGACCAGAAACTGCGGCCAGACGCCGCCGAATTCCCAAAAGTCGCGGATTTTCACCGCATAACCGACATCGAGCGAGATTTCGCGCTCGAGCGCTTCGGGCGAGCCATATGCACAATGATTGTCAAAACTGGAGGCCACAGCCGCGCGATCGGCGACCTCATCCGTGCCAGTCCAATGATGGATTGAGGTTTCCCACGCCAGCAAAGGCAGAAACTTCGCGTCGCATTGATCGGCGCGGCGCTCGCGCCGGATCACGTCGGTATCAACGCTCAAAATGCGCTCGGACGTGTTGGTTTGGGCGCGTTCAAACGGGCTGGGGTTCGGGAGCAGGTTCATGTCTCGAACGCCCATGTCACGAGGGAACCAACGCAAACCGGCGCTTCAAATGGCCCGCCGCCGATGCGCATGGTGGGCGATGAAATCTGCACATCGACGACATAACCCGGATCGTCATGGCCGAGCGCTGCGGTGATACCGCCCAGTGTTGCCGCTGCGGCGATGGCACGGCGTGATAGTGTATAGGCGTCAAGCCGGAACTTTTGCGCGGCGGTCACACTGGCGGCATCGGCCCCGCGTCGCAGGATAATTGTCGCAGTCACATTATATTGGACGGGGATGGCCGAAACGACGTTGATGTGATCGTTGACCTTGCGCTGGGCGCGCGGAAATGCGGCTTTAACCCGTTTTAAAACGTCGGCATGAACCACGCCGTCCGCATTGGCGCCAAGACAAACTATCCGAACTTCCCCCGGCGCAATGCCCGCAACCTCGGCCCCATAGACGGCCACGTCAGCCAGTTCGACCGGCGCGGCCGAGAGCGCCGCATAACGATAGCCGCCATATGATCCGCCGATCGACAGGTTTTCCCAGGCGAGCTGGGCGCGGCGACGCAGGCTGTCGTCGGTCTCGCCAATCACCTTGACCGTGTGAAAGTCTGCCGCCCGCAAAATCAGGTCGTTGCCGGTCGCCTTCGCCAGTGAAGTTGCCAGCACCGCGTCATTGACACGGGCGCGCACGAGCAGCTCCCGATAGGCGTCTGTCTCCTGCAATATTTTGGCCGGATCGGTCTCAAGCGCGTCGACATTATAGGCGGGGAGCGTCGGGTCGATCAGCCGCGCGGCAGTCCAACGCGCCAGATAGTCCTGCATGCGCGCATCGAGAACGGCCTCGAAGGCAAGATTTTCCAACGCATCGGGCGCGGGCAAAAGCGACAGATCGAGCGGGGCAAAATTGGTCATGCGGCCCTCACCAGCATGCCCGCGACATCATAGGCGGCGGAAACCCGTGTCGGCGCACCGTAAATACCGAGGTGACCGTCTTCGTAAAAATCGCCGACCAGTTCAAACGCAGAACGACCGTCTCCGCTCATTTGCAGGACATTGACCTTGGTCAACCGGAAGCCGGGTTCCCATTTTTTGAGGGCGGCGGCAGTGCGGCCGACGAACAAAACGAATGTCGAATTATTGCCCGGCCGATCAATCAGCGCGGGCACATCCGAGCCAAAGGTGCGGCGCATGACGCGCGAACCAATCACCGTGGTCAGAATGGTGCTGATCGACTGGGCGCAATGTGCCCAGCTCGTCAAAACCTTTCCGGTGCGGCGATCGATCCCCGCGCGCATTTTAATTGCCCGTATGTTCGAGGGCGGCGTCCGCCTGCGGCGCGGCGTCATCCTGGACGATGCCGTCGAGCAGCAGGTGGCGCGCCTCGGAGGCAGTGAGACGAATTTGCTCGCCCTTCTTGCGATGAGCTCCAGCGATCCGCATGCCGTTGGGCAAATCGACAGCGACGACAAATGCGCGGCGTTCGGGAGTGTTGGTTTTCGGCGACATTTTGACCTCCTATTTGACGAGAACGTTGGTGGCGAGATTGGCGACATCGGCGTTGCCCGCCGTGTCCAGGGTGCCTTGCATGGCGGCGGGATTGCTGGCGTCAGCGCCGCCGAGCAACGTCTGACCATCGGCAATGATTTTTGTGCCTTTCAGCGTGATGACCCCGCCGACCAGGGAAATGCTCGCAGCACCCGCCTCGATGAACGCGCCGGTATCAGTCAGGCGGAACCGCATGCCGTTGCGCTCGGCAATGATGTCTTCATCGGCGCTGTCGGATGGTGCCGGATTGGCGTCGTGGAAGCCGCCGGGTAAAAAGGTCGCATTGGCGATGTCGCCACCTGGGCAAATCAGCGTGACTTGCTGGCCAACCTTCATCGGGTGCCACGCCTTGGCGGTGCCCGCATGATTTGATCCGGGAATGGCATGGGTGTCCGTGCCGATATCGGCGACGATCGTATTGGTTTTGGCATCAAAACTTTTAACGGTCGCCGGGAGGAGCAGATTGTTCATCTGCTTGCGAAGCTCAGCGAGCTGGAAATAAACGTCGTCGAAGCTCATGCGCCGCCTCCCGACATAGCAGGGTCGCCGGGCAGCGGATTGACGCCGTTCACAAAGGCCTCACCATTGACCCAGAGCGCCGATAGCTGGCCGATGGCGGCCTCGATGTCTTCGCCCATCAGGATTGCCTGTTCAAATGCCACTTGCCAGATCGACAAACCCGCCTTGTCGAAAGTTTCGTCATATTCGTTGCGGGCATCGAGATTTTCAGGGGTGGCGACGCCCGCAAGGCCCCAACGATTGGTGCCCACCAGCAAAGATGACGAGGTGGCAAGGGCCGTGACGGCCGCGTCCCGATCAAGACCGGGCACGTCTTTGGTGATAATGACCACAGCGAAATGGCAGGGCACCACCCACTGGCCCGAATTGTAGAGGCTGGGCTTGTCGAGGCCGGTCAACACCACCCGCATGGCGGGTGCCCGCGCGCCGTAGCGCTGCAAGGTTTCAAAGTGAAATGGCCCGGCATGGGTGCCGACGTCCACCTTCGGAAAGGCGGCTTTAAAACCGTTTAAAATGGCATCGCGCAGAATGAGCGGGGTCATTTCAGGAACCTCGCCAGAAACTTTTGCGTAGTATCCATGATCTCTTCGGCGTTGGCCTGCGAGACGCCGATATAGGGGCGCGCCGGAATGACCACCTTTTGGGCGAACACCTTGCGGCCGCCGATTTCAAAGACGAGGGCCTTGGCCTGAACCGGCACAATGATCGCGCCGAACTGATGCACCCGCGCGCCAATCCAGCCGGTGCCCCAGATGGCCTTGTTGCCGGTTGCCGCGCCGCGAATGGAGGCAGCCAAATGGCGTCCGCGCACAAACAATGCGCCGCGCCCTTGCCGGGTGGGAGCCCAGCGCGCACCATCCGGCGAGGTTTTCTCGCTCTCAATGCGTCGTTTGGTTTGGCGCACACCGAGGCGGGACAGCGCCTGCACCAGCTGCTGGCCTTTGACGGCCTGACCGATATTGACGAGGGCCAGTTCGGCGGCGTCGACGCCGATTGGTGTGACGTGGATTTCGCCGCTCATCACATGCCTCTCAGCGATTGGCGCGAAAACATCCGCTCATTGCCCACCAGAACCGCCTCGTTGGCGGTGACGGTTTCGGGGCCGACGCCACCGGCAAAATCGGCGGTCAATGTGCCGATTTCGGCCTTGCCCGCCGCGACATCGCGCAGAAAGCCCATCGCGGTTTCATGGCGCTTCTGGATCAGCTCGATCATCCGGTCGGCGGAGGTCGCCAGCGCATAGATTGCGAGATCAGCGGATATTTTACGCAGGATCGCAAAGCCATCGGGGCTGGCATTGAGCGGCATCGGGTAGCGTTTGGCGATGTAGGAATTGATCATCGCGTCAGCATCGGCAATGGCCGAGTTGATCCGCTGATGATTGCGAACCGACAGGCCGTCGTCAGCGGCCACCATGGTCACGCGGTTGGCCCCCCAGATTTGATCGAGATCGGTTTCTGTTGAATAGGCCATGCTGCGCCCCAAGTTTTGGAAAAAGGGCCGGAGCTTTTTGCAGCCCCGGCAGTCGTCCACGTCACCCAGCGAGGGTCTTTGTGACCGGGGGCACCGGTCAAATGGTTGCGGGGGCAGGAATTGAACCGTTCGGGGCTCTAACGATTTCATCGTTTTTGCTCCCTCACCCTGTTGGTTATGAGCCAACCGAGCTTCCGCTGCTCTACCCCGCCAAACTTTACTTTGCGGGCGCGGCAGGCTTGGCCGGATCGTCCACTTCACTGACCGCGAGGTTTTTCTCGTTGATCAGACTGGCGGTGTCGGCATCGGTCAGATCGGCTTTGGCTAGAATTGTCGCCTCTTCGCCAAATTTCCGCCCTGTGCGCCAGAACACGCCGCCGAAGGTGCGGACGGCAATGTGGGTTTTGTCGGTTTTCCAGACGGTTTTTGGGGCTGCAGCTTTTGTCACCAGATCGGGTTTGGGGTCTGCCATGGTTCACCTGAATTTGAGGGGTTGAAAACGAAGAGCGGCAGGTGCCCGGCTATTCCAGCCAGGGCACGAGAACGATCTCGACCAATTTGAACAGGGTGTTCGAGGTGGCGTTGATCATCTGGGCTTCGATGAGCGCGCGAGCCTGGAAATAGGTCGACGGGCCGCAGAGCATGATGTTCGGCTTGATCCCGAGCTTGCGGCCTTCGTTCGACACCAATTTGGTCATCGAAGTGTAAGCCGCCTCGACGCTGTCGGCCGTGATAGGCTGGCGCGAGCCGTAGGCCATCTGCCAGAAGCCGTAACCGGCGGCCATACGACCATCGACGCCATACAGGAATTCATCACGCATGAAGACGTGATCGCTGTCATTGGCATTCTGTTTGGCGATGAAGCGATAGTCCTGACGCTTCTGGTAAAGCAGCGGCTTTAGCGAACGGGAGGTGTCGAGCAGGAACCATGCCGGACCGTCACCGCCGCCGAAATTCGACACTGTGACTTCCGAGCCCGGCATGCCGACGGGATGGTCGACGTCGAAGAAATATTGACCGTCGAAACATTTGGTGTTGAAGCCCGCGAGCAGAGCCGCAAAAATTTCAGTGTCCGGGTGCGTCGCAGCTGCGGAACCCATTTCGGCCATCAGCGGCGAATAGATGCCCCACTGGTCATCTTCAATATCGGTGCGCTTGACCGCAATCGTGCTCTCGAACTTCTTGTTTTTGAGCGAATAGCCATCGGCGCGCAGGTTTTGAATGGCGCGATCGGCGAGCCATTCTCGCAATTGGGGAAACTGACCCAGCCAGGCATAGAGGTTGGTGTCGGTGGTTGACGGCACCATCGTGGCGACACGTTCCCACATTGGAGCGACGCCGGAAAATGCCTTTTGAAACGCCGCCTTGTAGCCGGTGGTCAGGACGGCAATGTTGGCCTGATTGATGATCATGATGGAAATCCTCAGTGAGTGTCAGAATTCAGAGCGGGTTAGAAGCGCACCCAGACGCCATCGAGATCGACCTGGTGAACAATGCCCGCAACGGAACGGGTATTGCCGCCGCTGGTCGCCGCCACCGTCGCGTCGTCGAAAATGAAGCAGGAAGCACCAATCTGGGCGGGAAGCACCGGGTCACCCGCAGCGCTGGCAAATTTGAAGCAGCCGCGCTTCACCGGGACGTTGATTGCCCCGGCCGCGCCACCAGAATTGTCGGCTGTCATTTCGATACGGCCAAGGCCAACAGCCCCCACCGCCGGAGCGCCCGGCACAACAAAGCCATTGACAAGCATGGCCAAGCCGCCCTGCCAAAGTTTGACGTTTGCGCCGACGGGCAATACGCGGTTGACGCTCTCGGTTTCGATGGTGGCGCGAGGCCCGGACAAGGACATTTTGAAGCTCCGTTAAAAGATGCAGGCAGATTTCGGATAGGATCAGGCGGATTTGGCCGCCAGATATTCGGCCTCGGTCAGGCCCAGCGTTGCGGCGACATTGCGCTCCTCAGCATTGAGCGCGGTCTGCTGTTCCTGCTTTTTGGCGGGGTCGACGCCCGGCGTGAATTGCGAAGGCTGGGCAGAGACGAATTTTTTGAACTGCTCGAGGCCGTCATCGGCGCGGCAAGTGGAGAGGAAATAGTCCTTTGAGGCCGGGGCAATCTTACCGGTCTTGATTGCGTCATCGACGGCGGCCGAAATTTCGGCCTCAAGGCGAGCTTTCTTTTCCGAGGAAATCAAATTCTCGGCAGTGGTCGCCCGATTGATCGCCACGTCATACTCAGCCCGCGGCACGAAATCATTCAGGCTGGGCTGTTGATTATTGAGCGCGGTCTCGGCCTTGGCCTTCAGCGCATTCACGGCTGTGATAATTTCGGCATCCGTTGCCGTTGCAGCCAAACCAAGGGCAGCACAAAGCGCAATTTTATCCACGATCATTTCTCCGGTGTTGAGGTTTGCGTTGAGGGCCGCCATGACAAAATTCGGCCGGTTGACGAGACCTGCGCCGACGATGGCGATGACCTTGCCGTCTTTGGTGTGGGTGAAGGTCGGCGACAAAAAACGGTATTCGCGGGCAGCAATGGCCTGCGCGGCGCGGGGCACCCAAGTGACGCGCGCCCAGATTTCTCCAGAGCGCACTTCCATATCCTCGATCCAGCCGGAGGCCGGAGCATCCATGCCTTTTGCGGCAAGCCGGTCCTGTGCATGTTCCCAGTCAATCGCAATCGGCCCTTTGTTGGCGCGATAGGCGTTGATTACGGTTTGAGGATCGGACAGCGTCCAGGCGCGCCCGTCACGTCCGGCGATTACGGGACCGGCGGGCAAAAGCTGCACCCATTCGGGCGCACCGCTTTCGGATTGCAAAGCCAGTCCCAGCGCGGCGGCCGAATGAACGGCCGTGCTGCAGGAGGAAAAAATCAGGCTTGCGTTTGTTGTTTTCATGACGCCACAATGCGTGGTTCGCCAAACAAAAAGGCCGGTGACAGATGTCACCGGCTTGATAAATCCCGACAGACGGGCGCGCGCTCACTTTACCCCCGGCCAATAGCCGTTTGATACGGCCCTAAAACGCCCACACGGCTTTTAATTCCGTTTTAAGGAATTTTTCCGGACGTTGGGAGCAGCCGGAGCGTCGAGGCCGCTCCTTGGCCGTTTAAATTGATCTTGCAATTTCATTGATTTTTGGCGGCCGAAGGACTAACTTCAATTTGCGATGGTCGAGTAAGGAACTCTGGCCCTGCGTCACGTGGGATTTCCGCCCCACCGGCCATCGTTCTCAATTCTTCCTATCCCTGATCAGACTGCCGCGTTTCAGCGCAGTGGTTATATCGCTTGGGCTTGCCCGCCTGAAGCTGGTCAGATAAATTTCGTCAGCGGCAGTTGCCGCGCGCTTCAGCGCCGCCAGCCACAACACCCCGCCCAGATCCATTATAGCAACTACCTTGAGAGCGCCCTGCGAGTAAATCTGTCCGCTATCCAGCATGGTCTGCACTTTTTGATAGTCATCTGCGGTAACGCTCGGGAGCAAATTCTTTGAAACCCGCTTTCGCAACTGCTTTTTGGCTGTTGCCACCGACAGCCGCACAACCCGACCTGTCGCATCGAGTTGGGCGGCGACGTCCTCCGGCAAGACCGCAAACGGCACCGCCAGCGAGCCGCGCGCCTGATTGCTCGGCACCGCCTCGGCTGCGACCGGTGTTTCGTTGTAGGGCACTTCGCCCGACTGAATGCGCCGGAACAGCCATGAGTCTGCGAGGTCTTTTGTCGCGGTCAATCGGGCCTCATTGCTCATATTGAGAAATTTTCCGGCCAGAAAATCTGAAGCATTTTTCATGCGGGTCTTGCCCGGATTGTTGGCCCAGCCCGGATCAATACCGATCGGCACCCGCACAACCTCGCCAGTGCGCCGATTGACAAAACTCTGAGTGGGGCTGTCCGGCGCGGGCTTTGGCTTTTTCGGATCATAGCCGAGCTGCTCGGCCTCCCATTCGGAAATCTGCGCGACACGGCACTGGCAGTTCCAGCCATTTGGCGGATAGCGGGTGTCCCACCAGGGATCGTCGACGGGCAGGATCGTGCCCACCCATGACAGGTGCAATTCGCGTTTATGCAGCGCCGTCGAGATTTCATAGAGCAGATAGGGCAGAACCTCCTTGGTCTCCTGTATCTGTTCCCATTCCCCGGCCGCGCGGGCAGTGTTGACATTGGCCCAGTAGATCGTCTCCAGCCGTCGCGGGCTGCCCAACTGGACGCCGTCGGCCCGTTCGCCCCACCATCCCTTGGCTTTCAGGATCGGCTCGAGGTTGGCGCGGAACTGCTCAAAACTCAAATCCTCATGCAACGCCTTGGAGATTGCCGCCTTGATATCGCCGAGCACGTCATAACCTGCCGAGCGCGCCACCGTGAAGGCCAGCGCATGAGCATCAAAGTCAGTGTCAAGCCAATGCTCTGACGGCTTGAGAGATTTGGCATCGAAAAACCGGGTCACCTCTTTGGGTGGCCCGAACAATTGATCCAGCTTTTCCGGGTCGGCCATGTTTAGCCTTTACGCATTTGCTGCTGGCCAAGTTCAAACGCCTGTTTGAGCATGGCCGCCAGCGAGCCCTCAAGAGCATCGGGGCGAACTTTGCCATAGAGCTGATCAATCAGCGCCGAAAATTCCTCATAGGAC
>Ga0075019_10000580_pt1 | contig 21162 bp, 20 predicted proteins | sample ColStrG_CSR_2013_FD_71473 | JGI IMG/M metagenome (GOLD analysis project Ga0075019, IMG submission 71473) | Freshwater sediment microbial communities in response to fracking from Pennsylvania, USA - Cold Stream Run_MetaG_CSR_2013 | ecosystem: Environmental > Aquatic > Freshwater > Creek >...
CTCGAAACAGTGGAGGGTGAGCTCTGCATCACCAAATGGCAGGGTATCCCTCTGGTTCGCTATAATCTTCACGATAGCGCCCGTCTCTACGATTGGCCGATTATTGCCTCCCGCTTTTCCGATTGGGCTCGACGTTTCCCCGCGCTTGCCCCCGTGATCCAACAATTGAGACAACACACGCCTTTACCGCTTCAGGGCCTTGTCGCCATTACCGGCCGTGCCGACAGCTGTCTAATTTTATGCGGAACCAATATAACCGAGACGATGTTTGACGAAGTCGTGCGCGCCCATGATCTCGCTGATATTTTAACTGGCTTCTACCAAGCCCGACTTCTCTTAGAGAATGGTCGTCAGCGATTGGGTATGATCTTGGAATACCGACCCGATCAGAGAACACAAACGGAATTAATCGAGGTGATCTACCCTAAGTTGATTCAAGCTCTGGGCCGTGTACAGCCAGAGTTTCAGGAAGATTGGGTGAGTATCTACCGCAACTGGGATGGCAATCCAGAACAGCGGATTCTCAAACTCGATCTTTTGCCTTGGCCCAATCTGTCTCGTGATTTGGAGAGAAAGGTCAAGCAACGCGGGATCGTGGCATGAGCAACCTTCCCACTGGACAAACGGTTTTAGAAAAGGGACTTTGGCGTCCGCATTGGTGGCTTGGCTTCCTCTGGGGCTTTGCTGAGGGAACGCTTTTTTTTATTATTCCTGACCTTCTCCTCAGCTGGGCATCTCTGACCGGAGCCAAATGTGGGTTCAAAATTCTAGGGGCGATTCTGGCAGGCTCCCTGGTTGCGGGATTATGCATGTACACTTGGGCGGCGTCACAACCGAACCTCAGCCGGTCTGTCGTTATCTCCATTCCTTTCGTCCGAGCCAAAATGTTCGACCGGGTTCAGCAAGACTACCGAGACCAAGGCATTTCCGGTATGCTCAGAGGACCGGGTTCAGGCATCCCGTATAAGGTCTACGCTGTCCTTGCGCCGCCGGTTACTAATCCTGCCGTATTTGTGTTAATCAGCATTCCCGCACGGGTGGAGCGTCTAGTGCTAAGCTGGCTGGCCTTTACCTCCTTGGGTTGGGTTTTTCAGCGTTGGATGCGTAATCATCCCCGCATTACCACGGTTCTGTTCCTTACGTTTTGGATTATCACCTATGCGTCCTATTGGAGTCGGATATGACCCAATCCAAGTTCTCTATCGATGCGGAGGGTTATGCGGTCATTGGCAGGCTACTCCTCGGATTAGTTGGAATATTTCAGGTCGCCATCGGCGGGTTCTTCATGGCAGGCCTCACGATGGTGTTGTGCGTTTGGGTTGACGCTTTTATTGGTTTGCTCGCTCGGCGTCATGGCCCGAAAACCCCCAGCACAGTAGCATTGGAATCCTACGCCGATTTTTTTTGCTTTATCATTCTACCAATGTACTTTGCATTTCTCAGAGAATCTGGATTGGCTAGGCTGGCACTACCCGTTTTCCTGCTCGCCGGGGTTTACCGCTTGGCGCGCTTCCATGTGGAAGGACTAGTCAAAGGGAAAGGATATCTGGGCTTGCCGACCACCTATAATGGCTACCTGTTCCCGCTGTATGGCATCTGCGGCCACTTCTTCCCAAGCTACGACAATGAACTGCTCGTCATCTTAATTCTAGTGGTGTCCTACCTGATGGTTTCCACCCGCTTCGTCACCCCCGAAATATAATCCTATGCGTAACCTTCATCTCGGTGAACTCTTTTCCCTGCTCGGGGCCTTTTCCTTCGGTGGCCGTTTTCTGAAAGCCACTCCCCACTATTCGCAGGAACAGATGCGCGATTGGCAGTGGGAGCGCATCGTCCGTCTAGTGCGCCACGCCTACGATAATGTTCCCTTTTACCATGATCTCTATCGTGGTGTTTCGTTTCAACCTGAAGATCTAAGAACTTGGGATGATTTCTACCGTCTGCCAACGGTGTCCAAGGATCAGGTTATTACAAACTTCCCGAACCGGATGATAGCGAAAGGATTCCAACTCGATAATCTTGTCGTTTCTCGTAGCAGTGGATCAAGCGGGAAGGTGCTTGATATTGCTTACGACAGTCGCGCTATTGTGCTTTACACTCTCGCGGGCTTACGTCTTTACGGCATGGGTTTCAACTACCGTCCTTGGAACCGACAGCTTTACATATACACATCGCCTTACCCGCTTAATTCTCTCTTCGGACTCTACCCACTCGATTTTCTTTCCACTCTGACACCGATCCCGAAAATTATTATGCAACTCAAGAGGCAGAAGCCCGATTTGCTGGTCTGCTATCCCTCGCACCTAAAACAAATCGAGCGAGAGATGACTGATGCCGATCTGGCCCAAATTCATCTGTGTTGTATTTCTGTTAACTCGGAAATGTCCACCCAAGCTGAGCGTGATTACTTAGCAAAACGATTCTGCTGTCCTGTGCTTGACGAATATTCATCCGAAGAGCTCACCCGTATCGCTGCCCAGTGCCGGTGTGGAACTTATCATCTCTTCGAAGACATCAACTACATCGAATCCAAGCCCGAGTCGAATCGCGCAGATGGTCTCGGGTTGCTCGTCGGCACCAATCTCCACAACTACGCCATGCCAATGGTCCGCTACGAACAAAATGATCTTGGCAGGATCGAAGAAACGACCTGCGCGTGCGGCTGGAATTTCCGTGCTTTGGTCAATCTTCAGGGCCGCAAAAACGACAGCTTTGTTCTGCCTTCAGGACGAACAATTTCTTCCGGATTCCTACTAGACGCTACCTATGAAGTTCTTCTGACCTATCGCACCGCCGTCAAAGATTTCTGTCTCATACAGCAAAGCCGCGATGAGGTCGTGCTCGAAGTTGTGGTCGGGGAAGGTTGGCATGCTGAAACCAAAAAAGCCATTGAGCGCCGATTTGAAAGCTTCTTCGAGCCAGGCGTTCGCTTTAACATTTCCGCCGTCGAAATTTGCTCTAAGACCAAATCGGGCAAGCGCAATCCGATCATCTCCAGAGTTTCTAAGTAAAGTTTTCTCGGTCTTCTGAGAGAAACCCTCCCCATAGTGCATCAATATGCCACCCTTGTGCTTCCTAGGTCGTGTTAACGAATAAACTGTACAATTTCTTTTAATCTGTAAGCGTCCAGCGAAACGCCCTCTTGACAGGGTTATGAAGTGAGGTCGCAAGTGTCGTAGATAGGTGATGAAGGCCGGATACTGGACCCGGCTCTGGCAACAGTTGAGCCGACCCCAACTGCGGACAGTGGCTGCCCTTTTCATGGATAGCACCACGGTGCGGGCTCACCAGCATGCCGCAGGAGCTCCAAAAAAAACGGTCCGGATCAGGCTCTGGGACGCTCTCGGGGTGGGTTGACCACCAAGATTCATTTGGCGGCATTGAGTGAAGATGTAGCCATTGGCATTGCGTTGAGTCCGGGCAACCGGGTACAACGACAGTAGACCCTCTAGGTCGACCATTGGCTCGACCCTTGGTTTTAGGTTGGTGTTTGCTACTTCCGGTTTCATCCAACAGCCATTTTCCCACAAAATTATTTTTCTGTAGGAGGAAAGTGAGCCCACAGGGGCGGGTGGAATCATCTGGCACTCAGCGCTCACTGAGTGCCAATATATAGTATTGGCACCGCTGGGCATAGTTCCGGCCTGATTTACAGAGGAAAGGGACTTCCAGCCTTCAAATTGTGGAGGTTAGGGGGTTCGAACCCCTGACCTTCTCATTGCGAACGAGACGCTCTACCAACTGAGCTAAACCCCCAAATAATTCAGGCAAAAAGGCTTGTATTCAAATACGGCGGTCATTTTGCAATGATCCGTCCGGTTTATCCGCCCTGACGGTCCAAATCTGCCATTCCCACACCTGCCCGCAAGAAAATTGTGCTGATCGCAACTTGACCAAGTCTAACCATCTTTGACTCCCGTCTTGGCCCGGCCATGGCACTGCACCATCCACCAAACCGTGAGTCGGTCTGTGCCGCTACTTCTTTTTCCGACGCGACAGGATCCGCTGAAAGGCGCTGAGGGTTTCCGGGCTGACATGATGTTCAATGCCTTCCGCATCCGCCAACGCGATGGATTCCGGAACACCCAGGGCCCGCAGAAAAGCCAGGACTGTTTCGTGGCGCTGGCGTGATTCCTCGGCCATCTGCACCCCTTTGTCCGTGAGAAATATGGACCGGTAGGGCCGGGTGGAGACATAACCGTCGCGTTGCAACCGGGCGATGGTACGGATCACCGTGACATGGGTCACTCCAAAGTGGCGGGCCAGATCCACGATCCGGGCCTCCCCATGGACTGCGGCCAGGTCGGCAATGGCCTCGGCATAGTCCTGCGCCGTTTCCATGGCATGCTCATGCCGGGTGCGACGCAGGGCGTGGGTTTGGGTCTCGGAAGGGCGGGGGCGCCGTTTTTTCCGGACTGGGCCTGTACGTTTGGGGAGCGGAGCCATGTCGGCCACAAACTACCAAAAACCGTTTGACAGTCCAGTTTTGAAAGTGTAGCCATAGTTACATGATCTTGCCCTGGCTACGTGCGGATCCAGCCCGGACACGGACACCGCAGGACCCGGTCGGGCCCAAAACAGAACATGAATAGCGAATCCCTTCCCCCGGCAGAGGTCATCCAGCCCGTGACCCCTCCGGACCAGCTGTCCCTCTCCAATGTGCACGGCACCGTGGCCGTTCCCCGGCCCGGCGCCGGGTTCTGGCAGAAGTGGCGCGCTTTCATCGGCCCGGCCATTCTCATCAGCGTCGGCTACATGGACCCGGGCAACTGGGGCACCGACCTGGCCGCCGGCGCCCAATTCAAATACGGGCTGCTGTGGGTGGTCGGCCTCGCCAGTTTGATGGCCATCTTCATGCAGGTCATTGCCGCACGACTGGGAGTGGTCACCGGCAAAGACCTGGCCCAATGCTGTCGGGACTGGTATCCCGACTGGATACGCTGGCCCAACTGGCTGTTTTGTGAACTCGCCATCGGCGCTTGTGACCTGGCCGAAGTGCTGGGCAGCGCCGTCGCTCTCAATCTCATGTTCCACATCCCCCTGCTTTGGGCGGTGATGATCACGGGGCTGGATGTGCTCCTGCTGCTGGGGCTGCAACGCTATGGCATGCGCACCATCGAGGCCATCGTCCTGTTGCTGGTGGCCACCATCGGTGTCTGCTATTTCATCGAGATCTTTGTCCTGCCGCAAATGCACCCCGACTTTCTGGAGATGGGGCACGCCCTCCTCACTCCCGGCCTCCGTCAGGCAGGCATGCTTTACATGGCCATCGGCATCATCGGTGCCACCGTCATGCCGCACAACCTGTATTTGCACTCCGCCCTTGTACAAAGCCGCAAACTGCAACGGGACGAGGCCTCCATCCGCAGCGCCATACGGTTTAACGCCATCGACTCCGTCGTCGCCCTGGCCATCGCTTTCTTCGTCAATGCGGCCATCCTGGTGCTCGCCGCCATCGTTTTCTACGGCAAGACCAACGTGACTGTGGCGGGCGGCCAGACGGTGGCCTTCAGCCCGGACAGCGACTGGATTCGCATTGCCTATCTCACCCTGGCCCCCCTGATGGGCACGGCGGCCGCCAGCACCCTCTTTGTGGTGGCCCTGCTGGCGAGCGGCCAAAGCAGCACCATCACCGGGACGCTGGCCGGACAGGTGGTGATGGAAGGCTTCATGCACTGGCGGATCCAACCGTGGCTCCGGCGCTTGATCACGCGGGCGCTGGCGATCATCCCGGCCGTTCTTGTCATCGGGATACGCGGCAACAGCAGTGTCAACGATCTGCTCACGCTCAGTCAGGTGGTGTTGGCGCTGCAACTGCCCTTCGCCATGTTCCCGCTGCTGCACTTCACCAGCTCACGCCGGAGGATGGGGAATTGGAAGCTGGGCTGGTTTCTGTTGCTTGCCGGCTGGGGAAGCGCGATTCTCATCACCGTCATGGACATTTTCGGATTGCCGGACTCCCTGAGGTCGGCCTGGCAGGTCATCACCGGCGGCTAAACCAATTCTATGTACAAGACCATACTGGTAACGTTGGACGGCACCCCCACCGACCGGGCCATCATTGAGCACATCCAGGCGCTTGCCCAACTTGCCCGGAGCCATGTTGTATTACTGCATGTGGCCGATGGCTGGGCCGCCCGCACTTATGGACCGGATGCTGTCAGTCCTGAAATCACCGACGACACCGCGTATCTGGAAAAGGTGCGGGCCGAGTTTCAAGCCGCTGGAATCCCCACCACAGCCGAACTGGCTTACGGCGAGCCCGCCCGTGAAATCGTCAACTGGATCAATGAAAAGGGATGTGATCTGGTGGCCATGAGCACGCACGGTCACAGGTTTCTGGGTGATGTATTCCTCGGCAGCACCGCCAGCCACGTCCAGCACCGCATCAGTATCCCTGTGCTGCTGCTCAGGGCAAAATGAGTTTTCGCTTCAGACAGGACGCCCAAGCGTCCCGATCTTTTCCGCACTCCGTGCGGATTTCTCTCGGGGCGTGAGAAATCCGGGTTAAAAGCCCGCGTCCTCGCCCTTGGGCTTCAGACTCAGGAGATAGGCCACCAAGTCGTCAATCTCCGCTTCACCAATGGTGCCCCCCCAAGCAGGCATGTACAGCGGTGGCGCAGGACGTTTCGGATCCATGGCATTGATCTCGCGCTGACCCTTGACGATGCGCGCCCTGAGTTCGTCCTTGGTGTAACCATCGGCGACGTGGATGAGATCCGGAACCAATCCGGCCGTTTTGGCGTTCGGATTCGGCACTCCGCCCTTGCCGTCCTGGCCATGGCAACCGGCACAGCCGTATTTGCGGAAGACTTCATGACCGCGCTCCACCGGGCCCAGGAGCTGGGGGAGACTCAGGGCCACTTTCTGATCCCGCAAGTGCACCAGAAATTCCGTCAGGGCACGGGCCTCGGACTCGGTGAAGCCAAACCGCGGCATCACTGATCCGGGGCTGACACTTTGCGGATCGCGGAAATGTTTGAGTATCCATTCGGGTGTGCGACGCAAGCCGACATTGTCCAGGGCTGGACCGACCACACCGCCCTTGCCGTCCACCATGTGACAACCCATACAACCCTTTTGCTGGAACAAGCGTTGTCCCTGCGCGGCACTGGGAATGACTTTCATGGAGGCGTAATAGCCCGGGGCGGTTTCGCCCGTCTGGCTGAGCATGAATAGAATGATAGCGTCCAAATCCTTCTCCGCCAATTTTTGCGGCGGCATGCCGGAGCCGGGAGAAACGCTGGCGGGCGACAGGAAATGTTTTTTCAGCCATTCCGGAGAACGGCGGGCGCCCACCTTGTCCAGTTCCGGTCCAAGAATTCCGCCCGCGCCGGCGAGTTTGTGGCAACCGCGGCATCCCACCGTTTCAAAAATCTGCTGACCGCGGGCCAGTTCCGGCGCGCTGGGATTGTCCCCCGCCTCATGACACTTGCCGCAGGAAGCCTGTATGTATTTCAGCGGCAGCATGGGTTCGTCCCAATGCTCGACGTAGCCGTGGGCATCCGCCTTGGTGGTGGCCCGGCCCTGGCCGCGATGACAGACGGTGCAGCCAAAACGCTCGAAGGGATGCTGGCCATGTTGGGGATGGTAGGAAAGCGGCTGGGGATAGCCGCCGTAGCTCGGATCCTCCACGGCCAGATGGCAACTGGTGCAACGGTCCACCCGATTGAGATCGGGCAGGATAATCTGCCGGATTTCCACCGGCGTGCGCTCGGCCAGCGCCCTCTGCTGCGGCGTGGTGGCGCGCTTGGTTTCCTCCTGGATGAACCTGTGCTGGTATTCCTTCCACTCCCGGTATTCGTCCTTGTAGTAGCCCAGCACGACCAGGCAGCCCACCAGGAGACCTAAAAACGTGAACCAGCCGTAAAACTTGTGCAGCGAGTCATTTTGCATATCAATGACCCTCCGTCATGGCGGCCGGTTTTTTCCACGGCTCCTGCCACGACCAGTTCGGGCCGCGGAAGAAACTGCCGATGAGAGTCAACACCACGGCCACAATCAGGCAGACTGTAAAAATGGAATTGGCCAGAATCCGTTCCCGGGCAAACCAGCGTCCGACCCCATGAACTTTACGGTCGATATACGGCAGCAGCATCAACACGCCCACCAGTATTCCGGGCACCACCACACCGCCCCAGAACGCGGAGTAACTCACCAGTTCCTGCAAGCCCAGGAAATACCAGGGCGCCTTGGCGGGATTGGGCGGATGAACCGGGTTGGCGTATTCCTCCAGCGGCGCATTGAAAAAGATGGCCAGAACCAAAAGCACCACCGCCACCACGAGAAACAAAAGGATTTCCCTGAAAATCAGATGGGGCCACGAGAAAACCTCGTCTTCCGGATTTTTTCCGACCTGCGGTGTTGTGCCACGGGCCAGCTCCATCAATCCGTAGCTCTTGTTGGTGGGCAGTTGGTCGAGGGCGATGCGTTGTACGCTGTCGCCCCCTTCTGCGGGACGTGACAGACCGCCGTCCTTGCGCACGCGCCAGAGATGGACGGACACCATGAAAAAAGTAATGCCGGGCAGGACAATCACATGCAGGGCGTAAAACCGTGTCAAAGCCTCCTGTCCGACGGTGTGACCGCCGAGCATGAGATATTGCAGCTTGGGTCCGACCAACGGCGCATAAGCGGCAATGTTCGTGCCGACTGTGATGGCCCAAAAAGCCAGTTGATCCCACGGCAGAAGGTAGCCGGTGAAACTCAACCCGAGCGTGACCAGGAACAACATCACGCCGATCACCCAGTTGAACTCGCGCGGACTTTTGTAGGCCCCGGTGTAAAACACGCGGCACATGTGCAGGATGACAAAAAACACCATCAGATGCGCGGCCCAGCGGTGCATGTTGCGGAGTACCAGTCCGGCCGACACGACAAACTGCAGATCCTTCATCACGTTGTAAGCCCGGTCCGTGCTCGGGACGTAATAAAACATCAGCAGAGTTCCGGTACCCACCAGGATGAAAAGCAGGTAAAGCGAGATCAGGCCGAGGCCCATGGAGTAGGAGGCTTTAAGCGAGTGGCGGTGCACCTTGGCCGGCTGCACGTGCAGCAGGAAACTGGAGACCATGGCCTGGGATCGCTCGAGATTGCTCTCCGGAAGGCCCACCCGGAAAATCGAGCGGCCCACGCGCGTTTGCAACAACCATTTCCAAACTTGTCCGGGTCGGGGAATATTCACAATACGAGGTATTTCTCAGCGCTGACACGCTGGCTTTTGTCCACCACAATGCGGTTGTCCTTGCTCAAGGTCACCGCAAACCATTCCAGACCGCGCGGCGCCGGTCCTCCTTTGACCACACCCTGGTCGTCAAACACACTGCCATGACAGGGACAGTGATATCCCTGTTCGGCACGATTCACCGTGCATCCCAGATGCGTGCATACGGCCGAGAGACAGCGGAAGGTGTTGCCCTTGCGCACCAGAAAAACCCGCTCGTCCTCCAGAAAAGTCACCGAGCCATCGGCATAATCATCCGGTTTGCCCGCCTTGAATTCCTCACTGGGCTCGAAGAGTACATTCGGGATGAGAAAGCGCAGGGCACCGGCGGCCGTGGCGCTGGCGGCAAACCCGGCAGCCAACCAGCCCAGAGTGAGCTGGAAAAAACCGCGCCGGGAAACACTGTTGTCCGTGGGGGTGTCGTTCATATCATGCAGGTATCAGTTCAACCTTCTCCATCGTAATCGCACCCGTGGGACAGCGCGCCGCGCAAAGTCCGCAACGAATGCAGCTTGTTTCATCCTTGATAATGGCTCCCTGTTCCCCGCGCAAGGGGGCGCGGCCGTAACGGCCGAGGAAGGCGGCCTGAAGTTTTTCATTGCCGCGCAAATCCGCCGCATCCACCAAACGCAGGCAATATTCCGGACACACATCGGCACAGCCACCGCAGAGAATGCACTCATCCCCGTTGAACACCGGGCCAACATGGCATTTCAAACAACGGTCCGCCTGCCGGCGTGCGGCAATTTCGGGATAATCTTTTTCCACCTCCGCCACTCCGATGCGGCGGTCCAGGGCAAGGGTCGGTGGCGATTGACGGACGAATTTCTCGTAATCCGGCTTCATCCGGTATTGCTGTTTGTCGTAAATGGTCACGCGCGCCTGCACCGGAGCCGGGGGCACATGACCGACGAGAAATTTTGCAATTGAGTTTGCCGCCCGCTTGCCTTCCGCAACAGCGGTGATGATGATGCGCGGACCGAAGGCAACATCGCCGCCCGCGAACACATCCGGCCGTGAGGTGGCCATGGTCACTGGATCTGTTTGCAGTGTGCCCCGCGGCGTAACCTTCAAATTATCCTCCGGTCGTATCCATGTCAGATCGGCGGATTGTCCTATGGCCAGCACGACCGTGTCACAATCGACAATTTCCTCACTGCCTTCGACGAATTGCGGGTTAAAGCGCCGGTTCTCGTCAAACACCCGGCTGGCTTTGTTCAATTCAATCCCGGTAACCTTGCCGTCGGCACCGATGATGCGTTTCGGACCAAAGCGGGTGTGAAGCCGTATTCCCTCTTTTTGCGCCTCCTCGATTTCCTCATGCGCAGCCGGGATCTCGCTGAGATTTTCCAGGCAATACATGTGAACTTCGGGAACACCCTTGCGAATGGCCTCCCGCGCCACATCCAGCGCCAGGCGGACCTGGTCGGGCGCCTCGCTCTCCCGATCCGTCAATTCCTCCAGCGACGCAGTGGCGGTATGCAGGGCGGCGCGCAATTCCTCTTCATTCATGCCCGCGATTTTTTCCGCCTGTCGAACAACCGACCGTGCCACGTCAAAAGCCACATTGCCGCCGCCGATGACAACCACCTTGCGGCCCAATGTCACACGGTAGCCAAGATTCACGTTCAGTAAAAAATCGATGGCCCGCAGCACACCGTCGTTTTGCACACCATCAATGGCCAGCTCACGGCTCTTGTGCGCTCCGATGCCCAGAAATACGGCTTCAAAACCCTGCTCCTTCAGACTGGCGAGTGTGAAGTCCCGGCCCAAACGCGTATTGAGCCGGATATCCACACCCAGCGATGCAATGGCGTCAATCTCTGCCTGGATGATGTCGCGCGGCAAGCGGTATTCCGGCACGCCCAGCACCAACATGCCGCCGGCGAGATTGTGCGCCTCAAACACAACCGGAGCAAAACCCATCAGCGCCAATTCATGGGCACAGGACAAACCCGCCGGCCCGCCCCCGATGACCGCCACCTTGCGTTTGCCGCCGATTTGTACCCGGCACGGATCCCTGAGCTCCGGATAAACACCGGTAATATCAAAATTGACGGATTCAACGCCGAATTTTTCGCACACAAACCGCTTCAAGGCGCGGATGGAGACGGAGGCATCCAAGGCGCCGCGTCGGCACTTGGCCTCGCAGGGTGCGGCACAAACGCGTCCGCAGATCGAAGCAAAGGGATTGGGCGTCCGGGCGATGATGTAGGCCTCTTCATAACGCCCCTCGGCAATGGCCTGCACATAGGCGCCGGAATCCGTACGCACCGGACAACCCTCGCGACAGAGAACCTGTCGCGAGAAGTAATTCACATCCGGTACCTCTACTGTATAGATTTCCTGCACTCCCGCAATTTCCGGTGCCGACGACTACTTGCTGTACTTGTCGTTGATTTCCTTGATCTTGGCTAGTGCGTCGGCTTTTTCCGCAGGGGTGGCCTTGGCCAGTTTCTCGTCCAGGAGGGCTTTTTTGCGGACGCTGGAATCATAGACCAGGAACTCGTAAATTTTCTTTCCTTCATCCCCGCCGATCCCAGAGCCGGGTTTGTGCATCATACGCTTGACGTAGCGCGACCATTCATCGGGCAGCGCGTAGTCAGAATTAATCGGACGGCTCAACTTATGGCACTGGGTGCATTTTTGGGCGAACACCTCGTAGTTGTCCTTGATACCCTGGGGATAGCTGGAGACATTGATGGTGGCCGGGCCTTTTTCAAAACGTTCGACCCGGGCCTTCGTTTCGGGATCCAGTTGATCGGCGGCGCGGACGGCGACGGTCCCGCCCAGAATAAATGCGGTTAGCACCAAAAGACGGGTTGGTTTCAGTGTCATGATCATAGGTGACGGCTCCATTTGTATTGTTGTTTTTTGTTCAGGTTAAATTTGTGCCCGGCTTAGAATCCGTAGGAAAGTTGCAGGATGAATGCACTGTCCGGCATGGCATTGGGACCGCGGCTGCTCAGCCATTCATAGTCTCCCTCCGCCAGCAGGGTATTGGTGAAATAATAGACCACACCGGCCGTGGCCCGGCCCGTTTTGGTCCCCAAACCATCGTTAAGCGTGTCATACCGTGAAACCAGTTCGACATTGCTGATGTAGGGCATGTCGAGATCCAGACCGGCCATTTTGTAGGCTGCCTGAACCCACCAACCGCTGGGCTTGTATGTGCCGATATCCTCTGTCTGCACCCAGGTGTTGATGTATTCACCTTTCATTTCAAAGAAGGGGCTGATATGGACCGCGGCATCCAGAACGGCCCCCGTCCACATTTTGTGGCCGGACTGATCCCACTCTCCCGTCTGACCGGAAAGTCCCAGTTCCATGTCGTAGTGCGCCTGGAATGGAACGAAGACGCCCACCCGGCCACCGCCGCTCGGATTGTTATGAAGGTTGGCCTGGGTGCCGTCGGCATTGACGCCGACATTGCTGCCCAGATCCAAATTTTGGCCGTTGTTCCCGTTGCTGTCTGTGTACATGGAGTTGCCCGTTCCATCGACTGAGCCCGGTCCATTGACGCCATAGACTGAATACGTCAGCATTTCGCCCTTGTTACCCACGGCCACGGATCCGCGCAACTGGGCTCCCACCCCGCTGCCGGGCAGAATTGAACGCGCCAGAGGATCATCAGGTATTTTATTGAGAAAGCCTGCCGCCCGCTCCGAGTAGGTGCCCAAAGGCAACAGCATGTCGCCTGCCACCAGGGTGACATAATCATTCATCAGGTAATCCAACTGCGCGAAACTCAGATCAATGTTGGTTTGCGCCCCCTGATTGCCGGTAGCCCCGCTTTGCAGCGCCAGGCCGCCATTTTGCAACCTGACATCGAACCCCGCCTCAAAGAGAATGTTCTGATTCGCCCGATAAAGCAGAATCGGGGCGAAATCGGCCAGGGCAAAACCGCCGTGCTGTCCGGCAGTGCGGCCGAACTGAATCTCGGCATCCCCGGCCAGGACAACATTGTGCAGCGCCGCACTGGCGGCACTGACGACCGGATCCACCGGCTGCTGCAATTGCTGCGTAGCGGCTTCGGCCTTTTGTTGCGCATCAGTGGCCAGTTCACTGGTTTTTCCCTGCTGATCCTGCAGTTGCTTGATGGTCTGCTGATCCTGTTCGTGTGTTTGCACCAGGGACTGAACCTTTTCGCTGAGCTGTCCGACCAGATCGGTCAGTTTCTTGAAGTCCTCATCACTCACCACGGCCCGGGCGTTGGGCGGCTGAACCATTCCCATCCAGGCGGCAACCATCACTACTGTAAAAAATTTATGTTTGATTTTCATTGGCGTAGGTCCTTGGCTTAATTTCCACTCTCACTTTGGAGATATTTGAGGATCTCCCTGGCCTGGGAGGCTGGGATGTTGGCCCGGACACGCATGTGCGTCAGGAGCGTGGTCCACTGGCTCGATTGAAATTCCTTGGGATAACGCTCGGCATGGCAGCGATTGCAGTTGATCGCATACAAATCTGCCCCGCTGAGCTTGGCGCTATCTGCAGCTTTGTCTGAATCCTTGTCCGTTTTGGCATTGTCACCGGCAAAGACTGGAGACAGGACGAAGGAAGACAGGGCCATGACCACAACCACGCCTACACCGCATGCGGACAGCCGTTTTTTTAACGAGATGAGTTTGTTCATAGATTTATGGAGTTCGGGGTTTGATACACGACAACTTATACATAACCCTGTGTTTATAGCTTAGGTGCCGCCGAACCGGCTACTTGCGGGTTGGCTTTTGCTGCTTGGCTATTGGGGGCGCACACCGAGAGCAGACCGGTCGGGGAGCATCACTTTTAAACCGGCTTTTTCACACCCTTCGCGGTGTGAGCTAGGCAGTTTAATGAACCGGCGACGAGCGCAGTAGAGACCGGTATGCCGTCGGAGGCATGCCCACACAGCGCTTGAACACGCTGTTAAACTGGGGAATGGAGCCGAAGCCTGAGGCGAAAACCACTTCGGAAATGCGCAGGGAAGGGTCCAGCAGCAGATTCTTCGCCTTTTCCACCCGGACACGGGCCACGTATTCCGTGAAAGTCATGCCGGTGCTTTTCTTGAAAAGCTTGCAGAAATGAAACCGGCTTGCTTTGACGTGCTGCAGCACCTCTTCAAGCGCGAGAACCTCCCCGGCATGCTCTTGCACAAATTTTTTGGCACTACTGACTATGGGATGCTCGGAATCCACACTGGCCATCAAATGCCGGCTGAAGTCGTCAGCCAAATGCTGGGCAAAGACAACCAGCAACTGGATGATGGCCTGCAGCCTGTCCAAGGGGACCACGATGGTTTCGAAATAAGCCTTGCGGGCTTTTTTCTCCTGGTCTTTTTCCAGCCCTCCCTCAAGCATTTCCAGCACCATCTCGAAATCGCGCTGGGTTGGTTCCCGGCGGAAAACCTGACCGCTCATCAACGTGGCCACGTGTTTCCCCCCGACCTGCACTGGAATCGCAATTTCAGTCAGGCCCGCAAAACAATAGGCCTGTTGCATCCCCAGTTTTTTGGCGGCGTTTTGTTGAAGTCGTGCCTGCGCCTCCAAACAGGCCTCACACCCGACTGCAGTGCCCGCCACCAAGGCACAAAAGGCATTCTCGCCATGCCCATAGCTGAACCGCTGTTTGGGTTCGTGGGGCGGAACCAGTTTCAATGAAACCCCGGTCGCCTTCTGAAAGGATTCCTCGTAATGCCTGAGTACAGGCATGGCGGCTAATTCCTCAAATGACAGCGGCTTCACCAACTAAAATTATCGGAAAAACATGCAATAACAAGCATGGAAGCCTGCGCTGCGGGGGAAACGTGTTCTTTTGTGTGCCTGCGCGTGCCGCGCCTAAAGCCTGGATCAATCACCAGAACCCCGCCAGGCCGGGCGGGCCGGTGAATGATTCTTCACCGGCCCCGGGCGGATTCAGGATTTTTTGGCCGCTTTGATGTAGGTGCTGTTAATCTTGTTCTTTTCCTTGGCGATTTTTTTCAGCAACGCCTTGGATTCATCGGCATCACTGCGGTGCAACGCCTTGTCCAGACCATCAATGTCCCCCAGCATTTCGCCGAGCGCGGCCTTGTAATCCGCCATGAACCTCACGCGTTCAACAGCCGGAACCTGCTGCAGCTTGGCCGGTTCCATGCCGCGCAGGTCCAGAGTTGTTTGCTTCAGATCGGCGACGATCTGGATATTCGCACCTTTTTGGGCGGGATCAGCGATCTGTGCCTTGAGGATTTTGAGATCCTTGTTAATGGCTTTGATTTTGACGCCCAGGGGTGATGCCGCTGCAAAGACGGGTAGCGCCCAGCAGGCCAATAGTGCCGCCAAAGCGGCTGTACGGATGATGTTTGTATTCATAGTAGGTTGATAGGTATCGACTAAATGACGTACTAACGTTTGTCAGGCAAGTATTATTTATAAAAAAGTGACGACCGGTATGGGATAAGTTCTGAATTTCATTAATCTTGCTAACTCGTCTCCTTTATGTTTATTATAATCTCTAATGTCTGTGGGGGGTTTACGTTGGGGGTTTCTAATTGTTTCCGGGCTGACGGGCTTGTCTTTCGGCTCCGCCCGCGCCGCCGTTTTGGATTGGGGCACCGCAGGCAACTGGACAGCGGGAGCCCCCGCCATCGGGAGCAGTGTCAGCCAGTCCTTTAACAATGACCCCAGCCATGCCGGCAACGATACCACCATCACTCTCACCAACAGCGGCGGCAATTGGGGCGCCGGTTATCCCGTCGTCAACACAGCCTACAACGGTGGCACCGGGCAAAAGACTCTGGCTTTCAATTATGCCAACCAGACCACTAACAGCCCGGATCTGAACGTTGTCATCGCATTCACCAACTACACATTCGGCGTGACCAATGTGAGTTTCAGCATCTTCGATGTCGATTACGGTGCCGGCACATGGATTGATCAGATCAGCGGCATCACCGGCCTCCTGCTCAATGGCACCATCGTGGCAGCCACAACTGTAACGGGCTCGGCCGACAACCTGGTCACACTCAACGGCACTAACACTGTTGTCACGGGTCGCACGGCCAATGCAGGTGGCAACTCCTCCGCAGGCAATGTCTTCATCAGTTTCGGCAACGCCGTGGTGTCCCAGGTGCAATTTTCCTGGGCCAACACCGACCCCGCCAAGGGCGACCAGAAAATATCCCTGTCCGATGTCAATTACACCCAGGTGATCATTCCTGAATTCCACCCCGGGCTTGCGGGTGCGGGACTTTGCGGTTTAATTGTGGCATGGCAGTTGTTCCGCCGGAGTTGTCTGCGCCTCTCCGGAAATCCTTCTTGAAAAGCATCGTCCGCCTTGCCCTGTTGCTGGTTCTGGCCGCCGTTGTCGGCTGGTTCGGCCTCGGCAAATGGAGGCAGTTCCGTGAGGAGCGCAACACCATCACCGCGCTGAAATTCCTCGAACGCCAGGATTATGCCAACGCCAGTCTCATGGCCCGGCAAATCCTGCTGGGAAATCCACGCAACAGCGCCGCCTGTCGCATCATGGGCCGTATCGCCCTGGCCCAACGATCGCCGTCCGCCCTCCTCTGGTACCAGCGTCTCAGCGAATTGAAACCCGGCAACAGCGCCTGTTTGTTCGAACTGGCCGGAACCGCCCTGCAATTTGACGAAACCTACCTTGCCGAAAACAGCCTGCAAAAAATCACGGGCCCGGATCGCGAAACCATGCCCTACTACCAGATGGCCGGGGCCCTGGCCCTGAAAAACAAACAATACGGACGGGCTCGCGATTATTTCGCACAGGCGTTGAAGCTCGACCCAAAGAACGAAATGTTGGAGTTAAATGTCCTCCAGCTCAATTTGATCACTGCAGATCCGGCGACAGCCTCAGCCGCCCATGCGCGCCTCCTGCAACTGCTCGATAATCCGCGACTAAAGGTATCCGTCCTGCGCAGCCTGCTGGGCGAAGCCCGGAACCGGAAGGATTACGCCCTGGCCCTGACTCTGGCCACGCAGCTTCAGGACTGTCCGGAAGCCAACCTGGATGACCATCTGGGTTATCTCGAGGAATTGCGACGGCAGCACAACCCGGCTTTCGGACCCGCCCTGGCAACCCTGCAATCCCGGTCATCGTCAGACAGCGGACTGATTTATGGAATCATGTCCTGGTTGAACCATCTGGGCCTGACCGCGGAGAGTCTAGCGTGGAGCACCCGGCTGCCCGCCAGGATGCTTACGCAAAAGCCCGTGCCCCTGGCACTGGCCGAGGCTTATTCAATGCAGGGAAGTTGGGATCAACTGCGCAAAGTCGCCGACGGCCCGGGCTGGGAGGATCTGGATTTTCTCCGTTTTGCCATTCAGGCGCGGGTACTGGAAAGCGGCGAACACCAGCATGGCACCGAATTTCATAACAAACTCGACAGCGCACTCATGCCCACCCGGGGGAATCTTTACGCCCAGGCCATGCTGGCCCGTTTGCTGGACGGTTGGGGTTGGAAAGAAGCAGCCTCGGAAATCTGGTGGATCTCCGCCCGGCAGCCGAGCGGCCAGCGCCCGGCCCTGAAAGCCCTCGACCGCATCGCCCGTGAAACCGGCAACACCCGCCAGCTTTACGCGGTGGCAGAGCGCGTGTTTGAACTCGAACCCAACAATGGTGCCGCGCAAAATAACGTGGCCCTGCTGGCCCTGCTTCTCAATGAGAACATCCCGCGGGCCTGCCGCCTGGCCGCGGAAAATTACCATCTCTACCCGACCCAGCCGGCCATCGCCTCCACCCAGGCCTTTGCTCTTTACAAACAGGGCCGCTGCCGGGAAAGCCTCGACATTCTCGCGATGCTGCCACCGTCGGCTTTACAGGATGCCTCCATCGCTGTTTATTATGGCATGGCCCTGAACGCCAATCACCAAAACAGCCAGGCCAAAAAATATTTGCAGCACGCTCTCTCCAAGGAAAAGGAACTGTTGCCTGAGGAACTTTCCCTGGCCCGGAATGCCCTGTCACAAAAGCCATGAAACTGCTTCGCCCTGCGATCGCCTGGCCGCTCGCGCTGACCGTGGCCTGGTGGCTGTCTTGGCGGCATCTAGCAGTGGAATGGCAGCTCAACGCACAATATCAATCCGCCTGGGCCGTGCCCCTGCTCTGTTTGTATTCCGCCTGGAAGCGCTGGCCCGGCCCCTGTCTCCCTCCCGCGCCCCGCAACCCGCTCTGGCTGGCCCTGACTGCAGGGGCCTGGATCTTGCTCGCGCTCGGCGAATTTTTGCACGGGCAGGATCCGGTCTGGCGCATGACCGGGGCCCTGCTCAATGCGGGAGCCTCCCTGCTCACCTGCGCCTGGTTCTACAAAGTCGGCGGACGCCCTCTCCTGCAGCGCGGCATTTGGCCCGTACTGCTGACCTGGCTGGCCGTCCCCTGGCCTTCGCCGCTGGAACAAGCCCTCACCCAATACCTGCTCCACATCGTCTCCAACCTGACCGTCGGCTTGGTCAACCTGCTCGGCATCGCCGCGCTTCTGCACGGCAATGTCATTGAACTCAGCAATGGCCTGGTTGGCATCGACGAGGCCTGCAGCGGCATCCGTTCCTTTCAAGCCGCCGTGGTGGCCTCGGTACTTCTGGGTGAATTGCTGGGACTCACCGCCGCCCGCCGACTGTGGTTGTTCGGGTTGGGCGTCCTGATTTGCCTGTTGGGAAATTATCTGCGCGTTTTGGCTTTGACCCTCCTCATGCACCGTCTGGGCGCGGAGGGCTACCGCTGGCACGATACCGCCGGAATCTGCGCCAGTATTTTTGAATTTTCCGGAATCGGTTTATTGGCTCTCTTGTTGAAAAAACCGGTGCTCATTGCGCCTGGCAATTCCCCGATCCCCCCCCTGCCTCCGGGTCACTGGAAAGACTGGCCGGGCGCTGCCGCCTTTGTCTCACTCCCCTTGCTGGTGGCGCTGCTCTGCTCCTGGCTCGCGGCGCAACACGGACCGCTGCCCCGATCCGCTCTTTGGAGGGTAACTCTCGCCCGGCTGCCCGAAGGTTGGACCACCACCCCTTTGGCGGCCCCGGCGGCAGCGCGCACCCTGCTGCGTTTCAGCACCTGGGAATCCTATCAATTGCACAGCGCCCAGGGCTGGTCGGCGCAACTTGCCCATTTGTATTGGTCAGACGGCACACGCATCCCCGGCGCCGCTTTCATGCACAACCCCAAAATCTGCCTCGCCAGTCAAGGCTGGGTGGAATTCCAAAAACCGGAATCCTGGACTCTGGAACTCCACGGCCGACGACTGGCCTGCATCACTTATCGCCTCCGCCAGGGCAACACTTATCTGGCCGCCGTGCAAATTCTGAACACCAACACCGGCAGTGAATTTCCCGCCAGCTCATTTTATGACAGCAGCAGTTGGCAACATCGCCTCCTCTCCAGTTGGACCGCACCTCAACACCAAGTCACGGAGGAAGTCATTCTCTCGCTGCCCGATCCCGGCAACAGTCACGACATTCAGACCCTTAGTATCCGGCTGCTGCAAACTCTGCTCAGTCCCAACAAGATCGAACATGGTACTGGCTCTTGTCGGTGAAAGCGCTAGGTTATCCCATGCCAGCCCGGATATTTAATTGAGCTGCTGCGCGATTTTACAGAAACCAAACCAAGGTACCAACCGCCTCTTTCAGACTCATAGCACAATCTCCCTGCCCGGAACCCGAACACGGTATTCATTAGAATTTCTATACTTCAGACGAATTGCCTACTAACCTACTCTTTTCATGGATTCTACGATTGCGCTTCCCGCCACAGCCGCTGGAATGGTTCCCTTGAATCTATTACAATGGCCAAACATCATCCAAGGGGGCATGGGGGTGGGAGTATCCGGCTGGCGACTGGCCAAAGCCGTGTCCACCCGTGGCCATCTGGGAGTCGTTTCCGGCACCGCGCTTGATTCCGTGCTGGCACGCCGCCTGCAATTGGGCGATCCCGAAGGACATCTGCGCCGGGCCCTGGCGGCCTTTCCCGTACCGGGAGTGGCCCAACGCATTCTGGAGAATTATTTCATCCCTGGCGGCAAACCCGCCGACCAGCCTTTCCGCATCATTTCCATGCCTGCACTCGAGGCTTCCCGTCCCTACGAGGACTTGTGCATCGCCGGCAGCTTCGCCGAGGTTTTTCTGGCCAAGGAAAACCATAATAATCCCGTAGGCATTAACCTTCTCGAGAAGATTCAAACTCCAACCCTGCACGCCCTTTTTGGCGCCATGCTCGCCGGTGTGGATTATGTACTGATGGGCGCGGGCATCCCGCGGCAGATACCCGGCTTGCTCGACCAACTCGCCCTGGGCCAGCCGGTGGAAATGCGGCTCGATGTGGCAGGCGGAACCCCCGCTCATCCTGCGGTCATCTCCCTGGACCCGATGGCTTTTTTCGGATGTCCCGTTCCCCCACTCCAGCGCCCGCGCTTTCTGGCCATCGTTTCCTCGCCGGTGCTGGCTGACAGTCTCCTGCGCAAATCGAGCGGCAAAATTGACGGCTTCATTGTGGAAAGCAGCATAGCCGGCGGACACAATGCCCCGCCCCGAGGCCCCATGAAACTCACGGACAGCGGCGAGCCCCTCTACGGTCCGCGCGACATCATTGACCCGGAAAAATTCCGCCAGCTCGGGTTACCTTTCTGGCTGGCCGGCGGTTATGGCCGGCCCGGGAAACTGGCTGAAGCCCAAAAACTTGGCGCCACCGGCATACAGGTGGGTACGGCTTTCGCCTTCTGTGAGGAATCAGGCCTGACACCGGAACTGAAACGTGCGGTGCTCAAAGAAGCCCGGGCCGGACGTTTAAAGGTGCACACCGCTCCCTGTGCCTCACCCACGGGATTTCCTTTCAAAATGGTGGAACTCCCGGGCACACTCACCGACCAGGAAATTTACGAACAGCGGGACCGGGTCTGTGATGTCGGCCAACTCCGCCAGACCTGGGCGCGCGAAGACGGTAAAATCGGCTTCCGCTGCCCTGCTGAACCC